>Ga0315903_10004259_pt1 | contig 19223 bp, 25 predicted proteins | sample LakEriMetagenome_7_FD_203524 | JGI IMG/M metagenome (GOLD analysis project Ga0315903, IMG submission 203524) | Freshwater fungal communities from buoy surface, Lake Erie, Ohio, United States - Buoy 2 MA119 | ecosystem: Environmental > Aquatic > Freshwater > Lake | place: USA: Lake Erie, Ohio...
GACCCCTGCCCCTACTCGAAGCGCGGCTAGGCGGTGGGGTCTATGTCTAGGATGTCGAGGGCGGCGTCTCTGCCTTCGGTGCCGTTGGGGAGGTGCTTGAGGATGCGCAGCGACTCTAGGGTGCGGGTGAGCTCTGCGTACATCTCTTGCGGGCCCATGTTCTCGGTGCGGATCGAGAGCACGGCCAGGGGTTCGCCTGTGACGATGCGTTCGATCTCTAGGGCCGTCTTCAACATGACCTGTGCGTCGCGTACGGCGCCGCTGACGGTCGTGATCCAGTAGCGAATCTCTTTCAACGACATGCTCTGCACAGCGGCGGGGCTCTGTGTGCGGCCCTCGAATTCCGCGACCAAGCGCTGCAACCCCACCAGCGCCTTTGAGCAGGCCGCCGAGAACATGATCGCGTTCGCCCTGCTCAGCTTCGCGCCCTTCGCCTCTGCGGCGCGCGCCTCCAACGCATCCTTTCGTGCGTCCATGCGTGCGCGCTCCTCGGCCTCCAAGGACTCGCGCTCCATCTTCAAGCGCGCCGCCCGCGCCTGCATCTGCTCAGACTCCAGCACCTCGCGCAGCGGCTTCGCCCACGCAAGGCCGCGCCACCCGCGCTCGTAGGTCGTCTGTGCCAGCTTGCGTGTGCATTTACACCGCCGGGCAGCCTCCGCGTGATCCTCCGCGTGGTCCCGGTAGTACACCAGCAACGTCTCGTACAAGTCCCGCGTGTATTGCTGCTTCGGCATGGCAACGCTACTCATACAACAATGAACAGCGCCATGCTCGACGAGCGGAACAAAGAACGTGTCTTGAACTGGCTCGCCGCCAACCCGGACGCGGCGAGAGACATGCTCGAACGCGCACAGCGTATCCGCATCGCCGCGGCTCGGCTGTCGTGTGACGTGTTCTGCGAGTTCGTGGGGCGCGACGAGCTCACCCACAAGCCCATCCGGCAGGCCCCCATCCACCGCCGGTTTCACGAGATCGCCAGCAAGCACAAGCGCGCCGTCATCTGGTCGCACATCGAGTCGGGTAAGTCCTTCTCGCTGTGCGTCATGCGCACCCTCTGGCTCCTCGGGAACAACCCCGACCTGCGCCTCGCCATCGTCTCGAACACCGCGGGGCAGGCAGTCAAGATTGTTAAAGCAATCAAGACGTACATCGAGCAGTCCGAAGAGCTGCGGCTCGTCTTTCCGAACCTCGTCCCAGGGGATCGCTGGTCCGACGCCGCCATCACCGTCAAGCGCACGTCCGCCGCCCGCGACCCCTCTGTGCAAGCCGTCGGTGTGCACGGCAACGTGCTCGGCTCGCGCCTCGACGGGGCCTTCCTCGACGACGTGCTCGACTACGAGAACACGCGCACCGACCACGCCCGCGACGACCTGTACCGCTGGTACAACGCGACCATCTCAGGGCGCATGACCGCCAACGCCTTCATCTGGCTCGTCGGTACGGCGTGGCACCCCGAAGACTTGATGCACCGGCTGGCGGCCCTGCCGGGTTGGTTCTCCGAACGCAACCCCGTCGTGCGTGAAGACGGCTCCCTGTCGTGGCCCGAGCGCTGGCCCGCCGAGCGTATCGAAGAGAGCAAGACGATGGGCAGTCTCGAATTCGCGAGACAGCTTCTCTGCGTTGCGCGCGACGACACCGACTCGCGGTTTCGTGAAGAGTGGCTCAAGCGCGCCCTCGAACGAGGCTCCGGGCGCTCCATGCCCGGCGAGCTGCGCGTTGTACCCCCCGGCTACATGACCGTGACCGGCGTAGACCTCGGAACGGGTAAGAAGAACTCTGACCTGAGCGTAATCTTTACGATCGCCATTCACCCGAACGGCGACCGCGAGGTGTTGTGCATCGAGTCGGGGCGATGGACCGCCCCCGAGATCGTGCAGCGCATCGTGAACACGCACCAACGCTACCTGTCCATCGTGTTCGTAGAGTCGAACGCTGCGCAGTCGTTCATTCTCGACTTCACACGCGATCTATCCGCAGTGCCCGTGCGCCCCTTCACCACCGGCCGCAACAAGAGCGACCCGGTTTTCGGTGTCGAGTCGATCGCCGTCGAGATGGAGAACGGCAAGTGGATCATCCCGAGTCAGGGAGGCCAGCCACTCACCAATGAAGTCGCAGCGTGGATGAACGGCATGATGAACTACTCGCCCGCGGGCCACACGTCGGACTATCTCATGGCGTGCCTACCCCCCGGCCAGCGCGTGCTCACGCACAGGGGCCCCACGCGCATCGAAGAAATCGAAGTGGGCGACCGCGTGCTCACGCACAAGGGTCGCTGGCGCAAGGTCACCGAGGTGACCAGCCGCGCGTACGACTCGACGGTCTACAAGCTCACCCCTCGAAACGGGCCGCCGATCACGGTCACGCACGAGCACCCCGTGCTCGCGATGTTCCCTGCGGACTTCAAGTACCGAAAGCAGGGCGAGTTTCACTGGCCGGAAGGGTGGCAGTGGGTGCGCGCTCGCGACTTGAACGAGCACCACTCGCTCTTGTCGCCGCAGCAGGAGTTCACAGAGGAGCCGCCCGCGCTTCCGCCGGGTGCCGCGGCGCTCGGATTGCCCCTCGACGAAGAGTTCATGCAGTTCGTCGGCATCCTGCTCGCCAGTCGCGCGAAGGTTCGGCCCGGCGCTGCGCACTTCTCCGTGAAGCTGCCGCCGAACTCGATGCACCTACGCCTGTTCTGCACGCAGCAGGCGAACCGTGTTGCGCCGGGGACGGGGTTTCACATCGAAGAAGACCGCTCCTCGTTCCGCATCGTGCTCGGCCAGAAGGGTGTCGCCGCCATCCGGCTGTTGGGGGCCGCCGGTCGGCGTGCCGCGCTTCCGTGGAACTGGCTCCGTGCGCCCACAAGCCTGCGTCTCGCCGTTCTCCGTGGGTGGGTTCTCGTTGCCGAAGACCCGATGCCTGTGGATCGCTTCGGCAACAGCGCCTTCGTGCTGCGTACCCGGTCGCTCGGCATGGCCGAGCAGGCACGCCAGACCCTCGTAGACGCTGGGTTTCGTCCCTCGCTCATCATCGACAAGGGCGAGCACCTGTACACGAACCCGAACACGGGGGTCACGTCGCTGGTCGATGGGCAATACCGCGTGACCCTCGGCGTGCACGACACCGCCGTGCTTTACAACAACACGGGGAGCGACCTCGACCGCGTTCATTTCGGGGGCGCGGTGCGCCGGCCCCCCGCTGCTGGGTACCACACGGAGCGGGTTCCCGAGGGTGTGCGCGCGCCGTTGCTTCGCATCGACAAGAGCACGTTCCGCGGGACCGTCTACAACCTGCACGTCGAGGAAGACGAGTCGTTCGTCGTGCACGGCTACGCGGTGCACAACTGCTGGTTCGCTCGTGAAGGTGCGCGCACCGTCGGCCCGAAGGAAGCCAAGAAGGCAAAGCTGCTCAAGCACTCCCTGCTCCAGCGGTGACGGGGTAAGGTACGAGCCATGAGCGTGACCAACGACGGCACCGGCCGGGACACCGCGATTGCAGCCTTCGATCAGATGTCGTCTGGCGACCGCATGACCGCGCGCCAGATGCACTTGAACAGGCTGTGGGGCTTTTTCCGCGCGCAGCAGTACGACCATCGGCGCGTTGCGTGGGACGGCACCCCCGTGCTGCCCACCGAACAGCGCGCCTCCGTCGCACACACCGGGTACATCCCGCCGGGCTTCGAGGGCAACCCAGACCAGACGCTCTCGTTGAAGTACCGCCGGCCCGACGCGCCGTACCACCTCGGTCGCGTCATCGTCGAGCGCTTCACCGGCCTGCTCTTTTCGCAGCGGCGACACCCCATCGTGCGCGTGCCGGGTGACCCCGATACGGAGGACATGCTCGGCGCGATCTGCGACGAGGGCCGGCTGTGGTCGAAGATGGTGATGGCCCGCAACTACGGCGGCGCGATGGGCTCGGTGGCCATCGGGTTCAAGCTCGACAAGGGGCGCCCCGTCTTCGAGGTGTTCGATCCGCGGTGGTGCATCCCCATGTACCTGTCGCGCGCGGAGAACACGCTGCGCAAGCTCGAAGTTCGCTACGTCTACTACGAGCCCGTCGTCACCTTCGACGAGAAGAAGAACCGCATCGTCGAGCAGCGGCCGTTCTTCTACCGCCGTGTGATCGACACGCAGTCGGACGAGGTGTGGGAGGGCGTGCCGGCCGACAAGGGCGAGCCGAACTGGAACGAGTTTGACTCCAACCGCGTCGAGCACGGCATCGGGGAGTGCCCCGCCGTGTGGATTCAGAACCAAGAGGTGCAAGACGACATCGACGGCGACCCTGACGCGCACGGTGCGTTCGACATGATGGAGCAGATGGACGCGCTCATCTCGCAGGCCAACCGCGGGGTGATCTCCAACTGCGACCCGACGCTGCTGATCGTGTCGGAAGACGAGATGCCGGAGGGCTTGAAGAAGGGCTCCGGCAACGCGCTCAAGCTCAGCAAGGGCAACGCAAGCTACATGGAGATGAACGGCCAGGGCCCTCGCGCTGCGCTGGAGCTCGCCGAGCGCTTCGAGAAGCTCGTGTGCCGCATGGCGCGTGTCGTGATCGACCAGTCGAGCTCGCAGGTCGCGAAGACCGCCACGGAGATCGACCGCGACTACAGCTCGATGTTGGAGAAGGCCGACGTGCTGCGCGAGCAGTACGGCGAGCGGGGCATCAAGCGGTTGCTCCGCATCGTCATCAAGGTGTGCAAGGCGGCCCTGACGCCGCGCCCGGTTGAAGGGATCGGCGTCGTGCGTCAGGTGCTCGATCTACCGATGCGCCCGGTGACCAACCCCGACACGGGGGAGCGCAGCTTCGAGCCGCGGAAGTTCGGGTCGAGCGACCACATCACGTTGGCGTGGGGCCCATACTTCCAGCCGACGCTCTCGGACGCCAACACGGCTGTGCAGGCGGCCGGCACGGCGAAGGAAAAGGGGCTCGTGGATGCGCTCACGGCCACGAAGTTCATCGGCCCGTACTTCGGGCTCGACGATCCCGCGGACACCATCCACCAGATCAAGCAAGACGCTGACGAAGAGATGGCCAAGATGGAAGAGATGGCCAAGCGTCAGATGCAGATGCAGAAAGAGATGGAGGAAGAGTCCGCCGCCGAGCCCGCCGAGGGTGAGGAGGGTGCCCCCGAGGACGACGCCGCGCTCGACGCAGAGCTCGCCGCACTCGACGCGGAGCTCGCCGGCCTCGAAGGGGAGGAGGGCGTAGAGGGTATGCCGGCCGAAGGCGAGGAGCCGTTGCCCGAGGAGCCCATCGAGTGAGCTCGTTCTTCATTCACAACAGCCGCCCCGTGCTCGGCACGGCGCGGTACCCGAGCTGGATCGGTCGCGCGGAGTACCTCGACGACCCGAAGTTCGTGCCTCTCCCACCCAAGGCAGGCACGGAAAAGCCGACCGTGCTTCAAGACACGAAGTACGGCATCACCTACCCCATTCTCGACAACATGACGCAGGGGGAGTGGGTCACCGCAGACGTGGTGATGCGCTGGTACAACGCGTCGTTCGAGATGGTCGTGCAGTGGGTACGCGACGGGCTGATCGCAGCGGCGGCGACGCCGAAAGGTGGCAAGCGGTACCGCGTACTGGACCCTCACCGACTCATGCGAGACAAGATCGCACGCGCCGCTAAGGCCAATCGGAGGGTCCGCTGATGGGTGACTTCAACAAGCCGCGCCTCGTTTTGCTCGACGCCAAGGACGGGCCGAAGGAGCCGACGAAGCCGAAGCCCGTCAGTCGCGGCACGCTCCGCGCTGCGGCGGCCTTCACCAAGATGGTCGCGCAAGGTGAGATCACGGACTTCTTCACGATCGCCGTAGGCCCCGACGGGGCGATCGTCACAGGTGCGTGGCGCGGGAAGCACGAAGACACCATCATCGCTGAGATGGTTCGCGCCACGCACGGGCTTGTCGTCGGCGAGTTCGACAGCCACCTCGCCCCCGACGAGTGACATGCTGATCTCGTTCGAGTTCGACGGCGTCATCGTGCGCGACGACACGCGCGCGTTCGACGACCTGGAGACACCGCTGGAGCTTGTGCCGGGCGCTTCGCTGACCCTACGGTCGTTGCGTCGCGCCGGGCACATCCTGCTTTTGTGCTCCGACCGTGCGAACCGAGCCCTTCGGGTAGACCCCCGGCTGGACCCCTTGGTCACTGCGGGGGTTGTGAAGGTGGACCCTGTGCTCTGGAAAGAGCAGCAAGGGTTCTTCGAGAACCGCTACCAAGAGATGCTGGCCTTCGTGCTGGCCTACCTACCGGGTGTGTTTCATGCCATCGACGACGGCTTGCAGGGTAAGCCCGTCGTAGACCTGCACATCGACGCGAAGGCACGCGCGTTCAACCAGGGCGGGTGGCCGGCGATCATGCAGTGCTTCGGGTACAGAACGAGGAGAGCGCGATGAGCAAGCAGAACATCCAGCACCGTCGTCGGTTCATGGGCGGGCGTGCGACGCCTGAGCAGTACCACTCCAAGTACGCGTTTCCCCCCGGCACGAAGTGCCAAGTCGGGGGGTGCCCCGCGCACCCGCTCACGCGGATCATCGTGATGGTGCCCTACGAGGAGCTCCGTAAGCGCGACCCCGGCATCGACGTGCTTGCGCAGACCGACCCGGCGAAGTTTCTCGCGATGATGATTCCGTTGAAGATCAACGGACCCACGCAGCCCGCGGTGAACCACATTCGCATCTCGACGGTGTACGCCTGCAAGACGCACACGCCGGATGCGGAGCGCGCCGCAGCGAAGGGCCCTTCGTGGGCCGTCGTCGAGATCAACCGCGGCCCCGGTGAGGACAAGCCCAAGGTGGGCTGGGGAACGATGCCGACGTGACCAAGCGAGGCAGCATCGTGAAGCGCTACGGGGGGAAGGGGGTCATGGCCCACCAGTTGATCCCCCACTTCGCGCGCGCCGACTGGTACATCGAACCGTTCTTCGGCGCGGGGTCGGTGTTCTTCGCGTTGCCGTTGTCGGCGTACCAGTTTTATGCGGTCAACGATCGTGACAGCGACGTGGTGAACTTCTTTCGTGTGCTGCGGAACCAGCCCGACGCGCTGCACGAAGTCGTCGAGCTGTCTCCGCACGCACGCGACGAGCTCGTTGCCGCCCGCGAGCCCGCTGACGACCCCGTGGAGAAGGCCCGTCGTTTCTGGTGCCGTTCGCGCATGGGGTTCGCGGGGATCGACCTTCCCACGAACGGCTACGGCCGCTGCTACATCAAGGGCTACGGCAAGATCGACCAGCTCCGCGAGTACGCGCGCGCCCTCGTGCGCGTGACGGAGATCGACAACGCCGACGCGCTGGACTTCCTCACGGGGTACGGCACCGAAGCGCAGTGCCGATCCAACAAGGTGTTCGTCTACGCAGACCCGCCGTATGTGCTCGGAACCCGCAAGGGCGTCGCGTACGCGCACGAGATGGACGACGCGCACCATCGGCACCTCGCGGCGCGCCTGCACACCATCGTTGGGTACGGCGGCCGGGTTGCCGTGTCGGGGTACGACAGTGACCTGTACAACGAGCTGTACGCAGGGTGGCGCGTTGTGCGGTTCGACACGGCGTTGCTCGCGGGAAAGAACCGCGGGACGCGCACCGAAGTGCTCTGGCTCAGCTACCCGGAGAGCGAAGAGATGGGCGCCTACGCGCCGAAGGTGCGTCCCAAGAGCGATCTCGAAGCGCGCCTGCTCGCTTCGGCGAAGGGCCGCCGCTAGTCTGGCGGCATGGCCCGCGCACCGAAGAAGACTAAGTGGCTGACAAAGAAGAACCAGTCCCCGTCTGACCGCGCTGCGCGGCTCAACGAAGCGGTTGCCCGCCAAGTTGCAAAGCAGCGGGCGCGCCTTGGACTGGATATTCAAGTCGGGCCGGGCGCCGATCGGCGCCCGAACATCGACCGGGCTCGTGAGTACGGGCGGCGCGCCAGCGACCTACTGCGGCGCGCACAGCTTGCGATGGCGCGTGGGGACACAACGCTCGCTGCGTCGTTGATGGACGCGGCGAAGCGCACCCGTCGTGTCGCGGCGCATTTCCATCGGATGCACAAAAAGCACGATGTGAAGCGCTCTCTGGAGGCAGAGCATTGGGACGCTCGCGAGAAGTATTGGCGTGCACGCGAACGTGCCCTTAGAGCAGAGGGCAGAAACGACGAAGCGGACAGCGCACGAGTTCGCGCAGAGAGCTCGGGCATGAGCGCGGACGCTGCGAGAAAGCTCGATGGCGTTCCAGAGAAGAAGCGCCGTACCGAGAAAGACGCCGTCCGCAGTCTCAGTGAAACGTCCGCAGGCAAGTCCTTCGCGGCGGCGCAGTGGGCGCGCGAGCGCGCAGAGCGTGCGGCTGCACGAAAGGCTGAGTTCGAGGCGTCCCCGGCCGGCGTAGCGCGCGCCAAGCGCGCAGCCATCAAAGCGCGCCGTAAAGAGATCAGGGCGCGAATGGCCCAGGAGCGCCGGAAGTCATACGGACTCGGGCACACCTTCACGAAGGCGCGCACTGCGGAGATCATGGCCGCGAAGCAATCGCGGGTGTTCCTAGAAAAGCTCGCTGCTCAAGTAGAGAAAGACAGACTGGTCAAGCTAGCGAAAGGTCGCGAGGCAGCGTCTGGAAAGCCCGCCCCGCCGCCGCCCGCACCACCCCCTACGCCGCGCGGGCGTCTGCGTATTCACGAACAGCGAGCGCGGCTAGACGGCTTGTTGAAAGAGAATGCAGACGAGGCGAAGGTGTTGCGCCGTGAGGCTCGCGAGGCCCGTGCGGCGGCGAAGGCCGCAAGAGCACAACTTCGCGAGGCGTCCCTGGCGCGCGGCCCCAAGAACGATCGCGTACCCGGTTCTGCCACGGAGCGTGCGTGGGCTGACGCAGTCAGCAAGGCAGAGCAGGCGTCAGCCCGTGTTGCTTCCGTGAAGCAGCGAGTGGCCGACAACAAAACCCACCGTAGTGCGGTGACCGCAGTTCGCACGAAGGTTGAGCAAACGTACGAGCGGTCGTTTGGGCAGCGCGTGCGGCGTGCGCTGGGAGCTCCCGGCAGGCAGGTTCACCGCTTGCAGTCCGCTATCGCCACAAAGTTTCGAGAGTTTAAAAAGAAGCACGGGATCGACAAGCCGTTGAAGCCGGATCAGCGGAAGACACTCATGCAAAAGCTGTTCGGCAGCGACAAGGGCTACCGCGGCGAGGCGTACGTTGCGGGTGGGATGGGAGGCGTCGGTATGATGTTCTTGACCGGGCGCGCGGGATTCCAGCACCCCGACCACCGCACCAAGATGCGCGAGCTGTCCGAGGAGCTGAAACACGCACACGAGGAGGTGCCGCATGTGCTGCACAAGGGCAGCAAGGGCGGCGTCTTCTACTACAGCCCCGAGGGTAAAAAGGTCTACATCGTGCGCGGCGGCTTGCGTGGTATGATCGGTGCGATAAGGATGGCTGGCGCTGGCTTCCGAGGCGCGCGCCTCTACAGGTGAGGAAACACATGGGTAGAAAACTCCAGGCTGCTGGCCGGCTGGCACGCGACGCGGCGGTCACTGCCGCGCACTTGTCCCCCGCGGCTCACGTCGCGCGCATCGCTACGGCCGGGCTTTCGCGACAGCTCGGTCCCGATTCCGGCGCGACGGGGCGGTACGCTCAGTTGGGTGCTGCCGCGCACCGCGCGAACGCTGCGATGAAGTCGGGGGCTATCGCGAGCATCAACCGCACGTTCGGGACGAGCAGCGTGGCGTCCAAGGTGGCGAAGGCTGCCGTCGGGTTTCGCGCTGGTAAGAAGAAGCGGGACGCTCACGGGCGGTTTGCGTGATGGCTGCGCGAACGACATTCCGCCCTGCCCGTGTGACTCCCACTATGGAGGCGGCGATGCGGCAGGTTCAGCACCACGCCGCGCGTCTAGAGGGGCACGGTTTCCGTGGCGACCACTCGGAGCGCGTACGAAGCGTTCTTGAACCATCGGAGTAACCGCATTCGTAGTGCGGGGCCGGCTGGGAACGCATACGACGTGATGCGGTACCACCAGAATTGCGTACAGAGCGTCTCGCTCTCGGCAGCCGCGCACACCGATGGACCGCATCATGGGGCGTTCGGGGCGCACCCGGCCTGCGGTCGCGCGCCCCGCATGGATCGCGGCGGGTGGTGTGTCGAAGCGTAAGCGCGACTCGCGCGGGCGCTTCGCCTGACCTACGCTCCCTGCATGGGAGACGCCCTCGTTACGGCACAGCGGTCGGCGCGCATCCAAGAGCGGCTCCACAACCGCAAGAACACAGACCCCAACGACGAGGCAGTTCTGCGGCGACTTCGCCGTGACGCCGCGAGCGCTGGGGCCACACTCGCGACGGGCGGTAAGGGCGGTCTGCCCCCGACGCTTGTGCGCGATGTGATGCGCCGTGATGAGTTTCGGTGTAAGGCGTGCGGCACGAATCAGAAGTTGATCGTGCACCACAAGGGCGGGCTCGAAGCGCCCGTGTCTCGATGGCTCGCCGCCAAGGGGAAGTCTAACGACCCCAACAACATCGTGACGCTCTGCACGACCTGCCACGACTCGATCCACGACGAAGACCGCGCGCGTTTGTAATGCCGAAGCCAGACCCGCAACGACAGCTCGTAGGGTTTCACGATGACGTGGACCGACTGATCGACGGTCGTGCGCGACGGGCAGCGGACGACGTGTTCAACGTCGTGCTCGCGGAACTTCGCACGAGCACCGTCCGCCGCGGGTCGCCGCAGCAGAACGCTGAGCGCGTGTCACGCACCGTGCACCACTTGATCGCAAACGATGCGGTGAAGGTGGTCAACGCGGTGAGCGGCGAAATGGTTGGCATCGTCAACGACGCCATCGCGGACTCGCAACAGCGCACACTGCGCATGGTTCGAGCCTTCGAGGGCAGCGTTCCTCGCGTGCTCCGCGACAACATTCGCCAGCGCACCGACCGCGCCGAAGTCGCCCGCACGATGAACGCCGAGTATCACCGCAGCGTGACGATGGGGTGGGGCGTCGAGATGCGCGCGTTGGTTGAAAGGGTCGCGCGTGAGTCGGCCTCTGTCGGCGACAAGCCACACATCATGCTCGCCAAGATTGACGAGGCGATTCATGCGCACCGCTGGCGTGTAGAGCTTTCCGCCTCGTACAGCGCAGCGTCGGCGTACAACGCCGCGCAAGATCGCTCGGTGCGTGCGCTTCACGGCACCATGCCGGATATTCGCAAGCGGTGGACGGAGCGCATCGACGACGCGACGGGCCGCCCGTACGACGACAAGGTGGCTCCCGACAGCTTCGTGCTGCACGGTCAGGTCGTAGCCGGCGACAGGCTTTTCGAGATGCCCGCGGACTCTCGCGCGCCGCACCGCATGATCGGTGCGACGTGGCCTCACCCCCCGAATCGCCCCAACGACCGCGCGGTAATCACCCCCTGGCGGCGCGGTTGGGGTATTCCGGCGTATGAAATTGTGAATGGCAGGCGGCGAGCCTTGCGCTAGCGTCCAGCGCCTCGGTAGCGTCTGCGGAGGAGCACCATCATGGCGATCGACCCGAAGAAGATGATGGCGATGAACGGCAAGCAGCCGGAGCCGCCGCCCGAGGAAGAGGGGATGGAGGAGACGCCCGAGGGTGAAGAAGCCCCCGAGGGCGGCGAGGGCGAGATGATGGCCGGCGGCGACACGAAGTTCGCCCCCATCATGGAGCTGCTCGAAGACGCGGCCGAAACCATCGAAGACAACCTCGTCGAGATGGATCAAGCCCAGCTTCTCGGGGAAGACCCGCTCTCCGAAGACCAAGTCTTCAAGCTCGCCGAGGTCATGGGGATGCTCGACCCCCAACTCGTGCTGGGTATGAAGGAAGTGATGGGCGACATCACGATGGAGGAGGCGATGGAGCTCGGGGAGCACCTCGCCGACGAGGGCTACGCCAGCGACGCCGACCTTCTCGGCGGCTTCCTCTTCCACACCAAGGAAGTGCTCCCGGCGCTCGGTGTGGAAGAGGTGACCGGCGAGGGTGCGCCTGCCGAAGAGGCCCCGCCGCAGCCCGAGCGCGTCTCGCCCGTCGCGAACATGCGGCGGTAGTTGCGCGTTCTGAAAGAATCGGGGACGCTTGCATCATGGCAGCTAACGACATCAAGCCGGTTGCGACGCTCCCCGTATTCGGCACCGGCACCGTGCCGGGGGCGAACGCAGACCCACCCGCGAAGCTCAGGCCGATTACGGCGGGGGCCGACGCTCGCTCGTGGGAAGACCTGCCGCCGGTCGTCTCCACCACCTCCCCGCCGCAGAAGTGGTTGGGTACGAAGAAATGAGCGCGTTCAAGTCGGCTTCCACGCTCCGCAGCTCGCGGACGCAGGCGGTGTCCATCGGCACGAGCCCCGCGGGGTTCGGGGACGCCCCGGCGCCCGGCGTGCCGAAGGATCAGGGCAAGCCGTGCGACACGATGAGCAGCATTTCGCTCAACGACTCGCTGCCCCTCAAGGCGTGGCCCAAGGCGGCTCCCGACCCCAAGCCGTTCTGACTATCGCGCGTCGTGCCTGCGCGTGTAGACCGCTGCCGGTAGCGGTGGTGCGGGGGTAGCTCTCCCCCCGCGCCGAATACCGGCGCTAGGATTCCCATGACCGACACGCTGAACACCGACATCGCGATCACCGCCACCCCGACGACCGGGGTAGGCGCTGCGGCGTGCACCATCGCGGAGAGCGACGTGCGGCGCATGTCCCGGTGGGTCCGCGGGGCGTACACACTCAGTACGGACTCGCCCGTGAATGTCGATCTCAGCGGTCTGTCTGAGGCGCATTACCTGACGGTGCGGAGCTCCGCGAAGGTGCGGGTTCGCATCACGTCTGCGGACGGAAACAACCAAGCGATCCCCGTAAACCCCTTCGCCATCATCGTCTGCTCGGGAGAGCCCATCACGGCCATCGACCTGACGCGCGAGGCGGGTGTAGAAACCACGGTCGAAGTTTTCTTCGCCCAAGAACCGTAGGAGTGGCTGATGACGACGAACAAGACGCAGACGTACACCCGGCTGCTGGACAAGGCTGCACCCGACTCGCTCCCCGACCTGCTGCGCAAGATGCAGTTCGGGAAGATGAACACGCCCATCAAGGTCGTCGTGAGCGGGCTCACCGCCACGGCCACCCCCGACATCACGACGGCGGCGGTGAAGGCGGCGGCGACCATCACGGGCATCGAGCTGGAGTCGGGCGAGAACCTGCCGGCCATCGGGCAGGTCGTGTCGCTGCGCGTCGCGGCCTCGGCCACGGGCGCGTCGGTCGGCACCTACGGCGTGACCGACGACGGCGGCACGGCGATCATCCCGCCCGGCGGCGCCTCGGCCGCTATGGGCATCGCGAAGCTCAGCGACAACGGGAAGGTGCTCACCTTCCCGAACACCGTGACGGGCTTCACGCTGATCTACTGGCCGCGCGCGGCCGTGGACATGAGCGCCGACGCGGGCTTCCTCGCCCCGTAACACACGGCAGGCTGCCGTAGCTCGAAGGCAGAGCAGCTCTTTTGTAAAGAGCCGGGTGCGGGTTCGAGTCCCGCAGGCAGCCCCATCGTTGAGTCGTTCAACGCCACGGCAGCGGTTAATTGCCGGTTAAACGAACGAGGGACAGGCACATGGACGAAGTCACCATCCAGGCACAGCAGGCACAGGCAGACGCGAACGGCAACGTCGTCACGCCGCCCACGACCACGCAGGGTCAGGGGCAGAAGCAGCCCGACAACGCCAACGGTGGGCAGCAGGGCGGCAACGTCGTCACGCTCCCGACGAAGGCGATGGCTGCTCTCAAGCGCGAGGAGCGCTTGAAGGGTCAGCGTGAGCTCGCGAAGCGCCTGGGCTTCGCGTCGGTCGAAGACATGGAGGCGTCGTTCGCTGCGAAGCGGAACGAGCCCAAGCCCGCCGCGCAGACCGAGACGAAGCCGAGCCAGACGCAGCAGAACCACCAGCGCCAGACGGCCAAGCCCGAGCAGAAGCCGGGGCAGCAGGCGCAGGCCGGCCGCGCCGACGAGGACAAGATCAAGCGCCTCGCGCGGGAGAAGGCCAAGGCCGAACGTGAGGCGCGCGAGGCGCGCCGCGAAGCGCTCGCCGCGCAGGCCGAGGCCGAGCTCCGCATCGCCGCCTCGAACTGCGGCATCCGAGATGTGGACTATGCGCTGCACCTCGTGCGCACCCGCACCAAGGGGCTCACCGAGGAGCAGCTCCGCAAGTTCGACGAAGTGACGTTCTTCAACAACCTCCGCACCGAGGCTCCGTACATCTTCCGCGAGACGGTGGTGCCGGCGCAGACGGGGGTTTCGGAGAACGCTGCCGCCACCAAGTCGCCCCCGAGCGCGGGCACGGCCAACGAGCGGGTGGCCCAGCAGAACGGCGCCCGCGACGCGCTCAAGATGAAGCCCGACGAGTACAAAGAGCGTTTGCGCTCGCTCGGCCTGACGGGCTAGGCTTTTCAAAACGAAAGCGCGGTGGCAAACTGCGCTACACAAAACCCGCGATGTAAAAACATCGCCAGAGTGAGGTAGGCACGATGCCCGAGTTTTCGATCATCGCACAGAACGCGACCGTCCGAGCGCTGGTGCAGGAGAACTTGCTGGAGCGCGCGTTTCACGACGCGCTGTTCCCGCGGCTGATCTTCCGCTCCGAGGTCGCCGCCCGCGAGTGGCCCGCGGGCGTGGGCGACTCGATGATCTTCACGGCGCCGGGCCTCCTCCCCGTGTCGATGCGCCCGCTCCAGCCGGGCACCGACCCGATCCCGCAGACCTACGGCGCCGAGCAGTGGGAGGCTCAGCTCCAGCAGTACGCGGGCACGATCGACACGAACATGCCGACCAGCATGGTCGCCATCGCGGACCTCTTCCTGCGCAACGCCCAGCAGCTCGGGCTCCAGGCGGCGCAGTCGCTCAACCGCAAGGTGCGCAACCGCGCGTACAACGCCGCGGAGTCGGGCTGGACCGTCGCCGACGGCGCGCAGTCGGGCACCACGCTGCGCGTGAAGCGCCTCAACGGGTTCACCCGCGCGCGCAGCACGAGCGGCAACGCCGTGCGCTTCACCGCGGTGAGCTCCAGCAACCCGCTGCCCATCAAGGTGTTCGACAACGGCGCCGAGGCGTCCTTCAACGTCATCGGCTACACGCCGGACACCGCGGGCGACGAGATCGGCCCCGGCACGCTGACGCTGTCGGCCGGCACCACGAGCGTCGCGAACCGCGCGTACGTCATCTCGGACGATCGCACGGCGATGGTGCGCGTGGGCGGCGGCAACAAGATCGACGACATCATCTCGACCGACCTGCCCACCCTGTCGAGCGTGCGCTCGATGGTCGCGCGCCTGTGGCAGATGAACGTGAACGAGCACGAAGACGGGCGCTTCCACGCGCACTGCTCGCCCACGTCGGTCGCGAAGATGTACGAGGACAGCGACCTCCAGCGCCTCAACACGTCGCTGCCCGACTACTACATGTACAAGCAGTTCGCCCTCGGCGAGATTCTCAACACGATCTTCGTGCGCAACACGGAGTGCCCCACCGTCGAGACGGTGCTGGGCGGCAGCACGGCGACGTACAGCCAGGACGACGACTTCGCGGGCGAGCTCACGGCCAACGGCGCCGTGGGCGGCCAGCGCGTCGAGCGCATCTTGTTCACGGGGCGCGACTACATCTTCGAGATGTACTCGAACCTCGCGGCGCTCGTGACGGAGGCGGGGCTCAACGGCAAGGTCGCGGACGCCAAGATCACCAACCAGGGCATCGAGGTGTTCAGCGACCGCATCCAGATGATCCTCCGCTCGCCGCTCAACCGTCTGCAAGACATGGTGAGCGCGAGCTGGCGGTTCATCGGTGACTGGCCGGTGCGCACCGACGCCACCACGGGCGACGCCGCGCGCTACAAGCGCGTGGGCATCATCCAACATGCGGGGTGAGTACAAGCGGGTTGGCACTATAACGGCGGTGTGGTAAGTCGCTTGTATGAGCGACGTGAAACACTGCCCACAATGTGCTCGCACGCTGCCGGTCACCGCGTTCTACACAGTGAAGAAACCCACGGGCCTTCGTACTTCCGGCTACTGTCGGGAATGTACGAAGGCCCGTGCAGTTGCTTGGCTCGATGCTCAGCCGCCCGAGTGGCACGCTGCCAAGAACAAGCGCGACGCCGCAAGGTACAAAACGAGCGCAACACCCGAGCAGCGGGCTGCCAGAGCCGAGGCGATGCGCAAGTGGGCGCGAAGAAAGAGGGCCGACGACCCTGCGTGGGCAGCGCAGAAGCGGGCAGACAATCAGAATCGTCTGAAAGCCAACCCCGAGGCGTCGCGGATCAAGAACGCCTGCTCAAACGGGCGGGCTCGCGCCAAGATGGCGGGGCTGCCGTATGGGTTTTCAACGCGCGATTGGGCTGCGGTCCTCGATGCGTTCGGACACGCCTGTGCGTTCTGCGGCGCCGCGCAGTGCCTTCTCGACCTAGAGCACCTCGTGCCGATCAGGCAGGGCGGCGGGCACATTGTCGGGAATGTCGTTCCCGCTTGCCGCCCGTGCAATGCACAGAAGGCATCCCGTACCCTCAGTCAGTTCGCCGCGCTCAGGGGCATCACGCAGGGCGAGCTCGACGATATCGTGCGTAGGGCTAGTCTCCAGCACGCTGGCTGATCGCAAGAGGGCTGGTCGGAGGCCGGGGGAAACCTCGGCCTTCTGCTTTTCTCCGCACGCCCCTTGCGTTCTACAGCGCGCCGGGCATAATCAATTTCGACCTCGGGCTCCCTTTGGGAGCTTCCTTCGCTAACACCGGCAGGCAGCCAAGTTAGGTGGTCAGCCTCAGTGGGTCACGGCATAGCCGCGACAGCCAACCAGTGAGGAGTCGGGCAACCTCTGGTTCACACCATGAGCACGCCCAATCTCGGCGGTACGATCTCCAGCACCCTTCGGGGCGCGAGCGAGTCGAAGGGAGCTCTCAAACTTCGCCGTTTGATCTCCCCGTCGGGTGCTAGACAACGAGCGGCGTCCGTCCTCGGCGGTTATCCGTTGTAACACCGCAGACGAGTCTAGCACCCGACACCGCCACCCTTTACACTCGCGCTATGGCGAAGACGCGAGCAACCGTCGCTGATCCCCTGGAAGCCGCCAAGGTCGGCGGGATCACCCCCACGAGCGATCCGCTGGACGCGCTCGACCAAGTGGACGCGGACATCACCACGAACGTGCCGCCGCCCCCCATCGCGGCGGCCCCCGTTCGTGTGCAGCCGTACCGGCTCAAGGCCGACGTGCGCGTGCACGTCAACGGTCAGATCACCACGCTCCGTGCGGGGCGGGTGGTTTCCGATGCCTGCGGCCCGAGCTACATGCAGGCGCTTCACGAGGCCAAGGCCCAGCTCGAACCCATCGCGGAGTAGCCCATGCCTCTGAGCGACACGGAGAAGGTTCGCATTCGGTACCACCTCGGGTACCCGAACGTGACGGCCATCGCGTCGCTCAACGCGGGCATCCCGATTCCGCTCCAGACGTTGTTTCTCGTCGAGAATGCGATGGACCGCGTGATCGACGAAGCGCTCCCGATTGTGCGCACGCACATTCAGACGCTCGACAACATCGAGTGTCAGCTGGTCGAGGGGCAGCGCAACCTCGCGGTGAACCGCCTGGGTGACATGGAGATTCGCCGCGAGCACCTCGACCAGCTCGAAGGCGAATATCGCCGCTGGGCCAATCGTCTCGCCGATACGCTCGGCGTGCCGCTCTACCCGTACTCGTCGAAGCTCAAGTCTACGCGCGTCGGGAACATGACGGTGCGGTGATGTCCTGCGGGTGCAAGTACAAGCCCTGCTTTCACACCGTCACCGCGACCACCGTGCGGGACAGCCTCGTGGCGTCGTTGACGAATACGGTGGACGGTATCCGCCAGATCGCGACGGACCTCGGCGCACGGCAGTATCAAGTCTCGCTCGTGTGGACGCGGTGGAGTGAGGGCCGGCGTGGGGCTGGCGTCGAGGAGATCGTCGAGCGGGTCGTGCTACTGCCGACACCGCTGGTCGAAGATTTCTCGGCGCTCACCGCGGACGTACTCGCTATCGGGTCTGTGGAGCGCGGGCAGGTGCGCATCTCGGAGATCAGCCCACGGTACACGGAAGACCAGCTTCGCGGGTATCACGGGGATGGCCGCCCTGCCGACGAGGACGAGCAGTTTTACTACGAGGTGTTTTTTCCGCGTGCGGCGGGCAACACGGTAAAGGGCTCTCGTCGGCGGTTCACGCTGACAGGCACGCCGAACTACCTGCCGCTCAAGTTCGCGTGGTCGGTCAACGTGACGCGCGCGTACGACGACACGGATGACGACGGCTACCTGAGGAGGTAGCCGTGCCGCTCCGACAAAACGTCCCCATCGCCAAGCTCGACAGGATTCCGAAGAAGGTCGTCGCCGAAGTGGCCCGCTCGTTGGAGCGGGCGCTCCAGCAGAGCGGCAAGATCATTCTTCGTGAAGTGCAGCGCGCGACGAAGGAGGCTGGCGCCGTTGCCACGGGCTCGCTGAATAAGTCGTGGCGGGTCGTCACCGGCAAGCGCTTCGTCGCCGTGACCAATGCGGTGAAGTATGCGAGCGCGGTGACGATGGGCGCGAAGTGGCCGCGCCGGATGCCGAACGTGCGGAAGATTCAGACGTGGGTTTCGATCAAGTTCCCGCAGGTGCGCCCCGGTGACCGAAAGCGTGTGGCGTTCGCCATCGCGAAGACTCTCAAGCGCCGCGGGATGAAGGGGCGCGACTTCGTTCGCGTCGCGCAGGAGCGTGTCGCGGGGCAGGTGAACACGCTGATCGAAACTGCGCTACGATCCGCACCGGGTCGATCCCGTGTCTAACCGAACCACCCTCGTCAGCAGCGCGACGCAGCGCGCGGTGTACACGCCTAACGTCGAGACAGACGTACGGACGGCGGTGACACGCGGGCTGGCCGAGTACCTTGAATCTCTCAAAACTTCTAGCGGCCTCAACCGCTCGAAGACGTTTCAGCTCGCGAAGGTGCTCGACGTGTGGGCCGAGGCTGAGGAGATCGCCAAGTTTCCGAGCGCGTGCGTCTACGCGGTGGGCGACCTGACGTACGACGCATCACGCATGACGCCGAAGGTCATCGCGGAGACGAAGTTCACGTCCCCGATCACAAAGAAAACGACCTACCTCGCGACGTTGGCCGAGCTCTCCCTGCCGCTGAGCGTGGAGCTCTACGCCAACGACCCGGTCGAGCGTATGGCGTGCGTGAAGATGATCGAGGATGGGCTGAACCCCGTGTCGTGGATGTACGGTGCCCGCCTCGCGCTGCCCCACTACC
>Ga0315903_10004262_pt1 | contig 19218 bp, 40 predicted proteins | sample LakEriMetagenome_7_FD_203524 | JGI IMG/M metagenome (GOLD analysis project Ga0315903, IMG submission 203524) | Freshwater fungal communities from buoy surface, Lake Erie, Ohio, United States - Buoy 2 MA119 | ecosystem: Environmental > Aquatic > Freshwater > Lake | place: USA: Lake Erie, Ohio...
TTTGTGATAGTTAATAAAGTGATAGAAACCTTATGATAGGATTTGTTACATTGTTACATTAGAACAGATGTTCTGTTTGACAATTAGAACAGATGTTCTATTTGAGAAGTTAGCACTCTCGCCCTCCGACTGCTAACTGGCACGACCTGTGCCACCACCCCCCTGTTGCGTCAGGCGCAACACCCCCTTGACTTTTGGAAAACCCCGCAGCGTGGCTCCTAGGTGCCTCTACGGGCAAACGCCCCAAAAGGGTGTCTGTACCCTACCCCTGACCCAAACGCCTCTCTCCGTGGCTCCTAGACCCCTGTTATTTTCGCCGCATTGGCACCTACCAGCCACGTACAGCCCCGTTCTCCCTCAGACCCCATAATCCCCCACCCGCCGAAAAACGCCGCTCTACGGGGCTTAAATCGCCTCGCTTCAGCGGGGGTGATAGTAATAAAATGATAGTACCTTATGATAGGATTTGTTACATGTTACATTGTTAAGAAATCTTATCTTGACAGGGTGGTATCCATCTGCGAAACTTGTCGTAGACAAAAGCAGCACCGATTCGGAAGGGTCGGTGGGGCTGGGGTGATGGGTGACTGACCCGTGGTGAACGGAGGCAGTCAACCGATAAGCCTCACGGCGGATTGACTGAGTCACAGCAGTCCGACGAGGAGTCACTTGAACAGTTGAATACGTAACCTCCAAACGAAACGGTGGGTGCATAGGCAACCCTTCAGCCCCACCGTCCACGGACTGTCCGATCCGTGCTGATGAGTAAAGGACACTGGAGGTTCACAATGGCAAAGTTCCCGATCACGAGCGGTCTGTTCAAGGTGCTCAATGCAGAGGCGAAGGCACTCGTGCCTGTAGACTCCGACATTGATCAACTTGCAGTCGCTCTTGAAGAACTTGAAACCAAGGTCGGGCGCCTCGCGGATCGCACTAATCGTCGGGTCAGCCCGACAATTTATGCGATGATTGAAGAGGCACGCAGCAATCTCTTCGTCGTCAGCGACGTAGTGATCAAGGCTGCGGACTTCGCAGACGCCGACAAGTTTGGCGACGCATAGCCGAAACTAGCCGATGCGAACGGCTAGTCTGCTGGGATTGATTACCCAGCACTGATGAGGCAGATCCTCGCACTGGAGGTACACACAATGACGAACGGCAAACTGGCACTGCTGCGACTGGCAATGCGTGAGTTTGAGGGCATCTCTGCTTCGGCTGAGATGTTCATCAGCAACGCACACAACCACAGCGAGGCAGACGCTGAGATCTGGGACTTGCTCAAGAAGATCGGCGCGATCCAAGAGAAGTCCGACAAGATCCTCAACAAGTTGTACGGCAAGACGAAGCCGTACGAAGACATTCAGATTAAGGAGATCTACTAATGACCTGCGGACTGTGCCACAAGGCAAGCATTGAGTTCTTCGTGTACAAGAATCGGTTGATCGTTTGCCCAGACTGCAAGCGATGGATTGAGTACGAGGAAGCGATCAACCCAGAGGAGGAAGCATAAGCCGAAACGCCTTCGGGCGTCTGGCGGGATTGATTACCCGCCACTGACGAGGCAGATCCTCACACACTGGAGGTTCACAATGGCACAGCAGTGCTCACACACCAAGGTGGCAGGCATTGACTTCTCGCTGGATGGCAAGCGCCGCAAGGCGTACGCCACCTACGAAGTCGTCTACCACAAGGGTGTGGATACCCAGCCCAAGATTACGGCTGGCGGCACACGCTGCGACAAGGTCGCCGTCCTCTTCTGGACGTGGAGCATTGGTCACAAGCGGTACCACAAGTACTACTGCCCGACCCACACTCCAAAGTTCCCGACGTCGGGACACGGCAACCTTCAGCAGGGAGCCATCTAATGCCGAAACCCTTCGGGGTCAGCGCGGGATTGTAGCCCACGCTCTGATGAGGCAGACACCTCGTAACTGGAGGACACAATGAACGGATCAACAGTGCTCAGGATTGAGGTCGCACTCAACACGTGGTACCAGATCCACACGAACGGAGGCACGACGACCTTCGCCCGTGTGACTCAGGGCGAGGACTCTGACGGCTACGCCTGCTTCTGGTTCATGAAGATGGCGGTGGACTCAACCAGCAAGGAGGGCAGTGCTGAGGTCTTCGGGCATCAGGACTTCACGGGCGACCTCACAGCGTTTGAGCGCCTGTACGCCGCGATTGAGAGCGGCATCTGACGGGATCGGCGGCGGTGGGCTTCGGCTTGCCGCCGCCGTGATAGTCAATAATGATAGAAATACCTTATGATAGAAAATTGTTACAAGTTTGTTACATTGTTAAGAAATCTTATCTTGACAGGCGCTTGGAGCCTGTGAGACAATCAATGCAGAGGGGGAGGACAATCCTCCCCCCAAGAAACTGGAGGAAACATGAATCAGGACAGGGTAGCACTCAAGGTCTGCGCCGAAGGCGGCGAGGCAGCAAAGTGGGTCAAGCGTGACGAGGCTGGCAATCCAGTCCGTTACTTCTGCGGCAAGCACATGGGAATCCACCGTCGGATCGTCAGCAGTTGGCGCACCGACAAGTGGACGACTGAGTGGCACCAGAGCGCCATTGCTGGTGCAGTTGAGATGAGCGAGGTGGAGAAGGCGGAGTCCCTGCTGAACTTCGCTTCGGAGAAGAAGCGCATGGACGAGGAGCGTTGGGCGCAGCAGAACAAGAAGGCTGCTGAGCGCAAGCGCCAAGAAATCCTCAGCACTCCAGCATGGCTGCGAGAGCGAGTCAAGAACTACCACTGGGAGCAGGAGAACACAAACTACACCCGCAAGGTGGAGGTGCGATCCGACTCCTACGGGGTAGAGATCAACCTCATGAATTGGAACACGATCAAGTCCCGCAAGCACGCGGAAGACCTGATCGTCCAGTTGAAGTGGGTGCTTCAGGAACTTGACGAAGAGACCATCAAGTGGGAGAGCGAGATGAGCGACAAGATCGTCGCCGCCGACGCGGCGCTGGCAGCCCTACGGGAAGAGGAGGGCGTGACTTCAGACCGAGCCTGACCTCCAGTGGGTTCGGTCTCAGGGGAGTGGGCTTCGGCTCACTCCCCTTTTTTATTGCCCGAAAAAATTGGTGATAGTAAATAAATGATAGTTGCCTTATGATAGAAAATTGTTACATTGTTACATGTTACATTGTTAAGAAATCTTACACATCTAGGGTATTGACAGGCTCCACGGGGCTATGAGACAATCTCTGTAGAGACGGGGACAATCCTCGTCCAAGCAAATGGAGGAAACATGACGTTCAATCAGAAGGAGCGCATCGCCTTCGCGCTGATCGCAGGGGTGATCATCGTGGTCGGCACGTCAACGGCAGCGGTGGTATCTGGAGCCACGCTACCTAACGAGTTCCGCCTAGGCGTGGTTGCCTACACGGTCTTCGTTGGATTCATCTCCAGCGTAGTTTTCGGGAGGGGACGATAATGGCAAGCGAGACCAGAACGGAGGCGGCACAGCGGTTTGCCGTTGACCACCTCTTCGCCTTCAGCGGAGGGCTGGGGTACGGCGAAGTCGTAGAGGCTCTGGTTGCGGACGGCGACAACATGTTGCCCTTCGGGCACGAGGTCTTGACACCGTGCGCAGCCTATGAGACACTCAATGCAGAACTCCTGCTCGTTGAGTTGGAGGCGCTCTACATCGGCGCAGAGACGCTGCTGGGGCAGTTTAGTGGAGAGGAGGAGGACTGATGGGATACGAGATCAACGAGCGACCGTTCACGGACGAGGACGAGGAGGCTGGTGACGTGTGGGATTGCTACGCGGTCTACCGCACCATCGTCGTCGCCGACGGCGAGGTGCTCGGCGGTTTGTACGATACATGGGACGACGCGTTTGAGGCTGCTCGTAACATCGGGAGAAATCTCGGTCACGACGTCGCAATGCTGACCCGCCCAGAACTGGACGAGCAATTGGCAGATGACTACCGAGTGTCTTACTCGGAAGTAGCAGTAAGGGAGGTGCTCTATGCCTAACAGGGTCTTGAAGATCCCGTCGCTCGGGTTTGACGTGGTGGTCATGTCGGCAAGCGACAAGACTAACGCGCTCATCGGGGAGATGCTGGAGAAGAAACTGGTCACAGAACTGGCAGAGGAGGAGTACGAGCCAGTATGGGGTAGGGACGAGGGCTACTGCGCTTGGTGCGTAGAAAGCGAAGCCCTTGACCAAGTCTGGGAGTATGGTATAGACTCTCGGGGCGAGCATGTGAAGTACGCATGCTGCAAGCAGTGCGCCACAGATCGTGGCGTGGAAGGAGTACGGTAATGAGCCAGACGAAGGAGACTTTCGGGTACATGACGGCAGAGGAGTTGAGCCAGATGAAGCCAGTCCATGGCGACTCTCGGATCATCATCTCGTACGACAAGGAGACGGTTGAGGGCGTCGTCCGCACGACGATTACCGAAGACCAGTACGCAGAGATCAAGAAGCGCGTTGAGAATGACGACGCGCTCTGGCAGCACCTGTTTGACGTCGTTGAGCAGGTAGGATCAGAGGTGCTGGAGCCGAAGGAGTGCAAGTGGTGCAACCAGTTTGGTGGTCACATCTGCGAGCCTTCAGACGGGGCATGGGTGAAGCCAGAATGAAGAAGTTTCTAATTCAGGTTGAGGTCAAGTTGATCAAGAACCTGCTGGTTGAGGCTGAGACCGAGGAGGATGCGGTGAGCATCGCCTCCACGATTGATGCCGACAGGCTCGCCAGCGGCGAGTCAGACAACGAGGATGTCTACATCATCCTCGGCGACGAGCCAGCAGGGCACGGTAGCGGTGGCGTGTACGTCCTCGCTGAAGAAGGCACCCCAGAATGGGTGTATGAGTTTGGGAAGGAGATCACACAGTGAGTCCAGAATTGTTTCGGTACGTTAAGTTGGCGCACGAGGATCGCCGACGTCGGGCACGCTGGCTGCTCGCCTCTCGCATCCTCGGTCTGACCGCAGCGTTCTTCGCGGGCGTCACGGTCGGGCTGCTGGTGAGCCAGTGCTAGGACTGCTGGTGGCAGCCGTCATCTCCTCCTCGGCGTGGCTCATCCCCACGCCGCAGGAGGGGAAGGCGACGTGGTACGGAGCGCGTACCAAAGCCGTCTGTTACGGTGGTCGTCCCTTCACCTGCTCGCCGTATCTCAGCAAGGCTGACGGCGGGCGAGGCGGAGAACTTCACCGCTACTGCGCCATCAAGGGATTTAGGGTGTTCAAGCACAAGCCGTTCAAGGTCAAGGTGACTAACACCAAGACAGGCAAGTGGACGACCTGCATCGTGCGGGACTACTGCGCCTGTGTCGGTGGCGGGATCATTGACCTCAGCCCTATGGTATTCTTGGAGATCCAGAAGAGTTTGGGACTCGGTATAGTCCCAGTGCGAGTGGAGCGCATCTACCCTTCACAATGGAAAGGAGGACGTTAATGGAAGTGAGCCGATGTGCTCGGTGCAGTGAGCCACTGCTGATCGGTGGCGACAACACTGGGTTCCTAGAGGACGGGACGGCACTGCATGAGTGGTGCCTAGAGGAGACAGCAAAAGAGGATGCGCATTGGACGCAGGAAGAGATTGGCGTAGAGAACGCCAGAGAGGAAGGCAAACTATGAGCACACCGTACAAGTGCATTGACTGCGGCGAGCAGTTTGAGGGGGCAGCCTACGAGCCGTTGGGGACGTCGGTGACGTGCCCGAAGGCAGACGAGCACCCTAACAAGATCAGCAAGGAGAAGGCTGCCGAGATCCTCGCAGGGTCACGCGGTCGGTTCCTGACGATTGAGTTCACGAAGCGGACGACTGGTGAGCACCGTGTGATGACCTGCCGCACAGGCGTCACCAAGCACCTCAAGGGAGGAGCCAAGGCATACGATGCCAAGGCGCTTGGCCTTGCGGTCGTCTGGGACACGAAGTCCAAGGAGTACCGTAGCATCCCGACGGATGCGATCACGGCGGTCAAGTTTGCGGGGAAGCGTCTGGTGGTACGATGATTGCACAGATCACGGACTTCGCTAAGTTCTGGCTGTTCTTCATCATCATCGGATTCTTGATGAACCGATGACGCAGGTTGATTATTCTCCAGCGTACTACGAGGAGATTGCCGCAGTCAGGGAGGTGTCCATCTACGAGTGGCGCCTGAATACAGCCAAGACGCATCGCCTAGCGATGCTTGAGGCAGAGCGGCTCTCCTCGGTGCACAGTCGCATACGGATTGTCATTGACGGTGCCGACGAGTATGCGATCACCTGCGACGAGTGCGGTCTCTGGGCGCACTACCAGCGCAAGTTGCGCGGCAAGCGGGATTCGCTTGACGACAGTAGCGGAAGCCTGCTGTCGGTGGTAGAATGTGATGCCCTAGAATTGCACAGGAGATTCGGGAACGCCACTACGAGGGATGGCGAGGAGGCTTGGAACGGGTACACAGGGTGGGACTTCAATCCGATTCTGGATTGGGATCACCTTGATGGGTACACTAACCTAACGGGGGTCAAGGGGAAAGCATGGATGCAGAATAGGAAGGTATGGTCAAATGAGGAATCCACCGAAGAGCAAGGAAGCCGAGATTGGATTGATCGGTTCGTGTCTAATAGACGAAGCAGCGATTAACGTTGCGACGGACATCAAGGCAGAGGACTTCAGCCAGCCCTCGCACCGACCGATCTGGTCGGCGATCATGGAGTTGGCTGGTCGCGGGGAAGCCGTAGACGTCCTCACGGTATCGGATGAACTGAAGCGGGTGAACCAGTTGGACGAGGTCGGCGGCTACGCTGTCCTCTCCGACTTCTCGCGACAGACTCCGACGTCGGCAAACGCGGAGCAGTACGCAAACATCGTGCGACGCACGGCAACGCTTCGGCGCTTGCTGGGCGCCGCGACGATGATAGCAGAGATCGCGTACCAGAACCCAAGCGACACCGAGGAGGCTCTTGGTCGGGCGGAGGCAGAGATCTTCGCCGTGGCACGAGAGGCTCGTCGGTCGTCGTTTGCCGAGATGGACGACCTCATCGGAGACGCCATCTCTCGGCTCGGGTGGCTCCGCGCTAACCGTGGCGCCTCGCGTGGCATCGGCTCTGGGATTGACTCGCTGGATCGGATGACGGGTGGCTGGCAGCCGTCCGACCTGACGATCCTCGCGGCTCGCCCCAGCGTCGGCAAGACGTCTCTGGCACTGAACATCGCCCAGCACGCAGCCGTCAATGAGGGCAAGCGTGTCGGCGTCTTCTCGCTGGAGATGAGCAAGGATCAGTTGACGACTCGCCTTCTGGCTGGTGCCAGCGGCGTGGACATCTTCCGCATCCGACGCGGCGAGGTAGAGGGCTTTGATCTGGCACGCATCGCAGGTGCGGTGCACACGCTGGAGTCTGCGAAGATCTTCATTGACGACACCCCGACGGCGTCGCCGATTGATCTGCGGGCGAAGGCTCGTCGGCTGGCTGCCGACGGCGGGCTTGACCTCATCATCGTGGACTACCTCCAGTTGATGATGCCGAGCCGACAGACCAAGGACGTCAACCGAGTGGTGGAGACGAGCGACATCAGCCGAGGGCTGAAGGCAATGGCACGAGAACTGAACCTTCCAGTGATCGCGCTGTCGCAGTTGTCTCGTGCATCGGAGACTCGCGAGAGCGGGCAGCCACGGCTGTCTGACCTACGGGACTCTGGAGCCATTGAGCAGGACGCCGACCTCGTGATGCTGCTGTGGCGACCTAACGGTCAGGAGCACGGCGCAGCCGAGGAGCAGGTCAAACTCTCGCTGGCGAAGCACCGCAATGGCCCGACGGGAGAACTGGACTTGAAGTTCATCAAGGCGACCACCTCGTTCAGGGACGCGATCCCTAACTAGATACGGCGGGTTTCCTCCCCCGCCCCAAGTAAAAGACCCTGCTGGATTCCTCCCCAGCAGGGTCTTTTATTGTCCTGAACAGACAGGACAGGTGTCGCTGTATTGACCGCTATGGTCGTGCACGGACGAGAGAGGGATGACGGACGGCATGTCGCGCCCGATGAGGGTCTCGTAGACGACGCCGTTGTCCTTGCACCACTGGCGCAGGGACTTACCTTCCTTGGCTGCCGCCTCCTTGAATAGATCCCTGATCTCTGCGTCGCTCACGGACAATCTCCAATGCTAAATAGACGCCTAGGGCAGCGTTTAGGCGCTGTTCTGGCGTGAGGAGGGGTAAGATACCACCCCATGTAGAAACGACGCTCTCCGTGGCTCCTAGAGCCTTCTGGAGGGCTTCCAGTTCGGCTTCTAGGGAGCCTAGATCACCGCTCTTCATTGAGGTCTACCTGCAAGGTAGACCACTTGTTGTCAATCAGGCTGAGGAGAATCAGCGCGTAGTTGGCTGAGTCAATGAGGGCATCCCGTACCGATGGGTGCTGGAGTTCGGCAAGGGACGCATCGGAGAGGACGACGCGCCCCTTGACCACTTCGCCGTTGAGTGCCTTCTTGACCCGACTCATCTTGTCGTCGCTCATGCGGGAGAACACGCCAGGTACGCCGAGCGACTCAATGTTCGCTGGACCATACTGGCGCTGACGCTGGACGAGGATCTCCTTCGCCTCGTCGTACAGCGTGGTGAAGTACTCTTCAAAGTCCTGAATCTTCTGTGTGTTCTTCATAGATCCTCTCCATCCATCTTGCCTTTGATTCTGTCAGTATGAAGGATGCCACGGCGATGCGGCGTCGGCAATTCAGGCACTGGTAGAGCCTGATGCTGTACTCCCTCAACCGTCGCGGCTGCTTCCGCTGGGGCTTGAGGTCGCCACGACACTGGTGGCACTCAAGCCCGATGTTCACTTCTTGCGCTCGGCTGCCAGCACTGCGACGCACAGGGCGCCCACAGGACCGAAGGGGAGCGGCGCCAGCGAGGCGAACGCGGCAGCAACGCCGTACAGGACGACGGTGCGTGCGTTCTGGCTGTTCACTGGTGCGGTCACGAACTCGCGGATCTTCACTACTGGCTCGTACTCTACCTTTTCCATAGGTTCAGTCGCCAAGGGAAACCTCCTTCAGGATTGCATTTGCCGCAGAGGCGGCGATTGTGTGCGCTGCCTTGGGATCGGTCACCGTTGAGGAGATCGCGTCCAAGACAAGCGAATAGATCTGGAGCCACGTCTGTGCCCCTTGCAGAGGAGACGGCTTTCGCTTCGCCCCTGGGACGCTCATTCGATCTCCGCAAGGATCTCGTCGCCAGCACGCTTCCAGTTTGCAATGGTCTCGGTTCCGCCGACGATGTCAAGGGACTTCTGATCCTTCTCGCTGATGACGAGGTTCAGTCGGCTCTTCTCGATGACGTCCTTGATGTCAGTGATGCCGAGGTACGAGACTGCGATCTCGTGCTCTGGTCGGTAGATGTCGGTCGTCGCGTAGACGACGGTGCAGTCGGTCTCAGCGAGGAAGCCTCGCCCCCACCACCACGGCGCGTAGAAGACCTTGCCGTCGCCAGCCTTCATCTTTTCCTTGATGACCTGCCCGTACAACGCCGAGTTCGGGTCAAGGTTGACCGCGAAGATCGTCGCCTCGCCAGCGGCAATCCACATGGCCTTGTCCATGCCGCGCTGGGCGTGGATGCCACGGAAGGTGCCGCCAATGGACCAACTCATGTTGATCTGCTGGGTATTGAACTCCTTCAGCACCTCGCTGAAGAAGCCACGGTTGTCGGTGAACACCGAACTCTTAAGGATTCTCGGTTCAAGCATTGTTCTCTTCCTTTCCAAACCACTGTACGAAGTCTTCAAAATCAATGATCGCCAAAGCCCTGCGTCGCTTCCCAGCGCCAGGACTATCACCGACGACCAGAACGCCAAGTTGATCTGCCTTGGGATTCAGTTCCCGCAGCCACTTGTCGAGGCGCTCGGGATACGAAAGCCCGACCTTGCACTGGATCACAAATGCGCCAGCCTGCACGTCGTCCTTGCCGCCGTACATGCCCGTGCGCTTGCCGTTGAGACGTGAGGCAACCTCGCGTTCGAACGCGTTGCCACGCTGACGGGCACGCTTGCCACGGCTCGCCCGTGCGGCGTTCGCCTCGTCGATTGCAATGTCCTTAAACTTTCCCACTGACCAACCTCGCTGTCTGTGCCTTGCGACCGTCCCCGATGTTGACCTTCTCGCCCAACTCGATGGCACCAGCCTCAAGCAACTCTTTGTTCAGAACTCGGTTCTCGATGGTCTCGCGAAGGAAGAACCAGCCTTCTGGCGCCCTGATTCCCTCGTCGAGGTAGCGTCGCGAAAGGAACGCCCAAACTCGACCCAACTTGACGTCGACTGCCCAGCAGATATCCGCCCTCTGGACAATCTCGAGATTGTCGTCGAGGAAACGACCGTCGATCCTTACTTCTGGTTCAAGTTCAGACAATTGCGGTGCTTCCATGTCCATCGAATCCTCCGTGACTCAAGGTCGATAACGCGCACGTGGTACGCGTCCGACAACTTTAGGATTGTTTGGTTGCATGAATCGCAGGGCACTGGTAAAAAGACTGGTTCCATCCGCTTACCACTGCCCTTCGTCTTCACTCCTGCCATTATCGCCACATATCCGTCATGATCGAGTTAGAGGTGCGGTTCTCGAAGAGTCGGATGGCAGCCGAGTTCGAAGGGGAAGCAACAAACTCAGCCACCATCCGACAGAGGTCCCTCGGACTCGTCGGGCAGAACGCGCACCCTTCGTCATGCCCAGCCGAGGTCTTGAATGTCGAGATGCGTGCGAGGGCGCAGGTAGCGGCTGCCACTGCGTCCTCGGGTACCTTAATCACCGAGCGGCGTCCAGATCAACGGACTTGCGTCGCGGACCGTGACGTCCTCGTAGTTCTTGCCTTCGTACTCGCGTACGTTGCGGCGCTCGCCAGTGATGTGCAGGTTCGGGCGCTTCTCTGCCGAGTTCTTCGCCCGAGCCTCGACCACCTTGTAATAAATCTTGTACAGGTGCTCCTGAGCCTTCTTGTCGAAGACCGTGAGCGTAACGTACACGTACTTGTTCTCTGGAGCGTCGCCCTTCTGGTCCTTCGGAAGCGCACGCCAGTTGGCGTACTCCTCCGTCGAGCGCGAAGCGTAGAACTCGATGGCAGTCGTTCCGCTCTGGAACGTCTTCTCCTTCGGCTCCTTCTTGTCTGAAAGCCAGACGTCGTATGCTACCTGTGGACCGCGTACATTCTCAGCCATTAGAAGTCAAACTCCCCTAGGTCGGTATTCTTCTTAGCGGGAGCGGGAGCGACCTTCTCCTGATCCCCGAAGATCTTAGCACCTGCGGCAGCGACCTTGTCGGTTGCCGTGTCGCTCTCTGGATCATCGCCCGTTGGGACGAGGAAGCCCGTGAGCAGCGCGTACTTGAGAGCGCCAGTCGCCGCCTTGTAGGCAGCCTTGTCGCCCGAGTCGGCGCCCGTGCCGATGGACTGGAACGAGATGGTCTCGCCCGTCTCGCCGTCGGTCAGTGTCCATGTGAAGCGCAGCGTGAGCAGCGCCTGCTTGCCGCTTGGGGTCAAGCCTTCCGACACGACGTCGATTTGGGTTGGCGTCATCGAGACGCTGAGAGCAGCCAACTGCTCTCGCACCTTGTCGGCAACAACCGATGCCTGAACGAACTTGTATCCCTGCGCTGAGTTCGTTCCCGTCTTGGGAACATAGCCCACCGCTTCCATGACCTTGGCGATCTTGGCAGCAAGTTTGACTGGGTGCGTCATCCTCTACACTCCTTTAACCACTGGCAGCCCTTGCAGGGCCACTGCGCCTTCATATCTCCCCCACGGGAGGGCAAGCGAGGCGGCTTACGCTCACCAAAGTAATTCAGAGCCTTGAGTACGCGTACCGCTCGGTCACGCCAACCCCGCTCCAAAAGGTATTCTACCATCTGGAAGTTATCTGCGCAAACGTAGACCACACGAGCCTCGTGGGGGTCACCCGTCTGCGTCTCCAGGATGTGCGCATAGATCGACGCCTGGATGGCGTGCTCTGGCTTGACCGTCTTGAGGTACTGCATGCCACGGCTGTTGATCGACTTGTACTCCCAGACTTCCTTGATGCCGTCCTTGCGCTCGACCACGGCGTCCGCGTTGCCTGAGAAGTTGTACTCCTCCCAGATCAGCGGCACCTCTTCGGTGAACGAAACGAGGTCGCCAGCCAACTCGGCTTCACGACCAGCACGGTTGAGTACCTCGGCAACAACGTGCCCGCGCTCGAAGACGCGGTACAGGCTGTCTGGGAATGGGTTGCTCGGCTCTACGCCCTCGGCGCTGTACCACTGCTGTCGGATACACGCACCAAGCAGGGAGCCACGCCACCGACGTGCCGCAGGGCGCCCGACGGCAGCCTTGCGCATGAGGTGGGCGTCGAGGACCTTGCTGACGCTCATGACCACAACTTCTTCTGGTACATCTCTGTGCGGGTTGGAAGCACGCCGTTGTACTCGCGGAGGCACTTCTCGACCTTCCACAGGTTCTCTGGGTTGTGCGTCGTCTTAAACTCGCTATCACGAATCTCGAGGTGGAACTTCACCTTGCTGTTGTCCATGTGGTAATCTCGTCGGTCGCCGTCGCCCGTGCCGTACTCGACCGCTGCGTTCAGCGCCTGGCCAATCCTGGCTGCAAGATCGTACACCGTGACGTTCTCGGAGCAAACGTTCAGGATGCCGTGAGCCGATGGGTTGAGGGCAGCCAGCGCGATGGCGAGACCAGCGTCCTCGACGTGGAGGATTGGTCGTCGCGCATCCGACTTCGGCTTGATGACGCCCATCTGGATCGCCTCCCAGGCGAAGGCATTGACCACGAGGTCGCGTCGCATGTTTGGACCCTCGCCCCACAGCGTGCCGAGGCGCAGGGACACCCACGGGTGATTCTCCTGCTTCAGCAGCCACGAGTCGGTCTGGTACTTCGTGCGAGCGTACGCGGTCAGCGGATTGACTGCGGAGTCCTCGGTCGACGGCTTGTCCTGACCAGCGCCGTACACCGATGCTGACGAGATGTAGATGAACTTGCCCATTGGGTTCTCGTGCCAGAATCGCTTCGCCTGGAGCGTCGGCTGCTCGTAGTTCGACCACTCGGTATCGAAGGCGTCGAGTTCCCCGAGGTGATCGTTGCTGACCGCAGCCAGCCAGATGATGACGTCGTAGGACCCGAGCGGGTCCATGTCAAAGAGTCGTGAGTTCAGCCCGTTGCGCTCGCTGTGCGGGATATGATCGGCCTTCAGACCGAGGATGCTGTCGACGTACCAATCTTCGTCGATGCCGTGGACGGTAACGCCCGCCCGCTTGAGATGCTTGACTGCCGCAGGACCAACGTACCCACGGTGCCCGACCACTAGTACCTTCATCGCTCGATCCTTTCTTCCGCTTTCGTGCCACGGAAATATTCGTCCATCGCCTCGGTCCAATGTCGGAACCGTGGCAGTCTCGTGTTCTTCAACGCGCCGTACATCGGACGCGTCTTGTCCCATCGCATGGACCCTGTAATCTTACCATTGTTACGGTTTAATTTCCTAGCGTGACGTGCGATCTCCACCCACGTCGCGGTGCCCTCGTTCACGGCGTGGTACACGCCAGCGGTCGCCTCGTCCAGTGCCAGGTCCACCAGGACCTTGGCAACGTCTGGGAGGTAGGACACCCTGAAGAACTGGTCTGTCGGCAGGTCGATCTCGCCGTACTTCCGAGACACGAAGTCCACGAAGTGCGGCTTCATCGGCGACGGGTAAACCCCGAACGGGCTGCTGATGCGGACCACCGCGCCGCCCTGCATGAGGACGACCCGCTCGCCCTCGAGTTTGGTCTGACCGTAGATGCTCAGCGCACCACGGCTTTCGGCATCTTCGTCCAGCGTCCGAGCATCTTCGTTGAGATCGAAGACGTAGTCGGTGCTGATGTAGATCTGCTTGACCTCTCCGCCGATAATCTTCGGCAGGTCGACGTTCGCGAGCCACGCCGCATGCGGATCTTTCTCGCAAAGGGCAATGTCTCGGAGCGCCGCGCAGTTGATGATCTTGGTTACTCGATGCTTTTGAATCTGCTCGACGATATTCTCCGTGGTATAAGAAAACACGCCCGAATCCCACATGGGACTCGAGCGTGTATAGACGACGTGCGGGATTTCCCGCGCCTTGAGTTCTTCGATAACGTGCTGGGCAACCTGCCCTGTTCCAACGACCCCGATCATTCGACCCCCTCTTGTGTGGTGTTTAGATCATTTTACCACACTCTTGGGGGAATAGCGAATACCGCGCCATGCCAGTTCGGAGCCAGTCCACGAAGCGAAGTCTGGCTGCCACTGCCCTGGGCCATCGCCCCACAGTTCGATTACCGCGAAGCCAGCCGTCCATCGGCTGACCTGATGCTGGGCAAGGTAGCCCAACTCGGTGCGGCGGCACATCATCCCCGTGGAGATGGCAGCCGTGCGTTTTTCCTCAATTCCAGCAAAGCCGCCGATTGTTCGGAAAGCCACTCCTTGTGAATGATCGTGTCCTCCGACGACGCTGACTCCAGCCGCGTCGACAATGGGTAGGATGCTCGCGCCACCGCCAGTACTGCGAGAATACGTACCGTGTGTCGCAATAAGGTCTGGAGCGATCTGGTAATACGAGCGGAAATGTTCTGGTCCTGCATACGCTAGTCCTTCTGAGAGGCATGGGGTGATGTTAAGAGCGTCCAGTCTGAGCAGGTTTGCCAGCGACAGGATCTCGCGTCCCTCGGAGTCGGTCATGCCAACCAACTCTGGAGCACGCTTTGCCAACCACTTGGAGAGCCGCGCCTCGTGGTTTCCGTACAGGAAGAAGATCTGCGCTTCAGGTCCAGCGGACGCTCGGATCTCTGCGAGTCGTCGGTGGGCGTGAGCCAACTCTTGCTGCACGGGCATTCCGAGGCGCGGGTCCTTGTCGTATGCCGAGACGGCAGTCAGGTCAAGGATGTCGCCCGACAGCACGATGCGGTCAGGGCGCTCCGACGCTAGGAACGTGAGGAAGGAGGCGTACACCTCTGGGTCCTCAAACGGGAACTGGAAGTCACCCGCTACGACGACGAGTTCATTCGTCGATTCCGTGCGGTCTCCAATCCTCTGGACATAGTCCATTTGCACTACATCCACTGGCTTGATATAATTGGCTTCCGCTGGGGGGGTAGGGGGGGAAAACTTCTTAACCTGACCCCCACTGAATAACCCGTCCCCCTCTGGGGAGGGGGTGTGGGGGAGGGGATTTGAAAGCAAGAACTTCTGGTACCGCTTCTGAGCCTGATCTTTCGTCAGACCCAGTTTTCGGCCAATCGCGGAAAATGAGAACCCCTCAGAACGCAGGGCGTGAATGTCCTGTTCTAGACCCATCTTCATCTCCTAAAAGCCTGCTGCCAGACTCACAATCAGGGTGGCGATGATGCCCACTGCGGACACCAAAATACCCACTTTCCATTGTACACCTAACTCACGATCTTTGCCAGCGGCGCGGATTGCGGAGGCCTTGGCTTGGTCAACTTCTACGGCACGGAGTCTGCGCTCGATGTGGTCAAGCCTGTTTGAGATTTCCTCCCGTAGGCCGTCGACGGCTGCGAGAAGCGTGTTAAATTGCGAGTTCGTCACATCGTCACTCCTAACCAGTTGGCTGCGTCGCAAAAGCGGCAGCGAATGCAGACCCTTGAATCAGATCGAGTTCGACCCTTTCGTGACCCGCCGTCTCGCCAAACCAGCGGATGCCAGCGATGACGAACGGCTCGTCGATGTTTACCAAGCCCCGCTTAATCGACACTCGGATCGAGTCCCCGACATCCCAGCCGTTCCACAAGTCAACGCCGTCGACGACGACAGCAAGACCGACCTGCTTAGAGTTGGCTGGCTTGTACGAGTTCAGCAATCGATTGGCTTGGTTTTGAGCAGCAGCGGCGTTGATAAACCCTCCCTGGGCGGCAACCAACGGGAGCCGACCGTACAGAGCAAGGCTGGCAGAGTCGGACGCAGTCGCGCCGATGATCTGGGCACCGCTTGCACCCTGGGCCGTAGACCCGCTCAGGTAACGGTCGGTCGGGATAATCGTAATGTCATTGCGAACCCTGGCAAATCCAGGAGTAAACGAGAATGCTCGTACGTTCTCTGGGTATCGCAGGGCGAACGCAGTGCTTGCCGCACTGGACACCGACATGTTCAACTTAAAGTTCCCAGTGTAGGTACCGCCGTTCGTCGGTTTGTCTATACCGAAGATGACCTTGTCGCCGTTGGTTTTGGCGCCCATCTCCATGTCTGCCACGTCGCCAATGTACGTCACGACTGGCTGGCCAGCACTATATGTGGTATGGGTCGTCTGCGTTGAGCCACTAATATTGAGCGTCGCGTACCGTACGCGAGACCCGCTGAACTCAGTCTTGGCGTTCGTAAAGATGCGCGATGCAATAACTGAGATATTCTCAGTTCCTTGACCAAGCGTAACTTCTGGGATTTGTTTACCAGCGAGAGTTGCGTACCAGGTTGGAAGACCCTGGGCAACACCAGTTGCTCCAGAGTCTGTTCTGTGAATAGCACCATAGATTTGGAACGCGTACGTCAAGCCCTTACGAAGCGACCATCCAGTCAGCGTGCCAGTAGTATATTTGCTTGCCGATGGGCCAGTTACAGAAACAGCATCTGGCATTGCGGTCTCAATCGAAGCAGTGTTGGCATTTAATGCAATGAGTGCTGCCTTGAGTTCCTGCTTCGCCTCGTATGGGAATAATTCAACTACTCGGTTTGTAACTTTAAATTTTGTTGAAGAGGTATTACCATCTGCTGGTGTACTAAATTCTGCTACTTTCCCATATTCACCAATTGGTGAGTTGCCAGAATCCGATTGACCTGGAGGGGAGGCATTGATGCGGAATCTCCACTGCGGAGTATCGAGAAACAACGTTGTTGGAGTGGTGATCCATTCTGCGCTGTAAGTAATTTTAAAATATGGCGTGATGACGCTTGCAGTTTTTGCATCAGCAACGATGGTTTTAGTAGTTTGAGCGAATGCCTCAACTGATGCTGATGTAACATTCATCACAGTCGTCCCAGTGTAATCGTAATACGCATTACCGCTTGTGTCGTACGTTGCGCCGTTAATGTTGTCCTTGGCGATGCTGCCGTCAGTCTGATTGAATACCGTTGGGATGGACATCGTGGAGATGTTTGGGTTCAGCGGCGTTGACGAAGAGAAGGTGATGTTGTTGAGCGGCGTGAAGATCTGGTTCATGACGGCCATGTAGTCCAGACCCGTAAACGTCGTCTCGTATTCGGTGACATTGTAGTCGTCTAGAATGCCAGCAGCAACAAACTCCCATCGGTTGCGGTCAAGCGACCAACGGGAGATTTCGTAGTGCGTGTCGAGTGGCGTAAACTTGCCGATTTGTGGGTGATCGTTGGTAAGCGTCCAGTACGCCGAGCCAACGTCGTTCGCGTTCTCCTGAACGCCGATGCTAGACGCGTCGAAGACAACCGCTTTCTGATCTCCACGCCAACCAGTGTTGGTATCCAGTTGCCATAGCGTAATGCGGAACTTCTTCTGATCGCTCAAAGCCAAGCCTCCTGATATGCGAACGAGACAGTCGTTGAGGTAAGCGCGGAGACGGTCACGGTATTAGCACCCTCCACGAGGTAGGGCAGAATCGTTGTTGCGCCGAGGACAAGGTCCATGCGCAGCGTTGTGCCGACCAGCACCGTCCGCTCCTTGCCGTCGATTGTTACAGTTGTGTTCGCTGGGATTACGACGGCAGTCGTCCACAGGCTCGTCGAAATCGTCGCCGTCTGTTGGCTGCCATGCGTGCTGGCAATTGTTACAATCGGATACGCGTAGTAGTTACCGTCGTTCGTCACAACCGTGGCGGTCGACGTCGATGCGGAAACGTTTAGCGCCGCAGAGCGTGTTGCCTGCGACAATTTGCGCGGGTCCTTGGACAATAGAGTGACCGAGGCGCGGGTCGAGACGCCTCGGTCACTTGTTTGTAGGGTTACAATATCGCCATTAAGGGTGTACGCAGGGATTGCCGTTGGTCGCACCTTCATCAGTAGGTTGAGCAGGCCAGTCGTGTTGTTCGACGTCGTAATCGCCGTCGGTTGCACGAAGCGCAATTCTCGGAATCCGTCGTCCGTCGATGCAAACGATGGATACGGCTGCATAGCGCCGTTAAGTGCGTTCAGTTTGTCGTAGAAATCGGCAAGCGACGATCCGTATACCTGAACAATCAACTGGGCCTGTCGTGGCCCGAGAAGGGCAATGTCGGCCTCTGCCCCGTCTCGCTGCGCCTGGCTCTCAGTGAACCCGCTGATTCCTGCGTTTGCGTACGAAACGCTTTCTGTTACATAGCCAGAGAATGGCGTACCAACAGTCGGGGCAGCCGTAATACTGTTCAGATTGATGAAAGAACTGGTGGCAGTACCAGTCGCGATCTTGATCTCTTTGCTGAAATCCATGATCAGCCCAACTTTCGGAAGCGGCGGATTCGTGCCTTCTCCTGGCGCCAACGCTGCTGTGCGCTCATAGCCAAGTTGTTCATGCCCAGTGCGGTGACGTCAGAGTTACCCGATCCCACCTGCCACTGCTGGAATTGTGCGCGGTCGAACGTTAGCATCGAGAGGGCCTCCGCCTCGACAAACACCTTGACGGCGTTCTGGGCGGTGACATCGAGATTCGTTGCCGATGAGGTCTGAGCCGTGTTGATCTGAGTCCATGGTCCGTATCCGACGATCTTGAGCGTGCCCTGGTCAGTCGGCAGCGCGTAGCGGGTAGGCATATAGAGGATGCCACCGTGGATCTCCCACCCTGAGTCTGGGCCGTCGCCAGCGGTCGGGAGCACCGTCTCGCGGTACTTGCCGTTGCCGTCATAGACGTCGACTCGGATCGGCCAGTCAACCGTAGTGAGGGCAACCGTGAACGCCGAGCCAGTGACTGGCTGCGTGAAGGCAACCGAGTCTACGGTCTCAAACGGATACACGCCACCGATAGCGTCGATGCCGCGATTGATTAGTTCGCCGATCTGCGCATCCGACCACGTGGTCCCGTTAGGGTCACGCAGGGACAGTCGCAGCGAAGTGAGAAGGCTTGCGAACGTGGTGCTCATGCGATCTTGGCTCCTTTGCCTCTATTTTCGGCTGCCCATTTGAAGGCGTCAGCCCATTCCTTTGCTCGATCCTTGTAGTTGTACTCCTTGAGTACTCGCTCCTTAGCGGCCCCAGCCAACTGCTCTCGCAGGTCTTTGCTGCGGACCAACTTCTTCATTGCCTCGTACCACTCGCCGCGCCCGCGTGCGAGCAG
>Ga0315903_10004263_pt1 | contig 19217 bp, 31 predicted proteins | sample LakEriMetagenome_7_FD_203524 | JGI IMG/M metagenome (GOLD analysis project Ga0315903, IMG submission 203524) | Freshwater fungal communities from buoy surface, Lake Erie, Ohio, United States - Buoy 2 MA119 | ecosystem: Environmental > Aquatic > Freshwater > Lake | place: USA: Lake Erie, Ohio...
AGCCTCTACTGTTTCTGCAACTTCCCCACGGCTCTGGTTAATACCATCTGTCGCCGCGCTGAAATGCCCTTCTTCGCTTATGCTGCCGTTTGCTGTTTGCGCACCGGATACTACTGCACTAAACGACCCGGACTCTGCTACGGCACTAACAAAATTAGCTTGGGCGGCAAACGTGTTGCTAAAGTTTATTTCTTCGGACGTAACAGCAAACGCTGTCTGTAGTCCTGAAACAACAGCGTCAAACTGAACATCCTCATCAATCTGCCCGTCAAATACTGTCTGGACTGCTACTGTTTCACTAAAGCTTACAGCCTCCGCGCTGTCAGCAAAAACAAATCGCTCATCATCCGAAACGGCGTTAAAGTTTACCGATTCACTAATTACCCCTACAGCGGTTTGCAGCCCAGATACAGCATCGTTAAGCTGCGCATCTTCATCGATGTTTACTGAGAGTAAAACAGCCGCAACTTCTGTAGATGAAACATTTACCGCCTCATCAATACTGGCAAATAGATTTAGCCCGCCGACTACAGGTAACGCGGAAAAAGGCGCTTCTGAAAGAGCTGAAAACCCAAACATGCGCCTTTACCTTTTACGCAGCAGTTAGCTGTGCCTCTTCAAACCAGCGTGATTGCACAGCACCGTTAGCATCAGTCCATGAAATCAGGTAATAGAAATTACCGTCTTCATCCATACGTAGGGCTTCAACCGGCCCCTGCGGAACAGCGACAGCTAGTTTTACGGTGTCGCCTTTTTTAAACGTAGTAGCCATAACTGCTCCTTAATTAAACAGCATCAGCCGAGAAGGTGTAAGTGACGTTCAGCGTATCGCCGTTAGCCACGAGCTTGTCCCCACCGGTAAAGTCACCTGCTGAAAACAAGATGCCCGAAGTGCCCGAAGCAACAGACGCCAAGAACGCACCTGCAACTGTCGTAGTGTTATTGATGTTAAACACAGCAGGGCTTGCCGAGTTGTCGATTACGGACGGGTCAGCGGTAGTAGCCGTACCAAACGTCACGGATTTACGACTGCCGGAATAGTTGGTATCTTCAGTCCAGCCAGCGTGGGAGGCTAACGTGTCACCTGCGTTATATGTGGTTCCTGAGCCGGGGCCAAGCACCAGACCAAGATACCAAGCAGCGGTGTAGCCCGAAGCCTTGAAGTATTTGGTGTTCAAGTCTTGCAGACCTTCGTTAACGACGAGATTGTGGAACTCATCTTCCCACTTCTTTTGCCCGTCAGGACCAAAGCACTCGACCTTGAACACACCACCAAACTTGACGCGCCCATCGCTATGCGTGAGTGCGCCCACGCCAGCTTGAACAGTCTCACCCATTTGCGATTTTGCGATAGGCATGATTACCACTCCTTATGGAAAGCGAATTAAAGCCGTCGTAGCCGTATTTGCTGGCAAAGTGACGGTATTGTTAGCTGAAGTAAACGTCTTGTCCGAACCGAAGTCCAGCACTGCTACGGTCTTGTTACTGCGGGTAGTGTTGTAAATCAAAGCACCACGAGCCTCAAAGTTAGCACCGGGCCACGACACATTGTTGAAATCCACGTACACCGTGCCAGCGTTAGGGCCGGTAGTCTCTGTGCTAATAGTCACGCCCGTCATGATTACGCCACCCGCCGTATAGCCCGTACCAGTGATTTCATTCGTTGTGGTGTACACCGTGGTCAACGGACCAATATCAGAAAACGCTGTGTACAACGCCATCTTCAGGGTGTCGGTTGCCAAGTTCTGCCCCGCTTGGAGCATCTCCTGTTTGAAGCTATTCGTTAGGCCCTGTTGGATAGGCATTATGGATTCACCCTGTTGTGTTTCTTGATGTTATCTAGCCACGGGATAACCTGAAGATTTGTTGGTACGTGAAGCCCAGACACAACCACACCCTGCAACGGTAAAACATGGTCAACATGCCAACTAAACCCAAATAGTTTGGTTCTTAGTTTAGCAAGTTTATATGCCTCCCGCATCATCCAAATGTCTTCTTCTGTCAGCCATTTCGGGGTACGTTGCATCTTTGCAGCCTGCCTACGACGTACGTACTCTGCCTGCACATCTTTTGTTTTTTGCCGGTAATTACGCATTGTCGCCTTGCGCACTTCACGGCGCTCTTCTATATACTTTTTACCGCGCTCCGCAACAAGTTCTTTGTTGGCTGCTTTGTATTTTTTAATCCATGCAGTGCGCTGTTCAACAGGATACTCGCTCCATTTCTTTTTCGGCTTACGGCCCTTTGCCGCCTTGGCAGCGCGTTTTGCTATTGTGTCAGGGTGTATATTCTTTTTGTGCCTACGCTCTTCATTTATGCAATCTAAACATTTACGCAAATAGTACTGCTTCACCTTTACAAAACGAAAGGCGGTTAAAGGTTTTGTAACATCACATTTAATACAAGTTTTCATGGCCCAACTTTTAACTTATATTGTCCGTCCCTGTACGCGTCACCTCTTTCCAAACCACTACCCAGACGATTGAGCTGACCAAGTGCCTCTTGGTACTTCTTCTCGTACTGACCGATCATGTCGGCTTCACCCTTCAGGAAGGTATACGCCTCAACCAAAGTGCCGTACAGCAGTACCGGCGAGTAGCTATCACCCAACCATGTACGACCGTCAGCCGCTACCGTGATTGATTCAGGGTAGTAGTAATAATGCAACTCGACGTTGTACAGGATGTTAGGCGTTGGGCCAAGAATGAAGCTGAGTTCGTCCGTGATGGTGCTAGATATAACAGTCGGGCCAAACAGCGCGTAGTACTTCGGGATACCCGTCTCGTTCGGGTTTGGGTACGCAGCCCGGATGAAGTTCACATCCTTGTTCAGCAGGTACTCGTAGTTACCACTAGCGTCAATTACTGCCATCGAGAAGACCGACAAGAAGTCAGTCGGGCAAGACAAATACTGATTACCACCGGTGGTAACACCCGTGACGTTCTTGCGAAGCGCAGGAATCTGCACCGTGTTGTAAACGCGCTCTTCAGCCTGCTCGATAAAGAAATCAATCTGGTTCGTACCGTCAGACGTGATTACGCCACTACCTGCGACGTTCGTCCACGTGTTTGTGGGGAAGTCGTTCTGCAGGTAGTTCTTGACCGCAGTAAACAGCTCGGTATAAGTCACGGTTCACCTCAACCCATTGGGCCTCGTGCCATTGTGCCCTTGGTAGCCGCGCCGGTACCACGAATCTTGATGCCGGTAGTCTTGGGTGCCTTGAAGTTGCCTTTGCTGATACCCGCAGCTATATTCATCTCGCTCATGTAGTCAGCACCGCTTTGGGTTTTGATCTCAGCCTTTTGTGGTGCTGGTTTGATCTTTTCCATTACTTGCCTCCTTGGTTCTGCACCCGCGCCATGTTGCGACCCATGCTCTTTAGCATCTCATTGGTCACGCCGCCCTTCGCCATTTTCTTGGCTCCGTGCATACGCTTCTCGTGTCCTTTGACTGCTTTGTCGGCTACCGCCTTCATTGACTTCTTGTCCATGCTTACTCCTAGCTAATTGTTACACTGCCAATCTGAGCAGTTGACGTTAAAGCATTTGGCGTTAACCCTGCGTCGTTTGCTCTTGATCCACCTACCGGTGCCCAACCCCACTGGATGATTCGGCTACCTTCTGCCGGTACACCATCCGAGTCTACGGTAGTGTTCGGCGTCGCTGTCAACTGTAGTCCTGTGGCTCCTGACTGGTAGTAGCTCAAGTCCTTACGGGGATCACGCAGCGCCTGCGGATCATCTACCGGATACATACCCAACTGCAACTGCGGCTGATCCGGGTCCCAACATGACGGGCACACCAGCAGGTTATAGACCTTGGTCTTGACTACCTGCTTACGTAACTCCTTGAGTTTATACCTCTGGCCGCAGCGGTCACATTCCGCAATCGCATGTTTACCAGAGGCAAACCTATTTCCCATCAGACACCACCAGTAATGTACTGCTGACGCGGCACCAGACGATCTGCGGCCTTCTCACGGTCTTCGCTTGCTGCCAACTCCCATGCCTCGTCGTACTGCGACTTCAGAACAGGTAGCCTGTCCATCGCGCCGGGTACTTTCAGCGCCAGATAATAGGCCAACCCTGCCGTCAGGCATGGCAAGAAACGAAACGGAATATCCATCGTCTTGGTGCCACCACTACCCGCATCTTGCACGCGACGCAGCCGCCAGTAAACGAACTGGTACGTGGTTGCTGAATCTGGGGTCGGCCATACCGTGACGCTGTTCTTCTGCACCAAATCGATTGCCGCGCTTGTCAGGTGGCTTGCTGCGGTTGTGCCGTTCTGTCCACGTACGCAGTTCAGCAGATACGCTGGGTTGCCGTTTGCTGCAGCCTGCGTCTGGTTATAGCCAATCAACTCCGAGCCAATCCGCACGAACCCTGCAAACGGTACACCTTCCAACGACGTAACCGGAATAGTTGTTGCCGTAGCATTAATAGTGCTCTGGACGGTACCTGCCAGCCGCGAATCTGCACCGGTCATACGCTGAATCCAGACCTGAATTGGTCGGCCTTGGATCAACTTGTTTGGGATCGTGGCGTACGTGGAGACGCTTATTCGTGTGATTGTGAGATCGGCTTGGTTGGACGGGATGTTCGCATTAGTACGAATAACATGGTCCAGCAGATCAACAGTATCGTCAGGAAGTGCATAAGTTGGTTGCCCTTGTACAAGCGGAATGGACAGTTGTTCAAATGTCCACATATTCAGACCACGGTTTGCCCAATCGGCAAACAGCAGGTTCAAGGAGCGCCGTGCCGTGCGCAAGTCATAGCCCGTACGCAGTTCGCCACCGGCGCGTTCGAACGCTTCCTCAACGATGTCGTTCAGGTCAAGATTGAAACTTGCTGTGCCGGAAGTGGTCATTACTTACCTTTATTCCTGTGCGGTGCTACTTTCTTCGCAATCGTCTTCGGCTGGGCTACGAACTGCTTGCCCGCCTTCTTTCCCGCCCGCTTTGCCCGTGTTGTGGCTGCGTACTCCGCTGGACTCAACGCTTTGATAGCGTCTTCTGGCAGGTACCTTTCGCCAGTCTTCGACGACGGCTTGCCACTCTTTGTGCGCCATTTCTGCTCCGTCCACGCCTTCAGGCTTTGCTGCGGGGCTTTCATCTCATCTTACCTCGTGTTTTACCACGCTGCGCTATTCCATCTGCACGAGACGACGCTGACTTCACAGCACCGCCTTTTTTCATACCGTCCAGTTCAGACAACGCCTTGCTCATGCGCTCTCTTGGGGGCGGACGTGGCTCGGCTCTGTCTTTCTTGAACTTGCCGTCAAGGTCTTTCAAACCTGCTTGGCTTTCCATCTTGTCAAACTCTTCTGGGCTAACGTCCTTGACTTCGCCTCGGGTACGCTTGGCTTCTATCTCTTGAACAAGTTTGCGTAAATCACCCACGGTAGCCTCCGCCCTTTGCTTTGTACTTCTTCGCCAACAACTGCGCCTTGCGGGCGCTCCACTGGCCTGCCGCTGTACCCTGCACCGCTTGGCCTTTGATGCTCTCAAACAGCGACCTGCGCATGCCCGGCTTGGTGTAATTGCCAGACTGATTCACGCGAGACTTCGTCTCGCCGCCTTCTTTGTACTGCGTGAAGTCGGTATTATCCCGACGGGCTTGCTTCTTCCCGCCGGGCATCTTTGACGGGTTGATAGCACCCATCCCGCGTGAGGCTCTCATCAGCAAATCTTCCCGCGAGTTTTACCACGTTGCGCGATACCGTCGGCACGAGAAGAAGCGGACGAAACCTTGCCGCCTTTTTTGTAACCCTCGTCTTTTAGCCCAGCGCGTTCGCCTCTACGAGATGCTGCGCGTTCTTCCATACCTAGTTTTCCAGACAAGTAGGCATCTGCATCCGTAGCCTTGTCGTAAACATATTGTCCAGCACGTTTGATATAGGCAGCAGGAGTGCCAATTGGTCCACCAAGGCGATCTGCCTTTTCTTGCCGTTCACGCCCTAGCTCACGCCCGTACTCGCGGGATTCTTTTTCAATATCCGCAAGACGTTTGACTCTGTCTGAAGCGTAATCTGTACTTTCTTTCTTTGGCATCACAGCCTCCTATCAGCAATACTTCTTAGCCATACCGCCTTTTCTCATGCCGGTAGAGCCTGCCATCTTGACCATCGTGCCCTTGGTCTTTCCTTTGGTAGCAACACCGTCACGGCTAGGCGCAGCAGTCTTGACTGAACCCATCTTCGACGGCATTACTGAACCACCGGCTGCGTATTTAGCCATGCCGCCCTTTTTCATGCCAGCTTCTTTCATCTCATGCTTGATCATGGACTTAGGAGCGCCTTTCTTCTTCATGAAAGCCACTTCCTTCTTAACCATCTTCTTTGACTCAGCCATACCGCCTCCTGATTTAGTGAATTCTTTCCCCACAGATTGAGGCACACCGGCCTTTTTAGCGAACGCAGGGTTGTGGGCAACCGCCTGCATAAACTTCTCTTGCTTTTCACTCTTGGCTGGCATCGGGTTTCTTCCGGTTGGTCAAACCACGAACCGTATCGGATTCCCAGATACGAATGCTGAACCACACAATAGTGACAATAGAAAGCACGTTTGGTAACCATCCAAGAATAACGCCCAACCCCGCAAGGATGGAGATGTTGTCCATTAGGTCTGGTTCGATATGGTCTTTTAACATTTCCAAGCCCTCAAAGATTTATTGATTCGGCTATTCGGATCGTTCGCGGTCTTGGCTGAAGTCAGCTTCTTTTTCATCCCCGACATTCGGGCACAGAATGACTTCTTCCTAGCCCCGCCTTCCGGCTGGGGGGCTTTCAGACCGGGCTTACCCGGATTAGCTGCGTTATAAGAGGCACGTCCTTTGGCGTTCAAGCCGCCTTTCTCGGACTTACCTTCCTTGCGCTGCCATGCTGGAGTCTTAGCCATTTTAGCCCTGCATGTAGTTTTGAACTAAGAGAATGATGAACATCGAAGAAACACCGTTGTTATTGGAACTAGCAAGTGCTGTTGCCTCAAGTGTAGTCTTCTCTGGAACCACAAGTGGGTACTCAAACACATAGTCCGCTACACCATTATTGACAGTCGTGACTGCGGCGGTGCGACGAATGTTGTCGGTGCCACGGGTTAAAAGTCGCCCCTCAACTTGGGCGGTTCCCCCTGCTTGACCCGCCGAAAACAGCCCCTGAGACACATACCCCGTATACCCTGCTGGGATGGTGTAGCTACCCGTGATCGTGGTGTTGTAATCAAACTTAATGATGTCGTATGTGGTCGCAGGAACGCCAGCAGTTACGGTACCTGTGCCGATATAAATGTCACCAGCCGCACTGTTTCCAGAACCTGCCGTTAATACATAAGCATAGTTAACCCGAAGCAGCGACGCAGTCATCGTCACAGCCGTTTGTCCGTTCAGCGTGACGGTCTCTGTGACTTCGTTGTAATTAGCGTCAAGACCCTGCACAACGACGGTACGCGCTCCTGTTCCATTGCTTGTGTCGTTTGCATTTGTGGAACTGACAGTCATCTGCAAAGCAGCCGCAGGGAAAGTAATTAAACTAGCCAGAGGCCAAACCGATACCTGAGCCGTGTCTACATCAGAATTGAATCCAAAGACAGTGACATTTCTGTGCCCTTGAATTTGACCACGAGAGACCTGCAACTCAAACGGCTCGTACGTACCTACTTGGGTTATAGAACGCCAAGTTCCAATATTCGCCATAATAATCTCCTTGTTTTAAAGGGGGCCGAAGCCCCTAAGATTATTAGACGTTCTGCTGACCAATCAGCGGATCAGTAACGTAGTACAGGATTGTGCCGGTGATTGCACCGCCGGTTGGGCCATCGCCGGTAGTCGCGCCACCTGTGAGCGTAACCATCTGAGTCAAGGACATAGCGACACCAAGATCGTCACCCGCTGTAGCGGAAGCCCAGTTAAATACTTGCTTACCTGCGTCAGCGTCAGCGGCGCTCAACAGGCCGTTAGGATCAACAGCGGTAGGGTCGGTGTAGCCGATCCAGCCCATGTCAAACGTGGGGGTAGTGCCACCTGTGCCAGCGGCATTGGCTTGAATTTCGACGACCACTGCGCCAGCCGGAAGGACTACAGCTGGAGCACCAGCAGCAGAAGAGACTTTAGCGGTAGTGGTGTCAACGGCGGAAGGGTCGATGTAGAACTGCGCAGCCATCAGGCCAGTGCCACAGTATGCGGTGCGAGTGTTGTCGCCGCCGCCCGAACGCCAAATACTTTGGGTGGTAGAAAGAGCCATGTTTTTCCTCATGCGGTTAGGCACGTCAATCTGCATGAAGTCAGGCCGGGAGCCTGTTTGACGTACCGGATAAATCCCGGAATAACTACTTTATATACTACAAAAAGGGGGCCGTAAAGCCCCCCGTTTTACTACTTATCGCTAACAAACTTGTTCAACGCATTTGCTCTTTCAAGTACCTGATCTAAAGTAGGCCACACGGCGGTTTCGCCATTAGCTTTCTTAGCGTGGTACTCCTGTTCCAACATTTCACGAGCAGTGTTGAGCATTTGATAACGAAGTTCAAACGGGTTCATACGTCCTCCTGTGTGTGATGTGTGTATGGGCGAAATTGCCCGGTGCTACTTTACTACAAAAAGGGGGCCGTAAAGCCCCCCTTTCTATTACGCGCCTTGCGAGCCGAACATACCGAGCGGATCGCTGAACCCGAAGCTGTAACGCTCACGAGCCTTGTAGCGAACGTTGCCAGTATCGAAATCCCCGTCCATTTTTGTATCGAGCGGGATACGAATAAAGTGCTTCATGCCGTTCGGTACATCAGTGGTCAGGAACCAAGCATTCGTGTCGGTCAAGAAGTGGTTAATTGCGTAACCTTCTGGAATCGACCCGTTGTTCTTCAGTGCGTTTACGTCGTTGTCGTTGGTACCAACACGGAGATTGGTTTCCAGCAGACGAGTTGCAACGAACTGCAATGACGGTGGAATGATCAGCTTACGTGGACGTGCAGCAATCAGCAGGCTACGTTCGTCAGTCCAAGCAGCGATCTGAATCACAGCGTTTTCCAACGAAGTTTCGTTCAGGTCAGCAGGTGTCGAAGGGATGTTCGAGTTAGTGCCGCCAGAAACGAGTGGGTGCGCGTTCGAGAACAGAGCCTGACCGTCACCGCCCGGATAGGACGACGAAAAGCCGTTGTTCAGGACCGATGCTGCTTTGACCTGCTTGGTGTATGACATCGAACGAGCCAGCGCCTTGGTATAACGAGCCGACAGGCTGTCATACAGGTTATCTTCAATCGCTTCTTCAGTGATCGAGAAACCTTGTGCGATGGTCTCGTGGTTGTATCGAGCAGTCCAAGCTTCCTGACCGTTGTCGTACGCGATTGCAGAACCTTCGTTCTTAACCGGTGCGGCAGAGAAGCCAGACAGTTTGGTTTCTTCTTCGAAGGAACGCTCGGAAGTCTCGGTTTCGTAGATTTCCTTGTGCTCTTCGCCGTAGCGAGCATACTCCAGACCGAACAGTGCGTTCAAGCCGGGGAGCAGCTCTTTCAGTAGTTGTGCGCGTGAAATAGCCATTATTCAGCTCCTTATACGTTGGCAGTGCCGGTCGGGTTGTAATACGAATGACCGCCGTTATACGCCACGACGTTAGGAGCACCTTCCGTCAGAGTGATATACGGCATGTTCCACTTAACGATAACTTCACTGTAGTTACCGCTTGCATCGACGCTTTCTTCGATCAGACCGACGACACGCAATGGCAGCGTAAACGCTGTATTCGAGCCGGAATCGTAAGCACCAATGTTCGAGTTACCCGAAATAGTGGTGTTAGTCGAAGGCTGCGAAATTGCCATGTTGTTACCCAGAATGGTGTTATCAATCGGGGTGATGGTGGTCGAAGTTGCCCCACCGGTTACCGCGACTTGGAACAGTGCATCAGGATCGTCAACGACGTAAGCCACGATGTCAGAAGCAACAACTGAACCGGGATACGAGTTGGCAAACAGTTTCTGGCCTGTGGACGGGTTGGTATAAGACACACCAACAAACACGCCGATAACACCAGTCGCGGAGACAGTCGTAGTGCCAGTCTCTTTGACGATGAAGCCAGACGATAGGCGAACGATGTCGCCGTTGTTAATAGCACCAGCAGTATTGCTGGCAATCGGGAGTTCACGAGTCTGACCCGCGAACACCTGACCGCCGATCAAATTGATCGGTTTTAGCCCGTAGGGGGCATTTACAGTCGGATAAGCCATGTTAGCTCCTAGTTAATAAAAGGCTATTTGTTTCCTGTACCAAAGGTCGTCGTAGACTTCCGTTCATTGAACAGCGGCATACGAGCATCGCTCTGGCGCATCAACGTGTTGTCAACTGACTCAACCTGCTGCTCTGATTTGACACCGTAGAACTGATTACGAGCTTGAATCTTCTCTATAGGCATCTTGCACAGCATCAGACCGCCGATCTCAACGTTTCCTGCCGAGTTAGCCGGTAGCATTAGTTCTGGATGATCCGCTGCTTTTACAGGCTCCCAGCCTTCACGAATCCGTGTGGATACGTTGGCTGAGTACGGCTGTCCATTAATTGCGGTTGCAATCCAACGGTAGCCATAGCCCGGTTCAGGGGTTGGGTCAGGCAGAGTGCTAGGCGGCTGATAAACGTATCGAGCGCTTTTTTCGCGTGTTTCAACATCACGGGGGGTGCGGGGATTAACCATTTGATGCCTCCAGTTTCAAAACTTCCTTTGCATATTGTTGATTGGTAAGACCGAGCCTACGAGCAAACGCTTCTTGCGTTTTCGTTAACCTGATCTTTTTTGCTCCGGACGAGCGTGTGCCGGGCGCTACAACCGTTGCAGGGGGTTTTTTAGTGGAAGTCTCGCGTGGCGTCTCACGCTTTTCTTCCCCGTAGTGTTCGGGGAACTTCTCACGAAGGCGAGCGTCGATCCGCTCGAAGTATTCATCGGTGCGGGCGTATTCCGGCCCGTTTTGGTTGACAAGCCGGGTGTGCATCCCGATTGCCAAAGCAGTCATATCCTCAAACCCCTCTGCACCGAACCACTGGTTTTTTGCCTGCCAGCGCAGGGTCTTCTCGTCGAGCTGTGGAGTTTGTTGCTGCTGCGGTTGAATATATACCTGTTCATTTTCAACTTGTAAAGGGGGTGGCCTAAAATTTTCTGCCTGCATCACCCGCAGCTTGGCGTCCTGTAGTGCTTCCTGCGCGGCAAGCATGGCATCGGAATCATAGGACTCTGCCGCCTCCTTATAGCGACGGCGGGCCATTTCAAGCTCGGCTTCCGCTTTCTCTTTCAGGACGGTGGCGTAGGTCTGCTCTCCGCTTGACACGTAGGACTTCAAGCGATTGTTTTCCTCCAGCAACTGCTGGACGGCACGGGCAGCTTCCTCGCGCTCGCGCAGAGCGGCTTCCTTGGCTCTACGCTCGTCATGACGGGCATGCGCCAGCTCCTTGATGCGTTTCTGCACCTTCTCGCTGTACTGCTCTACCTCGTCGTCGGACGGGTCTTCTACCTCTTTGTCTAACGGCTTACGGCCTCTGTCAGCGACAGGGGTATCGTCCTCGACCTCAATCTCTATCTCACCTTCGGACTCAAGATCGATCTCAATGTCCTCGGCCTTGATGTCATCCTTCTTCTCAATTTCGTCAGGGAACTTGAAGTCTTCGCCTTTGAATTCAGCCATGTCCTTCTCCTTATGCAGCGCGTGTATAACCACGCGGGTCTTCCACGGTACCCTCCACCTGATCTTCATTGATCATGCGGAACTCTCTACCGTGAATCTGGAAACGCGTGCCGGAGTAAGCCCTTACCAGCACGAAATCGCCCTCTTTACACCAAGGCCCTGACGGATACCGCTCTTTATCTTTGTATGCGTCAGGACCCAACGCAACAACAAACAGTACTGTCGTCGTTTGCTCTTCGATACGCTGTGATACAGAGGCTTTAATAAGCATCGAATCGTCAAACGTATCTGCGGCAGGCGGTACAGCGCACAGCACCTTGAAACCTGAAGGCTTCGGTAGCTGTTTTGCCTTTAAGTCGTCGCCTGCAGAATCGACAGTTTCCTCTTCTAGTTGTTGCTCCGTGTTAATTAAGTCTTTCAAATAACGCGGGAGTATCAGTTCACTCATCGGATTTCTCCACTTTGTCAGCAAGGTCGAGTAAATGGCGCTCTGCAAGGGCTAGACCTTGAATTACCCCACAGAGCTTTTGGTACTGCGAAAAGTCGGCACAGGCACCGCCTGCGAGATCATCAGCGTAGTTATTCATGTCCCTGCGGATCATGTCCCGCAGGGTCTCCACGAAACTACGTGGGTTCATATCCTTCATTCACTCTCCCTATTATTGCGGGCACGATTAGCCCGTTTATCGGCAATGTCCGCACCGATGCGAACACCTTCACGCTCGTTATCAACAAGCATCCGCTCGTAGTCCTGCGATGCTTTTGCCGCTGTCTGTACGCCTTTTAACAACATGTCTGCTTGCAGCCGTTCCTTGTCTAGCTGCAGTCTTTCTTCTGCGATACGCGCATCCATGTCTTGCTTCTCTTTCTTCAGCGCCAGCTCCTGCTGCTGCATCTGGATAACTGGGTCTTGTGCTGCCTGTTGTGCAGCGGCTTGCGCCTGCTGTTGTGCCACTTGGCTCTGGCTGTTCTGCAACACGATTGGTGCTGCTTGTGCCACGAGACGTGATAGCTGAATTTCGACGGCTGGTGCCATCTTCTCGTCAGGTTTCGGCAGATCAGCACCCAACGCTTGCTCGATCTTCTGGCGGTATGCAAACGCGATGTGCTCCATGATGTGCGCCTGCATCGCCTGTTGAATCATCGGAGCCTGTGGGTTCTGCCCTGCAAGCTGCTGAATCAACGGGTCCTGTATAGCCGCCATGTGCACGCGGATATGCGCTTCGTGATCCTGATACAAGAACGCCTTGACCGGCTTCAAATTGATCACGTTCATGTTCTCGGACACAGGGTCTTGTGGCGTGCGGTCGTCGTCAGTCGGCACCAACTTGGCTGCGTTCTTGATACCCAACACCTCCAACATCTGTCGGTGTAGCGCGGGCTGGTCATATAACTGCGGCGCTTGCTGCGCCAACTGAAGGGCTGCTTGATACTGTACGACGCGCTGCGACATTGTCGCTGCGTTAGGATCAGACACCGGAATGATGTCTACATGGGAGTAGTCAGACTTCTTCGCCTTCGGTGCTGCTGGGTTTGTATCAGGCTCGTAGTTGTAATCATCATCTGTGTAGTCACGAATGATGCCTGCTAACAGTTTGAGTTCTTGCTTGAACGAATAGTGCACACGCGCCTGCACGGCGCTCATTACTTTGAGTGTTCGTTCGAGAATCGCAAGCGTCGTTCCAACCGGAGCATTAGCTGACATATCGGACACTTGGATGTCGGCTGTCGCTGCGAACCGGCGACCCTCTTCAACAATTGTCCCGAGAAGTTGATAGAGAGTTGCTGACGGTTCTTTATAAGGTAGCGGCAATATGTTGTCACGAATACCTCCTGAACCAAGATCAACGTCACGCCATTCACCCGGCGCAATCGGTGTGTCATCACCTTTAATACGCAGGCCACGGCTCTTCAGACCACCCGGCAGGTTAGATAGCGTGCCCGCATCAACCAACTGCCTCATCAAACTGGTAGCACTACGTGCGTAGCCACCAATCAGATGGAACAAACCGAAGCCATACGCACCGAAGCCGGGGATGTATTGGTAGTGCACGAAGTGCTGGCGTTTGAGTTTTAGTTGATCGTCTTCTTTCCAGTTACGACGAATCGCCAGAATGTCGTTTGTGCCACGTAACATTGTTACTACGTATGGCAGTGCTATACCTGTCGCATGCCCATCTTCATCTTTATCTTCGAACCCCGGCAAGTCGAGGTCGATGTGGCACTCATACAACTCATACCGATCATCGTAGCTCGCAGAGAACCCTGTCTCTTTATCTTTGCGCTCCTGAATCTCTGACTTGAACTTGACCGGCTCGCTTAACTCAATATCAGCATAGAAGCCCGCTTGCTGCAGCTTGATGATCTCGTTCTCTGTCTTACGCATGCGATGTGTCACGCGCTGACAGCTCGACAACTCTGTTGTGCCGTAAGGAATGATGATGTCCTCTGCTGGCACGAACATAGAAATCTGTCTCTCTATATTCGGATCGTAATAAACTTTCTTGAACGCGCTGCCGGTGGCAGGCAATGACCACAACATGCGCTCATGCTCTGGGCGGAACTCCACCATGACTTCAGTCAGCTGGTAGTTCATATCCTCTTCGACTCGATCCGCCGCTTCTTTCTTCATCGGCGTCTCTTTGCCGATGATCTTGGTTCTCACAGGACCAGAAGCAGGGAAAGTCTCGGTGATTGTCTCTGCTTGGAACCGCACCACGGCTTCGGTGATCATCGGATGAAATACACCACAGGCTCCATTCCACGGCTCTGTCCTCTCCTCATACTTCAGACCCAACAGCGTCAAGCCTTCTTTGTATGTGTCTTCCCAGTCCTTGCGTGCCGCTAGGTCGTTATTGATGTCGTCCTGTAGATCACTTGCCAGCGTCTCCAACACATCGCTTGGCAACTCTTCAACCAAGTTGGCGTTGAAGTCTTCGACATCTTCGCCTTTCTCGATATCGATCTCAAAGCCCGGACCTTCAATGTGCACGGCCTCTGGATCAACGATCTCAATCTCGATGCCTTCATCATCGTCTTCTCCAGCAGGCAAGCCTTGTGGAGCTTGATACAACGCCTTGTCGATTGCCATAACGACTCCTTAATAATAAGCAAACTGCCTGCGGCGAAATAGCGTAGGCTCGTCTTCTGCATCAGTTGGTAATGGAATGAATCCGCCCTGCCGGTATCGCAGGAGCGCCTGTGTGGTGGTATCGACGTAGTCATCATGCTCGCCGACCGGGAACGCCGCTACTTCTTCAATGACTTCTCGCGCCCAACGTGTGTCGGGTGCCCACACCTTACCCGAGGCAAACAGATCAGACACCGCGTTCATACGGGCGATCTTGTCGTTACCCCGTGACGGTGTGAACTCCTGCACCGGTATACCCATCCTGCGCAGTTCTTGAATCAGCGGCGAACCTGCCGCCTTCTTTTCAACAATGAACGCATCCGGGTCCCACTCTTTATAGTGCTTGTGTGCGGTCTCTTTCAGTTCAGGAAACGCCATCCTGTCCTTGAACGCATCGAGCAATATCAGGTGTGGACTGCTGCCGTCCTCGTCGTTGTACCAGACACCCCACGTTGTGCAGGCGCTGTAGTCAGAGGTCGTTTTCGTTTCGTGCGCGGTATCCCACGACTGTATGATGAACTCACACTGCGGCGGTCGCTCGTGCTCCCATATCTTCCACGCCGTTCGCGGAATAACTGCGGAGCCATCCGCCGTAGGTTGCTGCATGTACTGCGCGTTCCAAAAACGCGGGTCGAGTGCGGCGCGTTTAGACTCTAACTGTTCTACCGGCCATTGTTCAGGCCACAGCGACTTACCCGATGGGAGGATGGCAGGCAGCTCCACGATCTCCCACTGATCAGCATCGGGGTTTTTTATTGAAAAGTCAATCAGCTTGCCTGTCAGGTCGATCAGGCTCCAGCGCGTCATGATCACGATAATCGCACCGCCCGGCATCAGACGCTGCAGTGGACCTGTCTGGAACCAAGACCACGCGTTGTCGAACGCCAAGCGGCTGTTCGCTTTCATGTCTTGTTCTGAATGCGGGTCATCGATGACAAAAAGGTCTGCACCACGACCGGCCAGTGCTCCACCAACACCTGCTGCGTAATATTGTCCTCCCGCGCTGGTAGACCATTTTCCCGCCGCTTTCTGGTCGTCGGCGACTTGAGTGTTGGGAAATATTGTTTGGTACTCTTCACTTTCAATCAGATTCCTTACTCTACGACCGAAATCTTCAGACAGGCCCGCTGTGTGCGTGCCCATAATGATCTTCTTCTCAGGATACTTACCAAGGAAAAACGCCGGAAACAGGTAGGAAGAGAACTCCGACTTACCCATACGCGGTGCAATATTGATAATTACCCTCTTTTTGCGCCCTTCAATGACATCCTCGAATATCTTGGCGAGCTTTTTGTGGTGCGCTCCGACTTTAAAACCCGGATATACCTCGGTGGCAAACCCCAACATGTTTGTTTGGGCGGCTTTTTTCGCTGCGCGGGCTGCACGCTCTTCGAGGTCAGCCAAAAGTTCGGCTTTCTCCTGCGGATTTAGCGTGGGCAGCACTCGTTGGAGCGCCGTTATCTCATGCGGGGTCAGATTCATCTGCGTCCTCCCCATCTTTTTCCGCCGCGTCAGCCTCTACGATGTCTGTCACGTCGGTAACATCCGTCACATCCACGATTTTTGCCAACCTCTCTAGCTTCTCTTTGATCCGCTTGTCGAGTTCAGCGTCCGTCATATCGGTTTTCTTCACCTCGACACGCTCTGTGAACAATGCCACTTCGGTAACTTTGCCCAGAAGCTCCAGCGCCTTCAGTCTGATCTTTGCGTCGGGATGTTTCGTCTCTTCAAGAAGCTGACTGACCGCATAACCACGCAGCTCCGTTGCCTGTTCGACAAACTTCCAGTCGTAAGCCGTTAGCATGCCGACAAGATGTCGCACGGCGGCGGGTGTATTCAGTTTTGTTAACGCCGCTTTCTGCTCTTCTGGTGTTGCTTGAGTGGCAAGTGCTGTAAATGCACGGTTTGCCTCGGCGTTTTGCGCCTTCTCAAGCGGGTCTGGGGCTGCGCCCAGATCGGCTAACCAATCAGCGGTACTGATCTGACTTTCGAATAACTCTTGTGGTGTTGTTTTTTCAAGTAAGCGTAGGCGCTCGGGGGTGGCGATCACCTCCGGCTCGAACTGCACACTACCATCAACCAAATGCTCTAACACGCGAAGACTCCTTGTGGTCTCGTTGGGCGCAGTATATACTGCACTTGACACCGTTGTGTCATTATCCTTACGGAACCAACTGAACCGCAAAACTTTGTATGGTCAGGGTGCTTGCGAATCAGTTGGTAAACAAGTTCGCCCGGCGGCAACCGGGGGCGCTTGACCGTTATTTCTCCTTGTTGTTTTATTAACCCCGGCACTCCCCTTCCGGGGTCTTTTTTTGCCCGTGCATGTCAAACATTAGACAAGACTTGTTGAAATTTTTATAATAATGGTGGGGGGTCTGATTTGCGGGGTAACTTGACAAATTGCTAATAAAAGTTGGAGAGCGGGTGAGGAATAGTGTTATATGGTCGAGCCATGCAGCAGCCAAAACTCGGGGGGTACGGGTACGGTGGGGTCGCCGGTGCGGGGGTTGTCAAGGGTATTTGGTAGCCTATTGTGGTATAATATAGCTGTGTTTGGCATTGCGCCACCACATCTCAGGGACACGTTGTCCCCGAGTTCAATCAACCACGCGAAGGAGATTCAAATGACTACCTACAACACACCAGCACAAGTATTCGACGCAGCAGAAGAGATGAGCGTTGCGCTCGCGGAGCAACTCATGATGATGGGCATCGGCAGCAAAGAGGAAGCAAAGCCTCACGCGTTGCAGTGGGCAAGCAAGAAGTATGGTGTACCGATTCGCACCGGCCAACGCGGTGACGGTTTCGCTCGTGATACGAAGAAAAGCGAGGCAGCACACAAAGCGGTGCAGCGCGTACTCAATACGATCTACCCACCGAGCGACATTCCGAGCGGCAAGAAGGTTGCGAAGCAGACCGACGAGGTTGCGCGTCTTATCAGCAAGTTTCAGGGACTGACGGCAGCGCAGAAGAAGCGCTTTCTCGCCGGTATCTGATCTCGGGGACGCGATGTCCCTGAGTTTTTGGCAGCACGTTTCACGGAAGGCGCGAGAGGATGAGGTCTCGCGCCGATTCTATTTCCTGTCCAACGAAAGGCAAATCATGAAAACCTACCTCGACGACATCGAGATGAACGCGCATTTCACCCACGAGTTCATCCGCACGGCGTTCGCTGTGATCGATCAGATGGCAGACGGCGCAGAAGTTTGGGATGGCTGGTGTTTCGACATCAGCGGTGAAGACTTGGTCGAGCAGCTTCTCGATCTACTGGAAACATACTACTGAAAGGCACAGCATGCACACTCACCCATCAACTCAGGGATGCAATGTCCCTGAGTATCCCAACACCATCCGATACCAGCGACGCAACTGGGAAGTCCTTGGCTACTGGTGGAACGACGCAGGCGAAGCAGTCGGGTATCAACTACGCTCACTCGACGAGCGACGCGAACTACGTGCAATCAAACTCTCCACAACATGTTTGTGAGAGAGTGTTACCGCAAAGAAAGATGTCAGGCATGTCCGGAATTTTAAACGTCGATGCCACAATAGGTGACGCAAATTTTCAGCGCCAGATACCGCATAAACACTATATATCTATACTAATACTAATAAAATAGTATAGTAAGTAGAAGAAAATTAAAGAACAGGCCAGTACCAGCACAATGGTTTATTCTTTCCTGCGTGCATCGAAACCTCGCATCCAAAAAAATACTAGGTCAATACCTTTCCTGTAGTTTCTTGTACTTGCTAGACGCATTTCGGGTTTAGCTAGTGCTGGTGCGGGTTTCCCAACGTCACCTAACATGGCAGCACCATTTAAAATATTTGCCATTGCCGGTATACTTTGCCACACGTGTTCAATTTTAAATGGAGAACTCATTGTGAATAAAAAGTATCTCGCACTCTCGCCTGAGATGCTACGTCGAAGGCTAGTGAAGCGCGGTCTTGCGCACCACGAGGTGCTCGAAGTATTGGCGCGTGTTGCCGAGCGGAAAAAAGGATTACGCAGACAACGCATCCACCGACTGACCGTGATCGAACCGTGGGAATCAATGATCGAACCGTTGAAGCGCGAGATCGGAACGGTGGCATCGAGCATGGAATACAAGCGCAAGAACAACCAGCACGAGGAACACGACTTCATGCAGGAGTATCTGCGTCTGCTGCGCAAGCTAGTCGAACGGTTCCGCGTGTATCAGAAGGCCGAGCATCTCTCACCCAAACTTGCTGCGCAGAAAAAGCTAGGTGGTGGCGAACCATTCGATCATTGGACACACTGGATACCCGACGAGATCAAAAGAACTTTCCGTGCGGAACAAGGCCGCATCACACACAGCAAACGTGGCAAGCGCAAAGAGTTGTTCCCCTTCAATTACATCTGCGAGACCGAGCTTGCAAACAGAGCGCGGTTGAAGCGCGTACT
>Ga0315903_10004264_pt1 | contig 19213 bp, 17 predicted proteins | sample LakEriMetagenome_7_FD_203524 | JGI IMG/M metagenome (GOLD analysis project Ga0315903, IMG submission 203524) | Freshwater fungal communities from buoy surface, Lake Erie, Ohio, United States - Buoy 2 MA119 | ecosystem: Environmental > Aquatic > Freshwater > Lake | place: USA: Lake Erie, Ohio...
GATTCTAACGGAACCACCATGCAACCCATGCTCAACACCGCGGTGAAAGCCGCGCGTCGTGCCGCCACCATCATCAACCGTGCCTCATTCGATCTCGATCAGGTACGTGTCACGCGCAAGGGGCCGAACGATTTCGTCAGCGAAGTCGATCAGGCGGCCGAGCAAGCCATCATTGAGGTGTTGCAGCAAGCCTACCCAGATCATGGCTTCATTGCTGAAGAGTCCGGTGTCTCGAAAGCGGCGGAGAGTAACGCCGAAAACGTCTGGATCATTGATCCGCTCGACGGCACCACCAACTTCATCCACGGCTTTCCGCAGTATGCGGTCTCCATCGCGCTCAGGCAGCGTGGCCAGATCACACAAGCCGTTATCTACGACCCAAATCGTAATGAGCTATTCACCGCCAGCAAGGGCGATGGCGCCTTCATGAATAACAAGCGCATCCGGGTGGCCAAGCGCGACAAACTTGCTGACGCGCTCATCGGTACCGGTTTCCCGTACAGTGACCTCTCTGGTTTGGATGCGTATTTGAAGATGTTCAAACTCATGACTGAAAAATCCGCCGGCCTGCGTCGCCCCGGGTCGGCTGCACTTGATCTGGCCTACGTTGCAGCGGGTCGCCTCGACGGATTTTTCGAGAAGAAACTGAAACCTTGGGATATGGCCGCCGGTGCACTACTGGTCAGTGAGGCGGGTGGCATCGTCACCGGCTTCTCCGGCGAAACCGATTATTTCGACACTGGCGATGTGATTGCCGCATCACCCAAGGTGTTTGCGCAGATGCTCGCAGTGCTATCACCCTTTGCATAAAAGACGGTCACGACGTACAGCAAGGGCACCCAACAATAGCAGAGGCTTAACGAGATAGGACCTTAGCTGTTACAATGCGGCCGCGGCGACAGTTCCAGTCTCCTTGCCGCCCCTCCGATTTATCCCCTCGAGCCCTTGACTGGCGCCTATCTTGGCGGCGGTTCGACTATTTTCATTTCCTATGTCTTTTGCTGAACTCGGCTTGGCCGAACCACTTGTGCGCGCCGTCACAGAACACGGCTACACCCAACCTACCCCTATCCAAGCGCAAGCGATCCCTGCTGTACTCAAAGGTGGGGATCTGCTCGCTGGCGCTCAGACCGGCACCGGCAAAACAGCCGGCTTCACGCTGCCGATGCTGCAACGTCTTAACGGTGGCAAACGCCCCGCACCGCGACATATACGCGCATTGGTGCTCGCACCAACCCGCGAACTCGCCGCACAAGTTAACGAGAGTGTTGTCACCTATGGCAAATACTTGAAGCTATCGTCTGAGGTGGTGTTTGGCGGCGTGAATATCAACCCGCAAATCCAGAAGCTCTCGCGTGGCGTAGACATTCTGGTGGCCACACCGGGCCGACTGCTTGATCTGATGCAGCAAGGAGCCCTTAACCTGTCAGCAGTAGAAATTCTGGTGCTGGATGAGGCCGATCGTATGCTGGATATGGGCTTCATCCGCGACATCCGCAAGGTGCTGGCCGCCCTGCCGCCGAAGCGACAAAATCTGCTGTTCTCGGCGACGTTTGCCGATGAGATCAAAGCACTCGCCGATAGCTTGCTGAATCAGCCGCAAACGATTGAGGTAGCACGCCGCAACTCAACCGTGGAAGTCATTGGGCAGAAAATTCACCCGGTCGATCGTGACAAGAAGCATCAACTACTTGCTCACCTGATCACTGAACATAACTGGTTTCAGGTGCTGGTCTTCACACGTACCAAACATGGTGCGAACCGACTCGCCGAGCAGCTTGGCAAATCGGGCATTAGCGCCATGGCGATCCACGGCAATAAGAGCCAGGCAGCACGGACACGCGCTTTATCCGAATTCAAGAGCGGCAAGCTGCAGGCCTTGGTGGCTACTGATATCGCAGCGCGTGGGATTGATATCGACCAGTTACCGTATGTGGTTAATTTCGATCTGCCGAACGTACCTGAAGACTATGTGCACCGCATCGGCCGCACCGGCCGCGCGGGCGCTACCGGCGAAGCTGTATCGTTGGTGTGCGTCGATGAGCGTGACCTGTTGCGCGATATCGAGCGCTTCATCAAGCGCGAGATTCCACGCGAGGTGATCGCGGGCTTCGAGCCGGATCCCAGCGCCAAACCTCAACCCATACAGCTGCGCAGTCAGCCCGGCGCTCGGCGCAACAATTCTCCGCGTAGCAATCAGCCCAATAAGGCAGCTACAGCACCACGGCCTGCCGCCGGTGGGCCTCGACCCGCTCAACGCGGCTCGGCGCTAATGAATCGCTCAGCTGCCAATTCGCAGAGCCGCAAGCAGCGTAGCGGCGAGCGCTAAGTCATTCTCACGAAATTAGCGTGCGGGCTGTGCTAAATTGTACGGCTAACATGCCCAAGAACAGGCCGACCATCGATCGGCCTGTTCTTTTCTTGATGCTGAATTTATGAATGCCTCCGACCGGATCAGTGCCGACAAGCACACGCCGATGATGCAGCAGTATCTGCGCATCAAGGCCGACTACCCGGACCTGATGCTGTTCTACCGGATGGGCGATTTCTATGAGTTGTTCTTTGAAGATGCCGAGCGTGCTGCGCGTCTACTCGGCATCACGCTAACGCAACGCGGTGCATCGGCCGGGCAAGCGATCAAGATGGCCGGTGTGCCTTACCACGCGGCCGATCAATACCTTGCCAAGCTGGTGAAGCTCGGCGAGTCGGTCGCGATCTGTGAGCAAATCGGCGATCCTGCTACTAGCAAAGGCCCTGTCGAACGAAAGGTACAGCGCATTGTCACCCCCGGCACACTGACCGATGCCGAGCTGTTACCCGAAAAAACCGAGCGCCCTCTGCTTGCGCTGAATGTGTTCCAGCACCGGAAAGGTGTTGTGTTGGGATTGGCATGGCTGTCCCTGTCCAGCGGGCGTCTGCGGCTTACCGAGCTGGCGATGGATGAGCGCAATCTGCCTTCTCGGCTACGGCATGAACTTGAGCGTATCGCACCCGCAGAGATTTTGGTGGATACGCGTACCGCCGACCTGCTGAATCAATTCAATCATCCGCGTCCGACCCAAGTCGCCGATTGGCATTTCGAAATTCCTGCCGCACGCAAAGCATTGTGTGAGCAACTCGGCGTGGTCACGCTGGCGGGCTATGGCGCGGATGCGCTGGAGGCAGCGATTGGCGCCGCCGGCGCGCTGCTGCTTTACGCACGCAACACTCAAGGCAAGCAGTTAAAGCATGTCACAAGCTTGCAGGTGGAACGCGAAGATGAGTTCATTGGTATCGATGCGGCGACTCGACGCAATCTGGAGCTGACTGAGCCCTTGCGGGGTAGTGACACCGCCTCGCCGACCTTGTTCTCGTTATTGGATCACTGCCGCACGGCGATGGGATCGCGCTTGCTGCGTCATTGGCTGCATCATGCGCCACGCGATCAGACCACCGCGCAGTCGCGCCACAGTGCCATCGAATTCTTGATTCAAGCAAACGTCTCGGAGACGCTGACCGAGCTGCTGACCAGCGTGCCTGACATCGAGCGCATCAGCACGCGCATCGCCCTGCTCTCAGCGCGCCCAAGAGACCTGTCAGCACTGCGCGGTGGCTTGCAACAACTCCCCGCATTACAGCAAGCGTTAAGCGCAGCGACTTCGCTGGCGATTCCTGGCCTGATCGACCAAACGCGCACATCACTCGCAACGCCCGATGGATCGCTAGCATTGCTTGAACGTGCGATTGCGCCAGAGCCAGCGGCGATGATTCGGGACGGTGGCGTGATCGCGCAGGGATACGATACCGAGCTTGATGAATTACGCGGCCTCTCCGAAAACGCCGGCCAGTTTTTGGTTGATCTGGAGACGCGCGAACGTGAACGCACAGGCATTACCAACCTGCGGGTGGAATACAACAAGGTGCACGGCTTCTATATCGAGGTCACGCATGGTCAGGTGGCGAAGGTTCCCGACGATTACCGCCGCCGTCAAACACTCAAAAATGCCGAGCGCTATATCACGCCGGAACTGAAAGCCTTCGAAGACAAAGCTTTGTCGGCACAAGATCGCGCCCTCACTCGCGAAAAGCTTCTGTACGACGAAGTCTTGCAAGCCTTGGCAGTGCACATCAGCGAATTACAGCGTGTCGCGCAAGCGGTATCGCTGCTTGATGTGTTGGTGTCGCTAGCCACACATGCAGCGCGCCATCAATGGTGCAAACCGCAGTTGGTAGAACAGGCCGGCATTCACATCGCGCAAGGGCGCCATCCGGTCGTCGAGACGGTGATAGAGCGCTTTATTGCCAACGATTGTCAGCTGACGACAGATCGACGACTACTGCTCATCACGGGTCCGAATATGGGTGGCAAATCAACCTATATGCGGCAACTAGCACTGATTACATTGCTCGCTTACATGGGTAGCTATGTGCCAGCACTCGAGGCACGTATTGGCCCCATCGACCGAATTTTTACGCGCATTGGTGCCGCCGATGATCTCGCCAGTGGTCATTCCACCTTTATGGTCGAGATGATGGAATCTGCTGCCATCCTGAATGGCGCCAGCGAGCGATCACTGGTGCTGATGGATGAGGTCGGCCGCGGCACATCAACCTTTGATGGGCTGGCTCTTGCATGGGCGATCGCAACCGCGCTATTGCAGGAGACGCGCTGCTTCACACTCTTTGCAACGCATTATTTCGAACTGACGCAACTACCTCAGCGACATCTGGACTGTGCCAATGTGCATTTGTCAGCGGTTGAACATAAAGACCGCATCGTGTTTCTACACGCAGTACAAGAAGGCCCGGCGTCGCAAAGCTATGGTCTGCAGGTAGCGCAGTTGGCAGGCGTACCAACCACAGTGATTCGGGCAGCGCGTCGGCACCTCGCGTTACTCGAGGCACAGTCGACGCGATCCGAGGGGCAGTTCGATCTGTTCTCGATGGAATCCATAGTATCCGCGCCGGAACCTGATTCGCCAGCGAGCAGCGTCATGCCTGATGAGACTCAGCCGAATGACATGCTACTCAACGCGCTAGCCGAGATCGACCCTGATCAACTCAGTCCGCGCGATGCACTCGACGCACTCTATCGGCTAAAACGTCTCGCCGACGATTCAAACGCCGATCAATAAGCCGCTACCGCGTCACGCGGCGCGGCACTGGCTTATTGCAACTGTATGCTGCGGAATTGATCGCCATCATCATCATCGTCATGGTGATGATGACCGTGCGGACCGTGTACATGGCCGTGGGCGATTTCTTCTTCGGCGGCTTTGCGTACCTCAACCACATTCAAAGCAAAGCGTAGTGCCATGCCTGCGAGTGGATGATTACCATCCAATACGACTTTGCCATCAGCAATGTCTGTCACGGTGAACAGACGCATTTCTGCATTCGGCACATCATCTGGCGAGCCTTCGAACTGCATGCCAACCTCAAGCTCTGCCGGAAACAAAGTGCGCGGCTCGACCTTGACCAAATCGGCGTCATATTCACCAAAACCATCGGCCGGTTCTACCTGTACCGAGATGTGCTCGCCGACAGCCTTGCCTTCCAGCGCTTCTTCAATCTTCGGCAGCGTGTTGTTATAGCCGCCGTGCAGATAAACCATCGGCTCACTACTCTCTTCGATCAGGTTACCCTGCGCATCGGACAACTTATAGTGCAACGTAACGACCGTATCCTTAGAAATGTTCATGCTCATCCTCTCAGTAAGCCAGCGTACATTATAAGGGGGCGCTCCAAGGCGCGACCAGACCATGCCTTAGCTTGGTAAGCGCCGATATAATCGGTGCATGAAAGTTAACAACGTACTTGGCGATCTGACACCCCGCGAGTTTTTGCGCGACTATTGGCAGAAGAAACCCGTACTAATCCGTCAAGCGATCCCCGGATTCAAGCCGGTGCTGTCGCGCGATGCTTTGTTTGCGCTGACCGCCCGCGAAGAGGTTGAGTCGCGGCTGATCACACACTTTGGTTCGCAATGGAAGCTAAGCCATGGGCCCCTGGCATCGCTGCCCCCGACGAATCGCAAGGGATGGACCGTGCTGGTTCAGGGCGTGAACTTGCATGATGATGGCGCCGATGATTTGCTCAGCCAGTTTCGCTTCATTCCCGACGCACGGCTGGACGATTTGATGATCAGCTACGCCACCGACACCGGCGGCGTCGGCGCTCACCTAGACTCGTACGATGTTTTCCTGCTGCAGGCCGAGGGCTGCAGACGCTGGCGCATCGGCCGGCAGCGTGATCATTCCCTGATTGACGGGGTGCCGCTCAAGTTGCTGCGCAACTTTGCGCCGACCACCGAATATCTGCTGGAGCCTGGCGACATGCTCTACTTGCCGCCGCAGTGGGCGCATGAGGGCGTTGCCGAGGGCGAGTGCATGACCTACTCAATCGGCTTCCGCGCACCCACTTGGCAAGAACTCGGTGAGTCTTATCTGGGATTTTTGGCTGAGCAAGTAGATCTGCGCGGACGCTACCAAGACAGTCAACTGACCCCGAATGCGCATCCGGCTCGGCTTGGAAACGATATGCTGAAACAGGCACGCCAGCAGTTGGGTAAGCTCGGCGGCCGCGCTCAAGATGTAGTGATTTTTTTGGGTGAGCACCTCTCGGAACCAAAACCGTCGGTCTGGTTTACGCCGGTTGAGCGACCGCTCTCGTTGGCGCGCTTCAGTGCTGCCGTAGCCAGCAAAGGACTGCGATTAAGCCGGCAGAGCCGCATGCTGTACCGCGACAAATATATTTTTATTAACGGTGAATCCTTGCAGGCGGGTGGCGCAGATAGGCTGATTTTGCAGGGATTAGCCGATAATCGCGCATTGGTAGCTGGCTCGGCCAACGCGGGATCTGATGACTTGGTGGAGACGCTTTACGACTGGTACCAGCAGGGTTGGATCAGATTCCTCTGAGATAGACGGTTTCATGCGGGCAAATGGCCTGAACCTACGTCAAGTACGCCCAAAATCACTTGCAAGCCCTTCAACAACACCGGTATAATTTCCGTTTAGGAAGTTTTGTCGATGCGGCAGTGCGCAATTAGGCAGTGTCTTTTCGACAGGGCAACCTGAAAGTGCGATAACTACCGGTAGTTATTAAACTCGCTTTTCGAATCACTTTTCATTCTCACCTGAAGGATAACCATGAAAAAATCGTTGCTGATCGCTTCCCTGCTGGCACTGGCACTGGCCGCTTGCGGCAAGAAAGAGGAAGCTGCTGCTCCTGCACCAGCTGCTGAGGCACCTAAGGCTGAAGCTCCAGCTGCAGAAGCACCAAAGGCTGACGCTCCTGCTGCAGAAGCACCGAAAGCTGACGCACCAGCTGCAGAAGAGAAGAAGTAATCTCTCGTTGCTGACGAACACACCGATCCGTCGGTGTGTCGATAAAAAAGCCGCCCCAAGGCGGCTTTTTTGTTGCCGGTGGCAAGATATCAGCCACCCTACAAGCGATGTATCCGCAATGCTTTAGCGATGCTGTAGCAATGTTTGAGCGATGTTGCGGCGATGTTTTAGGATGCGATGGCAATGTTCAAGCCATCTTGTATCAAGGGCTTCTAGCCACGCCGCCCGTCACAAGCGATCCACTCCGAGCCGGTATGCTGATCCGCCACCAGCAGTGCGATATCCTCCCCCGCAATTTCCGGCTCAATCGCTGCGCGCACCAGCTCGGGGGTATTGTTCCGCTGCGATAGGTGTGCCGCGATCAAGGTGTGGAGCTTGGTCTTATCCACGTCGCGCAAGATGCCTGCGGCCGACTTGTTCGATAGATGGCCATACGGGCCAGAGATTCGCGATTTAAGCCAGGCCGGGTAACCGGACCGCGCCAGCATCTCGGAATCGTGATTGAACTCAAGCAGCAAGGCATCACAGCCCGCGAGTGCGGAGATCAGGTGCTGCGTCGCGTGACCGACATCGGTCAGCACACCCAGCTTGAAGCGACCGTCGGAAGCCGTGTATTGAACCGGTTCACGCGCATCATGCGGGACCGTGTACGGACGAATCTCGAGATCGCCAACATCAAATGGTTCGCCATCCCGGCAAATATGAACGTCGACACCGACAGCCTCGTCTTTTGACGCGCTTTCAAAGCTGCCGTGGGTTAACCATACCGGGACTTTATATTGCCGCGCGACCTGAAATACACCGCCCAGGTGGTCGGAGTGCTCATGCGTAACCACAATACCCGCCAGCTGGTCGGGTGACATATCGAGCCGATTGAAACGACGGGATAGCTCGCGTGGACCAAAACCGCAGTCCAGCATGACATGGGTCGTCGTGGTGCCGGAGGTGGCCGAGATCAGGAGCGCATTACCCTCGCTCCCGCTACCGACACTGGCAAACTTCACGCCCCGCCCCAAGCGGTCGGGCAAGGCATGGTTTATTTCAGTTGCTCGTTAAGCAGGGAGAGAATCCGCTTGGCGTTAGGGTCGCTTGCGATCGCGCCTTTATCATTCTGGACCGAGACTTTACTGCGCGAATCTTCACCTTCAACACGTATCTGATAACGCAAAGCATCAGACTTGTCATTCTTCGAACGGAACATGCGGGCAAAGAAACCAGGCTCTGATTTGTTCTTGGCGTCGTCACCTTGATCCACATAACGCACAAAGTACAGGCCTCGCGCACGATCACGATCTTCGACAGTGAAGCCAACCCGGTCCAGTGCCAGACCAACACGGCGCCAAGCGCGGTCAAAGCCCTCTTCGATTTCGACCTGACTGCCGTCTTTGGATATTCGCGCTCGCTCTGATGATACTGGCTTGGCATCCTTCACAGCCGCCCCTGCGACTTTAGGATCAGCACCCATGGCAGTCATCAGTCGACGCAAAAACTCGGCCTCCAATTCAGGATCAGATGGTCGAGCTGTCCAAACCGTCGACTGGTTGAATGGTTGCCCAGTGACCTTTTCCTCCGCTCCGCGGTGGCTGATGTAAACCTCAGTACCACCGTCCGCGCGTGGCTCAAGCCGCGTGCGGAACTTATCCCGCTCGCCCGTCGAGTAAAGAGAATCAAGTACTTTACCTATAGAGTTGCGGATGAAGTCCTGAGGAATCTTGGCGCGGTTCTCAGCCCAATCGGTCTCCATTAGCCCCGCCTGTGGATTTTCGATAGCGATCAGGAATCCACTCTCTTGCCAGAAATCCTTAATTTTCGGCCAGAGGACTTCTGGCGCCTCCTTGGCTACCAGCCAGCGCTGTTTGCCGTCGCGCTCGATGCGCATACCAGAGACTGCCACCGGTGCGACTGTGCCATCAGGCGCCGTCGCTGCTGGTCTTGCGGCGACATTCGGCTGTCGTGCGCTGTACTCCGAAGCGGTCGCTGTGCCACGATTATTCTCAATACTGTAAGCGTTGTTTGCACGCGGAGGGCTTAGATCGGGCGGCACTTCTAGCTTGCTTTTATTGCCAGGTTTCGCCGCACTCTTGTAATCAATTTTCTCGGGCTCGAGCATGTCGCTCACGCTGCTGCAGCCGGCCATCGCCGCGAACAAGCACAGCAGAACAATGTGCGAACAGAAGCGTTGTGTTTTGAATACAGGGTTCATTTTGGTACCAAGAAAATATTGAGTGTGATGGCGTCAGTTCAGAACGCCGGATTCGCGCAGCGCACTGCGCAGCGATTCATGGCTAGCCGCACCAAGCGGCACCAGCGGTAATCGTATGCCGCTCTGAATACGCCCCATCTGCTGTAGTGCCCATTTCACAGGCACTGGATTTGGCTCGACAAATAGCCGGTTATGTAGCGGGATTAGTTTGTCATTGATGGCGACAGCCTCTGCCACCTGACCTGCCATCGCTGCAACACAAAGTTCATGCATCGCGCGTGGCGCCACGTTGGCAGTGACCGAGATATTTCCTTTACCACCGCAGAACATGAGCGCCATCGCGGTCGCATCATCACCCGAGTAGACCGCGAACGATTTCGGCACGGCACGCAGTAGTTCGGTACCGCGCGCGATGTTGCCGGTCGCATCCTTAACACCCACAATACCTGGTACGGATGACAGTCGGACGATGGTGTCGTTACTCATGTCGGCAACAGTGCGTCCGGGCACGTTATACAGAATGACTGGCAAATCCACCGACTCAGCGATGCGTGTGAAGTGCTGCACCATACCGTCTTGTGTCGGGCGGTTGTAGTAAGGCACCACCTGCAAGGAAGCATCAGCACCGGCCTGCTTGGCATACGCCGTAAGTTCGATGGCTTCTGATGTTGAGTTACCGCCGGTGCCAGCGATCACCGGAATGCGGCCGGCGACATGTTCGATCGCGACCTTGATCAACTCACAATGTTCTTCGACTGTGACGGTTGGTGATTCACCTGTGGTGCCGACAATGACAATCGCGTCGGTACCTTCGGCGATGTGCCAATCAAGTAGCGCCTTCAAGCTTTGAAAATCGAGGCTGCCATCCTCGAACATTGGCGTCACGATTGCGACAATGCTGCCTTGGATCATGGTTGATGTATGGCCGAGAAGCAAAAGGTGAATTGTATCGGATCAGTACTGCCGGGGGTCGGATAATGAGGTTTCAAATTGCAACATCGACCGGCCCTAGCTCCGGGCCACCTCGACGCGCGCAAATGCGCTGAATCATGGCCGGTTTTGGGGTGCTGACATAACCGTCCTCAAAGGCGATCACATGCCAGCCGCCGGCCCGGCAAACCCTATCCAGCAGCTCGCCCGACGCGAGCAAGAAATCCGGATTCGCCGGCTTGCCAAATTGTCCATTACCTTGCGCAAAAGTTTCATAGATGAGCACGCCACCCGGCACCACCGAGGCCAGCAGTGCATCCATCAGAGGGCGGTGCAGGTAATTCGTCACCACCACGCCGCTATAGGACGATGGCGATAGCGGCCAACCGGATACCTGATCGGCACCTTCGTGTTCCAAATCGAATTGTTTTGTCTCGATACCCGTGTCAACTAAGGATTCAAGCGCTGCAGCATCGCGATCAATGGCCAGCACGGAATGGCCCAACGCCAACAGTAGTCGCGAGTGACGTCCGCTTCCGCACGCAAGATCGAGTGTTCTGCCCTGGGGAATCAGTGACGCGAAACGACTCACCCAAGGTGAAGCGTCGGGTGAGCTATGCGCCATCAGCTGTACGACAGACCCATTTCTTCGCGCACATCGCGCATGGTCTCTTGTGCCAGTTTGCGCGCCTGATCACATCCATCCGCAACGATGGCACGTACCAAGGACGGATCATCCAGATATTGCTGGGCCCGCTCACGCATGGGCTCTTGCTCCTTGAGGATGCCATCGATCACAGGCTGCTTGCACTCGATGCAACCGATACCCGCAGTTTTGCATCCCTGCACCACCCAGTCCTGTGTTTTCTGATCAGAGTAAACCTGATGAAACATCCAGACAGGACATTTATCCGGATTACCTGGATCAGTGCGACGAACGCGTGCCGGATCGGTTGGCATGGTGCGGATTTTTTTGGTGATGGTATCGCTATCGTCGCGTAGCGCAATGGTGTTGCCATAGCTCTTGGACATTTTCTGTCCATCGAGACCCGGCAAACGCGAAGCCTCTGTCAAAAGCGCCTGTGGTTCGACCAGAATCAGCTTGCGACTACCTTCCAAGTAACCGAACAAGCGCTCGCGATCAATCATGGAAAGATTCTGCGCATCATCGAGCATGGCCTTGGCCTGTGCGAGCGAATCGTCATTGCCCTTTTCCTGAAATTCAGAGCGCAACTCGTTGTAGAGTTTGGCGCGCTTGGAACCTAGCTTCTTCACCGCTTCTTGCGCCTTCTGCTCGAAGTCTTTCTCGCGACCGTACAAGTAGTTAAAACGACGCGCAATCTCGCGCATCATTTCGATATGCGGCACCTGATCTTCACCTACCGGCACCATACTGGCACGGTAAATCAGCACGTCGGCCGCTTGCAGCAAGGGATAACCGAGGAAGCCGTAAGTGGCGAGATCGCGATCGGTCAGCTTTTCTTGTTGATCTTTGTAGGTCGGCACTCGCTCCAACCAACCCAAGGGTGTCGACATCGAGAGCAACAGATGCAACTCTGCGTGCTCAGGCACTTTTGATTGGATAAAAATCGTGGCTTGGGATGGATCGATACCGGCGGCGAGCCAATCGATCACCATATCCCAGGTACTACTTTCGATAATGGACGGGTCGTCGTAGTGGGTGGTCAGCGCATGCCAGTCGGCGACAAAAAACAAGCAAGGATGCTCGGACTGCAGCCTCACCCAGTTTTTAAGCGCGCCATGATAGTGGCCAAGGTGCATCGCACCGGTGGGACGCATTCCAGAGACAACACGATCAGGGTACATGGCGTATCAGGTGACGAGAAATTTTAGGGGGGCGACCAATACGGAAAGCAAGCCATTCGCCGCTGCAACCACCGGGATCATCCAGAACTTCAAAAGATTCAGCATGGCGAGTGCCAGCACGATGAAAAACCCGTAAGGCTCGAGACGGGCGAACTTGAATGCATAGCGCATCGGCAGCAAACTGGTCAGAATTCGGCCACCATCCAGCGGCGGCAGTGGAAACAAGTTAAACGCAAACAGGACCAGATTCACTACGATGCCCGCCTCGGCAACCCGGAAAAAATACTCTTCCTGCAACGAGGCGCCGTACAGCACGAAATAAAGAATCATCCAACCGAGCGCCATGAACAGGTTGGCCGCGGGGCCAGCCAGTGCGACCCAGAGCATGTCGCGTTTGGGGTGATTGAGACGCGAGAAATCAACGGGTACCGGCTTGGCATAGCCGAAAATAAACGGGCTTTGGACCAAGGCAAGTATCAGCGGTAGCACGATGGTACCGATGGGATCAATGTGCTTGGCCGGGTTCAGACTCATCCGGCCTTGCGAGTAGGCCGTCAGATCGCCGAAAAACCGCGCAGCGTACGCATGCGCCGCCTCATGCAGCGTAATTGCAAAAAGAATCGGCAATGCATAGACCGCAATGGTCTGAATGGTGTCGCTCATCAACGGGATTCTATCAGAGCGCTCTCGCGATTCTGTGCCCCATGCCGGTCTGGCGACTACGCAAACAGCGAGACATCTCCCCGTCCCCTGCGCAATACCACCGGGCTATCGCCTGTCAGATCAACCACGGTGGTCGGCTCCAAGCCGCAACTACCGCCATCAATCACCAGCTCTACCTGTCGCTGAAGGCTGTCCCGAATTTCATCAGGATCATTCAACGGTGTGTCGCTGCCGGCCGGGATGAGTGTGGTCCCAATCAGCGCTTGACTCAGTTGCTCGAGCAGCGACTGTGCAATGGTGTTTTCTGGTACCCGCAGACCGATGGTTTTACGCGATGGATGTGACAGCCGACGCGGCACTTCGCGCGTCGCCTCCAGAATGAAGGTAAATGGCCCGGGCGTGGCAGCTTTCAGCAAGCGGTACTGCTTGTTGTCGACACGCGCATAGTTGGCGATCTCCGACAGATCACGACATAGCAGTGTCAGGTGATGTTTCTCGTCGACGCCGCGAATACGGCGTAGCCGATCAACTGCATCCTTGTCATCAAGGCGGCATACCAATGCGTAGCTGGAGTCGGTGGGCAAGGCGACGATCCCACCACCGTCAATGATCTCCGCAGCCTGCCGGATCAGACGCGGTTGCGGGTTATCCGGGTGAATTTGAAAGTATTGGGTCATAAGAACAAAACAAAAGCGACAGCGTATCAGGCTGTCGCTTCGGGGTGCTGATGCAGCCGGGGTTAGCCGCGCTGCAGCGCTGCAATGCGCTCCTGAAGGGGCGGATGGGTAGAGAATAGCTCAAAGAAACCGGTCGAGTGATTGATACCCAGCGCAGCCACCGACTGCGGCAAAGCCGCCTCGTGCAAGGTGCTAAGGCGGTGTAAGGCATTGATCATCGGCTGCCGATTGCCCATCAGTAGCGCAGCGCCGGCGTCAGCACGGAATTCTCGCTGACGTGAGAACCACGCCACGATCATGGAAGCAAGCAGCCCGAAGATGATTTGGCAAACAATCACAGTCACCATGTAGCCAATACCGCCCGTGCTCTCATCGTTGCGCGACAGTGCGCGATCAACCACATAGCCGACAATACGCGACAGGAAAACCACGAAGGTGTTGGTGACACCTTGGATCAGCGTCATGGTCACCATATCGCCATTCGCAATATGTGCCACCTCGTGACCGAGTACGGCCTCGACCTCGTCGCGGGTCATGTTCATCAGCAGCCCGGTCGATACCGCAACCAAGGCCTCATTGCGGAAAGCGCCGGTAGCGAAAGCATTCGGCTCACCCTCATAGACCGCAACCTCCGGCATGCCAATGCCAGCGCGATCGGCGAGCCGACGCACGGTATCGAGCAGCCAGCGCTCGGTCTCGTTTTGCGGATGCTCGATCACGGTAGCGCCCGTGCTCCACTTGGCCATCGGCTTGCTGATCAGGAGCGAGAAGATGGCGCCGGTGAAGCCCACTACCAGTGAGAACACCAGCAAGCTGCCCACGTTAAGGCCCTGGGAGGTCAGGAAACGATCAACACCCAGCACCGACAAAACGATCGACATGACCGCGATCACCGCGACGTTGGTCAGTACGAACAACAGAATTCTTTTCATAGGATGGTCTCCGAAGAGGACTCAGTGAAATCAAAGCAATTATGGCTACGTGTTGCCTGATGTGGCGACGCCTAAGCAGGAATTCAACTCAGTTTAAGCCGAAGTTTTTTTGCGGGCTGAACAGAGAATTCCTCACCAATCATGCCAAACCGGCTTGAGATCAGACGGCAGCGGTGGCAACGAGCCAAGGTCCGCGCCCGATTCCGTCACGCCGTGGAAGTCCGAGCCGCGCGAGGCCAGCAGGCCGGCCCGCCGCGCCACCCGAGCGAAGCTGTCATATTCTTCAGGGGTGTGACTACCGGTAACGACCTCAATCCCCTCACCGCCGGACTCTTTGAAGGCGTCGATCAAGGCGTCGCGTTGCAATTCGGTTAACGCATAGCGTGCGGGATGTGCAATCACCGCGCGGCCACCCGCGCCACGAATCCATTCAACCGCCTGCTCCAGCGCGCCCCAGCGATGCGGCACAAAGCCGGGCTTACCTTCGACCAAGTAATGCTTGAAAACATCGGCAACGGTGGGTCGCACGCCGCTCTCGACCAAAAATCGCGCGAAGTGGGTGCGGCCCAGCATCTCGGGGTTACCGGCATGCTGCATGGCGCCCTCAAAGGCCCCGTGGATACCGGCGCGCGCCAAATCCTCTGCAATCTCGCGTCCGCGGCTTTCACGCCCTCCACGTACCGAGGCCAGTCCGGCGCGCAGCTCGGGGTTATGCTCATCAACACCGAGACCCACGATGTGTACCGTCTTGCCCGACCAGGTGATTGATATCTCGACACCGGCAATAAATCTCAGCCCGACGGCGTCGGCCGCACGGCGCGCCTCTGCAATGCCGTCGAGTTCATCATGGTCGGTCAATGCCCACAGATCGACGCCATTCGCTTTGGCGCGCTGCGCCAGCGCAGCAGGCGTGAGGGTGCCATCCGACACGATCGAGTGGCAGTGCAGATCTGCGTTTAGCATGGAGAAACTTGGGTGGGGTATGAGGCAATCAAGTGGTGATTGTACGCCCGACGCAGGATCGCCGTGCGCATGCGCTCAGTCGAGGAAATCCTCGATCAAACTTGCCAGCGCCTCGGGCTGATCATGGTGCAGCATGTGTCCTGCGTCTTTGATGAGTGCTGCGGTGACATCAGGAATGACCTGCATGCGCCGGTCGATCTCGGCACGTACTTCGGCCCTTGGCCCCATCCACCGCCACACGTCGGTGTGTTCAGCCTCGACCCACAACACAGGTGCCGTAATTTGCTGCCAGCAGGCGAGTACCTCTTCGGTACGGTACAAGTTGGCGCTGACAATTTTGTGCCTAGGGTCGCCTTGCACATGCCACTCGCCGTCTGGATGCTGCGCAGCCCAATGCGGCGCCAGAAACGCTGCTCGCTCAGGCGTGAGCCGCGGGTTGGTCTTGCTCAGTCTCTCGGCCACGGCGCCGGTGTCGGGGTAGCTGCGCATCTTCGGTGGCTCACGCAATTCGTCCAACCACTGCGCATAGCGTGCGGGTGCCTGCGCCGGCACAGCATTCGCGAGGCCAAAGCCCTCGAGGTTGATCAGTTTGGACACCCGCTGCGGGCGTATACCTGCGTACAGCGTCGCGACATTGCCGCCCATGCTATGCCCAAGTAATCGAATTGATTCGCTGGGCGCAAGTTGATCCAGCAGCGCATCCAAGTCGCCGAGATAATCTGGAAACCAGTAGCAATCCGCTTGCACACGCTCGGACAAACCAAAGCCACGCCAGTCCGGCGCGATCACGTGCCAGTCACGGCTTAAGCAATCGACCACGAATTGAAATGAGGCGGATATGTCCATCCAACCATGCAGCATGAATAGCTTGGGCGCATCCGCACTGCCCCAATGGCGCACATGCGTTCGCAGGCCGCGCAGGGATAGAAACTCGGATCGGGAAGGTTTGAACGGTGTCTGCATCAGATGGAGAGTTATGAGGATTGCCAGTACTTACGGCCAAGGCTAGCATCCCACCATCAAATTATAGGGGACACCGGATGCCGGCCACCGATCACTACGACGCGCTCTACCAATCCTTTCGGTGGATGATTCCAGAGGATTGCAATATCGCTCAGCTCTGCTGTGGGCGCTGGTCTGACGACCCTGAGCGTATCGCTATCGTGGTCGATGATGCGCTGAACGGTCATCGCGAAGTGAGCTATGCACACTTGCAGCGTGATGCTAACCGTCTTAGCCATGTGCTGCGCTCGCTGGGTGTTGAACGTGGTTCGCGCGTAGCGATTGTCATGCCGCAGAGACCTGAGGTCGCTGTTGCGCACATCAGTTGCCAGCAACTCGGGGCAATCGCAATGCCGCTATCGGTGCTGTTCGGACCGGAAGCCATCGAGTATCGACTGCAAGATAGTGAAGCCATGGTGGCAATCGTCGATCCCAGTGCGCTGGCATCCATCGACGCCGCATTACCGCACTGCCCTTCGCTCAAGCATGTCATCGCTCTGGATAATCAGCGTGCTGATTTGATTAATTGGGATGGTGCATTAGCAGGTTCTCCGGAAAGTTTTGCGCCGGTTGCTACCAACGCCAACGACCCGGCAATCTTGATCTATACCAGTGGCACCACCGGATCACCCAAGGGCGCACTGATTCCGCAGTCAGCACTGATCGGCAACCTACCCGGCTTCGTCGCATCACAAAACTGGTTTCCGAAACAAGGTGATGTGTTCTGGTCACCGGCTGACTGGGCGTGGACCGGTGGCTTGATGGACGCACTTCTACCCACCCTCTACTTCGGTCGTACCATCATCGCGAGTCGTGCCCGCTTCTCTCCCGAGTATGCATTCGAGTTGATGGCACGGCATGGCGTAACAAACACGTTTTTATTCCCGACCGCACTGAAGATGATGATGAAAGCCGTACCTGCACCGAAACAGTATTACCCACTCAAGCTACGCGCCATCATGAGTGCAGGCGAGGCTGTCGGTGACGCGGTCTTTCAATGGGTACAGGATGCGTTCGACATCACTGTCAATGAAATGTTTGGCCAAACGGAAGCCAATTATTTGGTGGGTAACTGCGCACTCTATTGGCCAGCGCGCGCGGGCAGCATGGGCAAGCCCTACCCTGGGCATCGCGTCGCGGTGTTGGATGACACCGGTCAGCCGCTTGGCCCTGGTCAGATCGGCGAAGTGGGTCTGCATCGCTGCGATATTCATGGCCAACCCGACCCGGTGATTTTCACTGGCTACTGGCGTCGCCCCGATGCAAGTCGAGACAAGTACCGCGGTGACTGGCTGATGACTGGCGATTTAGCGGAGATGGATGCCGACGGCTACCTCTGGTATCGCGGTCGTGCGGATGACATGTTCAAGGCCGCAGGTTATCGAATCGGGCCATCGGAAATCGAGAACTGTCTGGTCAAGCACCCGGCCGTCGCGAATGCCGCTGTGGTGCCCACACCGGATGCAGAGCGCGGCAATTTAGTGAAGGCATTCATTGTGCTGACACCCGAGACACCGCGCGGCGAGCAGCAAGATGCTGAACTGATCAAGGCATTGCAGCAGCATGTGCGCGGCCAGCTAGCGCCATATGAATACCCGAAGCAGATCGAGTTCATTGATGCGCTGCCGATGACTACGACCGGCAAGGTTCAGCGCAACGTACTCAGAGCATTAGAGTTGAATCGTGCAACTGGGGAAAACCAATCGCACTGAGTTAGCTAATGCTAATCGCAATGAAACGAATAAGAAAAATCGTTTCAAGAAGCTGATAAATAAAAAGGGATCAAGACACCGACGACAATGACTTACTCAACGAGTTTGTTGAGTTGATCGGCATCGAAACGATCGGAGGGCGCTACTTCTTCAACAGCAATGCCCGCCGCTTTGAGGGCTGCGACGATTTTCTGCAATTGCGTCTCTTGCGAGGCCGCATTATCGATCAAACCGTGCAAGGCTTTGGACAAGGGATCGTCACCATTTGGCGTCAGACCATACGCCGCAAACATACGCGCTGCTGCATCGTCCCGCCCGGGATGCGTGTCTTTCGCGATCACACGCGCCGGGTTACCGATTGCAGTCGCGCCAGCAGGTACCTCTTTGACGACCACCGCATTGGAGCCCACCTTGGCACCCTCGCCCACCGTGAATCCACCCAAGACTTGCGCCCCCGCACCAATGATCACACCACGGCCCAAGGTTGGATGACGCTTGCTACCTTTATTCAACGATGTGCCGCCGAGCGTGACGCCCTGATAGATGGTGCAATCATCGCCGATCTCTGCCGTCTCGCCGATCACGACGCCAAAGCCGTGATCAATGAATACGCGGCGCCCAATGATCGCACCGGGGTGAATCTCGATGCCAGTCAGCCAACGCGAGATGTGCGAGATGAAACGGCCCAGCCATTTCAGACCCATACGCCAGCAAGCATTTGCCCAGCGGTGCATAACAATCGCGTGCAAGCCGGGATAGCAGGTCAAGACCTCCCAGCGACTACGCGCTGCGGGATCACGCTGCATGATGCTGCTGATGTCTTCGTTAAGGCGGCTGAACATGTCAGGACTCCGGGACCGATCCCGATATTTTACCCACCCGCCGCACGCAGCCGCTGGCGGCGCGCCTCATACAAGCACACCCCGGAAGCAACCGAGACGTTCAGACTCTCAACCGTGCCCATCATCGGCAGGCT
>Ga0315903_10004267_pt1 | contig 19199 bp, 22 predicted proteins | sample LakEriMetagenome_7_FD_203524 | JGI IMG/M metagenome (GOLD analysis project Ga0315903, IMG submission 203524) | Freshwater fungal communities from buoy surface, Lake Erie, Ohio, United States - Buoy 2 MA119 | ecosystem: Environmental > Aquatic > Freshwater > Lake | place: USA: Lake Erie, Ohio...
CCGTGAATTATAACAATATCATAAGACATTTTTAATTTTATTATAATATTATAATAAAATTAATTCTTTTTAAAGTAGTATTTTTTAATTTTTACACTTATAGTTTAGATTCATGTAATTAAAATGGTCTTCTAAATTTAATTCTTTTTCATCTAAACTTCCAATGCATTTTTTATATTCGTTAAATCCATTTGTGTTAATACAATTTATATATTTTTCATTTATAATATCTTTATCGTCAGAAATTCTCCAAACTTCAGTTGAAACATGATTAAAACCTTTTTCTTGTAAAGGAAGGCGAGGAATAATATCATTATTATTAGTCATTCTAAAAGAATTTCCAATATATTTATAGAATAGTTTTGTAAATTCTAAATTTCCAACTCTTGGACTTCCAAAAGTATATACGTTTTTAACTTTTATGTCAAATTTTAGTTTTAAGTCTATTGCTGCTATTGTTGTTAAAGCTCCTCCAACAGAGTATCCTGTAAAAACAAAAGAATAATCTGGATATTGTATTATAGCATTTAATACATTATAATATAATTCGTAATTAACGCTTAAATATAGTTGTTCGTAATAATCTCCTATACAAATATTTTTAACATTTATAAGAGGAATTTCTTTCTCGTAATATTTTTTGAAAACAGTTGAGTTATCAGGAATGCATTTAGTATAAAATAAATCTCCAACTAAATTATTAAAATCTGTATAATTAAATACAACAATAATATTTTTCTCAATATTATCAATTAAAATAGAACTAAAAGTATTTGTTATATCACTGTAAATAAATTCATAAGGTTTTAAATATTGGTTTTGATGTTGAATACACCAGTCGCAAGACCAGTCTCTTATTTCTTCTAGAGGACAGCCGAGGGAATAACTTGAAGAAAGATACTGGACAGCAATAGTAGTATTAGTTTTATATATACTTGTGTGCCAATAGTAAGCATTTATAAAATTTATACTAAATAATAAAGAATAAATAATAAAAAGTAGCATTTCTGCAGGACAGAAACTTTGTTCCCTTTTGTTTCTAGTATATAATAAAAAGGAAAACTCAATTAATTGAGTTTTATAAAATATTTTATGTATTTTTTAAATAATATTATTAAATAAGAATTAAAAATGAGAATAAGATGTGATATTTGTAATGTCAAAATTAATCTAGATTATTATGAATGTAAGTGTGATTCTAGCAAGAAATTTTGTAGTAAGCATAGATATTCTCATGAACATAATTGTCCAATTGATTATAAAAAAGAAAATCAAAAATTATTAGAGAAATTAAACCCCGTTGTTAGACCAATTAAATTAGAAACTATTTAATTTTACTTTTGTAAAACATAAATTCCTACACCGTTCCAATAGGATGAATGTCTTTCTTTATCATAGTTTGTAAAAACTTCATTTTTATATAATATTTTTAAATTGAGTTTTTTAAATGCTTCATAAGTTGGTTTATAAACATGATCTGGCCAATTTAAATCATCAACTATATATATAAATATATTATCCATTAAATCTATATATTCTGTTAATGCTTTAGCATGACTTTCAGGTTTATGACATCCATCGTATAGATAAATATTATATAATCCAACTTCTTTAGCTAATTTAATATTTTCTGAATTAAAACTATCTCCATCAATAATTTTAAAATTTATTTCAGAACCGGAACCACAAAAAGTATTTATATTAGAAGATAAAAGTTCTTTATTTCCTCCAAACTCATTCCACATATCAATAATAGTACAATATTTAATATTATTTTTATATAATGCACTACAGGTAGAAGATCCATACCAAGCTCCAATTTCAAGATATCTAACATCTGTAAATTTAGAAACTTCTTCTAATAAAGAATTATAAAGAATTCTTGTTTTTCTTCCAGTCATACCTTCAAGTTTAAATATTTCATCTGAAAGTTTAGTAGAGTTATTATCAGCATTAGAAAAAGATTTTTCTATAGCATTTTTTAAATTATTTATATAAGACATTTTTATATAAATAATTAACTCTTTATACTATATTTTTATCTTTAAATAAAAAATCATTGTGATATCTTCCCCATCCTGGATTATCTTTTACATTATAGTTTGAAATGTTTCCTATACATTCATAGTTTTGACTTTCTAAAAATCTTATAAGTTCTTCTTCTTCATGATCATGGACTTCAATAAGCATATAAGTAGGTCTTACTTTAGAATAATCAATTCCTTTTAAAGCTGGAAGTTCATATCCTTCTATATCAAGAGATAAATAATCAACTTTTTGTATATTATATTTTTCAAAAATTGTTTTAAAATCTATAGTATTAACCCATTCAAATGGAGATCTTTTTAAATGAGTTCCTCCTATAGAAGCCATAATTTTACTATCAAAATCACCATATACTTTGGGTTCTTTTAAGCAATCTTCAACTAAAGCAGCATTTATAAAAATATTATTTGTATTTCTATTTTTTACACATTGTTCAAAAGAATTTTTACAAGGTTCTATTAAAATACCAGACCAACCTTTATTCTCAAGATATTTAGTATTTGATTGTTCAATTCCATTAAAAGCACCAGCTTCAATATAAAATCCGTTTTTTATGTTTCCAAGGTATAGCTCCATTCTCTTATCAAGAGGAACTCCTTTGTGGTCATTTAAACTGTAAGTTGACATTTGTATATTAAATATAAATATTTAATTTATATTTAATTTATATTTAATTTATTTGTAAGATAAAAAATTATTAATATAATCTTTAATATTATATTTACAATCCCATCCTACAACATCTCTTAGTAAATCTCTTTTTAATTTTGTACTTCCTTTTCTATCTCCTTTTCTCTCTGGCAAATAAGTAATATTATCTCCAAATAATCTTGCTAATTCTTCAATTGTTAATTCATCATTACTACATATTTGTATTTCTTTATTTTTAAAGTTTTTATATCCTGATATTATTCCACTTACTATATCTTTTATATGTGTAAAACAACGCGATTGAGTTCCTGGTCTTACAACTGTTAATGGTTGTTTATTTTTATATTGTTCTTCAAATATTCCTACAACTGTAGCGTATGGCCCAGTGCTTATTTGTCCTTCTCCGTATACATTATAAAAGTAAGTTATAAGATATTGTAATCCAAACCAATCGTGATAACATTTAATTAATTCAACCATTTTAGACTTAGTCCAAGCGTAAGGTGTTAAAATACTATCTTTTCCATCATTTCCTAGAACAGCACTAGAGGCAGAATAAACAAGGAATGAGTTATTTTGCCTACAATATTCAAGAACCTTGGAAGTGCCGTAAAGATTACTCTTTATAAGTTTCTCAATTTCAAACCAACTTCTATCAATGCGACTAAATTCTCCAAAATGAAAAATAATATGGGGTTTTATATGAGAACATTTTTCAAAGATTTCAGAAGAATGCCCTTCAATGTAATGAATATTGTCATAAATAATTTCAGTTTGATTTTTTAAAAGATTTTTAGAGAAGTGATTGCTAGAAGAATAGTCATCAAGACAATAAATAGTAGAATGTTCTGGGTCTTCTTTATTTAGTTTAAGTTCTTCTATAAGTTTATTCCCTATAAATCCCGCTCCTCCTATGACAAGAATAATCATATTATTATTTATTATAATATGATTATATTTATTTAATCTATAAATTTTAATTCTGTTTTTAAATTTTTAATTTTATTTAAATTATGTAAAACAAAATCTATTCCATATTTTTGTCCATAAGTTCTTAATACCATATTATTCCATTCAAATGCAGCTTCTTCTTTTGTATCATATTTTTTAGAACGAATAGATTCTTTTTCAAAAATAATTTTTGCTTCCCATTTTTTACCAGATTTACTAATTCCTCTATATTTTGATAAGTTTGTATTTATTTTATTAAAAGCATTTTGTTCATAATTTATTAATCTTAAATTAGAAAGTCTATTATCTAATCTTTTATGTTTTTCATTAATTCCATTTTTATGATCTACTATCATATTTTCAGGTATTTCTTCGTTATTATTTTTATATTTTTTATATAAAAATAAATTCAGTTTATTGATTCTTTACAAATGCTTTATCTTCATTCATCCAATCTTTTGAAGGATTATCAATTGTTTCATTTCTATAAATAATAGAATTTAAAATTGGACATTCAACTCCTTGTGTTTCAAATTGAAATTTAAGACTATGAGAATCTTTAGGCAAACAAGAAAGATTAAAACCAAATTTTCCATCTTGACCTGGCACGTTCAAATGAGAACTTCCAATTCTAGTATCATGAATAACAGCATTTTTAACATTGTTATAATCTAAATTCATCTTTTCACAAAATCTATACATTTCATTAGCAAAAGCAACTTTAGTTGCTAAAAAGCAATTTCTCATATATTTTACCATTTCAGCTTCTGATGTAGTTAGAATAGTATGAGTAGGAACTAAGATACAACTATGTTCCCAAGAAGTATATAATATATTTATCATTAATTTTTTAAATTGTTCCCATCTTGGAACGGATTTATTAACTCCGATAATCCAATTATTACAATTATAAAAATCAGATGACCAATTCTTCTCTGTTAAAAATTCTGGCATAAAATGAACTCCCATTTTCTCGCAAAATCCTACAGGAACTGTTGAACGAACTACAATATGAGGGTCATTCTCCTTCGGAGATGAAATATCCATATTAAAAGTATCTCTAATTTGTTTAATTACATTTTCTACAATTCCTGTATAACAAGAACCATCTTTGTTCATAGGAGTTGGAACGCAAATAAAAATTATATTAGTTGTTTTTAAATCTTCAAATATAGTGTCAGGAGGAGAACGTTTTGAAGGGTCTAAATCGTAACAAACATAAGATATATTTGTTGGATCTAAAGTTCCATGAAAGTTTTTATCATTTTTTTTAAATGAAAATTTTTTAGTCGCATTGCCAACAAATCCTCCACCTACAATTCCAATTTTAATATTATCCATTTTTTATATTTAGAAAATAAATGTTTAAATATTATTTTAAAGATTAGAATATATAAATAAAAATGTCATTACAATTATTAATTGAACATTTCTCTAGAGTTGATAACGAGGCTCATATTTCTACATTTAAAAACTTAAATGATAAGTATCAGTATAAAGTTTTTAATGACACTGATGAATCAATCGAGTTTGATGATACTGATGAGCTAGGAATTTATTCAAGACCACATCATATTAATTTCTTTACATTTAAGAGATTTGTAGAATTGTTAGATACTATTTCTAATCCTACTATTGTAGAAACTGGAACATCAGCTACATTAGTAAATAGTTCTCATTTTTTTGATAAATATATAGATTTGAAAGGTGGTCGTTTTGATACAGTTGATATTAATCAACGTGCTACACAAATCTTTAGTATTGGAGCAAAATCATTAAATTCATCTGCTCATACTGATGATAGTGTTAATTTTTTAAAAACTTGGGATGGTCCTAAGATTGATGCCGTATATTTAGATAGTTATGATTTAGATTATACAAATCCATATGATTCAGCATTACATGGAAAAAAAGAAGTAGAAGCTTTACTACCACATTTAAATGATAAGGCATTTTTATTAATTGATGATACTCCAAAAAGTCATGTTTATCTTCCATGGAGAAATGAAATATCTGATTATTTAAAGACTTGTTATGATATAACTGGTAATGTTCCTGGAAAAGGAATGTTTTCCGAAGAAGTATTAAAGAATTCTGACTTTGAATATAAAGTTGAATTACATCAACATCAAGTTTTATATATATTAAATAGAAAAACTAATTAATTAAATTTTTTATTTTGAATCTCAAGTCCAGTAATCTTAGTCCCGGGCCTGGTAATATAAATTTAATTAATTCCATTAATTTGATTATAATATAGATTATAATTTTTATTATACTTATCTTTAATATAAGCTGTCTCAACATTATTCATATTTTTGATACTATCTTGGCTATAATAATCTGCTGTAGGAGTTGGTAATGTTTGAGTATATTTATTCCATTTAGTGTATTTTCCGCTAATCCATTGAATTGTATTATCATCAGTTAATTTTCCAATAAAACCAGGACCGTAGTGAATGAGTCCATTTACATCTATTCCACCAATTTGATCATACATATCAGAGAGGTATGAATAGCCTGGGGTAAAAGCGCGAACTACGATTTGATAAATAAAGTTATTATTAGGCCAAACGGAAGTGTTATAAGAGAAGATACCATAGACAATGCCTTTAGAGTCAGGAATCCAGTGAGTATTTTGAATTTTTTTAAGAACTTCGGTTGCTACAGACATTTCTTTTTTAATAAGAATAAAGAAAATATTTTATTTTTGTTGTGTGTTAGAAAATAAAAAAGTTAAAAAATTTTTTTTATTTTCTCTTTAAATATTAAATATATATAAATGGCTGGTTGTTCTGCTATGCGTGTTAAATCTCGTAAGGGTAAGTCCCGTAAGAGTGCTTCAAAGCCTCTTAAAAAAATTTCATCTATTGTAAAGGCTCTTGCTAAGATGTATAAGAAGCAAGGTAAGAAGATTGATATTGGTAAGCTTGGTAAAGAGGCTGGTCGTATCTATCGTGGTGAGAAATCTCTTCCTAAGAGTGCTAAGCTTTCTCGTGGTAAGAAGTCTTACAAGAAGTCTCGTTCTGCCAAACGCTCAAAGAAATCTAAGCGTTCTAAGCGTTCTAAGAAGACTAAGTCTAAGTCACGTTCTAAGTCTCGCTCTAAGTCACGTTCTAAGTCTCGCTCTAAGAAGTCTAAGCGTTCTAAGCGTTCTAAGAAGTCTAAGCGTTCTAAGCGTTCTAAGAAGTCTAAGAAGTCTAAGCGTTCTAAGAAGTCTAAGCGTTCTAAGAAGTCTAAGCGTTCTAAGAAGTCTAAGCGTTCTAAGAAGTCTAAGTCTCGTAAATCAATTAAGAAGCGTTCTAAGAAGTCAAAGAAGACCAAGCGTTCTAAGAAGACTAAGCGTTCTAAGAAGCATTAAGCAAATTAAATTTTTGAATAAAAATAAATTAAAAAATAAAATTATTTTCTATTATTTTAATAATAAGATAATAGAATGGGTTATAAAAGACCATATGAAGAAAGAGAGTCAGAATATAAAGATGTATTTGAAGATGTATATAAACCTTTAGAAGAAAGTGCTTTAAATAAATTTCAAGATCAACTAAAAAAAGAAAATGAAAAGATTGATAAAATTTTAGAAGAAGCTTGGAACATGCGTGATAAAAGTGTTATAAAAGAGGCAAAAAAATTAAAAAAAGATTTGAGAGAGGCGTTAAGAGATATAACTAATTTAAAAATAAGTCCTTCTCAAAATGTAAAAAAGAGTAAGAAAAAATCTTATCGTAAAAAAAGTAGAAAATAAAAAAATTTTATTATATTAATAATAATATAATAAATGAGATATAGTTTTGTTTATGATGAACCAGATTGGAGTATTACTTTGATGTTTGAAAATAAAAAAATATTTACTATAAAAGTACAAATAGAAACAGAATATAATCCGGAAAAAATAGTTGATAATAAATATGTTGAAGATAGTTATCTTGAAAAATTTATTTATACTAAACCATTAAATGTTTTAATAGAATATCATGATCAAGAACATTTAAGTAAAAAATGGAATCCTAAAAATTTTTTAAAAATAACAGATATGATGATATATAGTATAGTTTATTTTTTTATATATACTAAATATAAATGTACTTTAGAAGATAGTTTAAATATACCAACAAATAAAAAGTTATGGACTGTAGAAAAATTTTTTAATTTTATGAAAAAAGAAATAGATACAATAAAATCTTTTTCAGATATTGAAAATATAACTTCTATATCTGATAAACTTATTTATAGAATGTATAATTTATTAAAATTTCAATTTGAACCATATATAAAAAATATAGAAGGATTAACTAGAAATATAATGAATTATATGGATAAAGAAAAAAATAATCAAATTCCCGATTATAGCAACATTATAGATGATCCAAATGCTATTATTTATTGTATAGGAGATTTGGAAGGAGATTTGGATATGATATATAATTGGTTTCTAAATAAAAAGTTTATAAATGAGAGATTAGATTGGATTGCTCCATCTAATGTTTATGTATTACAATTAGGAGATCAATTAGATGTTTTAGCATCAAAAAGTGAAGATAAAAATAAACCATATATTTATAGAAGAATGAGACATCCTTCTTTAAGAGTATATGATTTTGAAGTAGTATTATTTTTTGAATATTTAAGAGATGCTTCTAATAATCATGTATTAAGTGTATTAGGAAATCATGATTGGATGCAAACTGACCTTTATGTAAATGATTTTGAATTAGGTGGAGAAAGAGATATAAGATATAAAAGTAGAAATGATTCATTATTTTCTCATTTATTTGATGATGGAGGTTTAATATATGATATATTAGTAAGAAGACCTTTTATAGTAAGAATAAATAATATAATAGCAAGTCATGCTGGAGTTAGTAAAGATATGATAAATAATATTGTTATATATGCGCAAGAGAGTAAACAAGAAGTTCCTTTTTTTGATTCAATTATTATTCAAGTAAATGATAAGAAAAATTTAGAAGATTTTAAATGGTATGAAAAAATAGTATATCCTTTAATATGGAATAGAGATTTTGCTGATGATAAATGTACAAGATCTGAAGATATTAGTCGTGTAATAACTAAATTAATACCTTCTACTAAAAAAACATTTGGTGTTAGATTAAAAATTCAACAGGTAATAGGACATAATACTAGAAATGAAGTAGAAGTATGTAAAAATGAAAAAGGAGAAATAGTATTAATAAAAGTAGATACAGGATATATAAGTAGAGGATGTAACATAAATACAAATAAAACTACTTTAAAATATGCTGAATTAACATTTAATAAAGATATAAATATGTATAATGTTGATGAAAAAGATTATGTATATGATTGTGCTGTATCTAAAAAAGTAGTTAAACGACCAGTTTTAAGATTTATAGATTTTATATAAAATTTTTTTTTCTTTTATAAATAATAAATGAGTAGAAAAAGTAAGAGAAGTCGTGGTCGTAAAAGTAGCCGTGGTCGTCCAAAGAGAAAAATGAGTCGTAATTCAAGAAGATGTAAAAATCTATTAAAGAAGAAAGTAGAAAAAAACTTAAAAGAGTATGGAAAAGGAAAATATAGTTCTCGTTCTCAAGCAATAGCAGTGTCTTATGCTCAAGTTAAAAAGATGAGTCCATCATGCCGTAAAGTTTTTCGTAGAAAAAGTAAAAAGTAGAAAATAAAAATTAAAAATATTTTTTAAAATAAAATTTATTCAAATTTTATTTTTTTTTCTTTATAGTATTTAAATATTAAACAATGGCTAAGAAGTCTCGTTCTAGAAAATCAGTTTCTCGTTCTGTTAAGTCACTTAAGAAGCGTTTGTCAAAGTTAAAGAAGTCTCTCAAGAGAAAGTCTCGTAGAAGTAGTACTAGTCGTATTAAGAAGGATCCATCTAATCCATGTTCTATGCGTTCAGCAAAGACTTGTGGTGGTGATCCAAATTGTCACTATGTTAAGAGACGTGGTTGTGCTCGTAAATCAGGTGTTAAGAAGGGTTCTGCTGTTTTTGAGGGTCCAATGTTCCCAGCAAGAATTAAGCGTCGTTCTCACAAGAAATCTAAGAAGCATTCTCACAAGAAGGCTTCTAAGCGTTCTCATCGTTCTAAACGTCGTTCTCACAAGAAGCGTCGTTCTTACAAGAAGTCTCGTAAGGGTTCTCGTAAATCTCACAAGGGTTCTCGTAAGTCACACAAGAAACGTCGTTCTCACAAGAAGCGTTCTCATCGTAAACACTAAATATCGTAGATATTTGACTAAATACTTAAAGTATTTGACTAAATATTTTATTTTTAACAAATTAAATTTTATAAAATTTAATTTATTTTTATTTTTTTTCTTTATATAATTTAAATACAATGGCACGTTCAGCAAAACAAATTCGTCGTTCTATTAGATCACTTAAAAAGCGTATCGCTAAACTTTCAAAGAGAAAATCTCGTAGAGGTTCTCGTAAGTCTAAGAAGAGTTCTCGTAAATCTAAGAAGGGTTCTAGAAAGGGTTCTCGTAAATCTAAGAAATGCCCAAAGGGTTTCCATCTTTCTCGTAAATACTTAAAGAGTGGTAAGTTGAATAAGAACAGATTATGTCTTCCAAAATCAGCAAAGAAATCTGAGAAATTATCTGCTTCTGAGAAAGCATTTTATGAGACTCCAGAATATCTTGAGGAAGCACCAAATCTTGCTGCTCTAGGTTTCAGAATTAAGAAGCGTCATTCTCACAAGAAATCTAAGAAGCGTTCTCACAAGAAGGCTTCTAAGCGTTCTCATCGTTCTAAGCGTCGTTCTCATAAGAAGTCTAAGCGTTCCAAGAAGTCTCGTAAGGGTTCTAAGAAGTCTCGCAAGGGTTCTAAGAAGTCTAAGAAGACTAAACGTTCTAAGAAACACTAAATATCATAGATATTTGACTAAAGACCTAAAGTCTTTGACTAAATATATTAAATATTTGACTAAATAAAATAATTTTATAATAAATTTATATTATAAAATTTAACATTCTTTTCTAATAGGTTTTTTATTTAAACCTAGATAATAACCTAATTGAGTATCAATATTAAATAATTTATGAATTAAAATACCAACTAAAGTCCATATAGTAAAGAAAAATAACCAATCTTCTGTAGATTTATTTTTCATATTACAAAAATATATTCCAAAATAATATGCAGCTATTAGAGAAGTAGCCCAATCAAAAATAGACATATCAAATATTTTTGGTTTTCTTAATTTATCTAGAATATTACAATCTGACATTTAATATATAAAAAAAAATATTTAAAAAATAATACAACATCCTTTTTTAACTTCATTTTTAATTTCTTGAACAACTTCTTTTACCTCTTCTTTTACATCCTCTTTAATTTCTTGAACAACTTCTTTTACCTCTTCTTTTACATCCTCTTTAATTTCTTGAACAACTTCTTTTACCTCTTCTTTTACATCCTCTTTAATTTCTTGAATAACTTCTTTTACCTCTTCTGTATAATTTACAACATCAACTACAATGTTATATAATTGAGTTTGTGAAACCGAATTTTCTTCTGACATTTTATATATTATTTATTATATAATATATAAAAAAAATTTTAATTCTTTAATTCTGGAATATCAACATTCTGATTTCCTACAAAAATTTGTATAATATCAACTGGATGAACTACTCTACTATTAAAATCTATAAATGAAAATTCATCACGTTTATATATCTTTTCCTTAAATGATTTATTATAATACTTTGGTCTTATATTTTCTTTTTCTTTAAAATTTGGCCAATTTGGCAATGTTAATATAAATGTTAATTCTGAATTTTCTTTAACCATTCTCTTTACTTTATTTATCATAACTCCCATTAATGTTTCGTCATAAGGAGGATTTAAATGTATTATATTAGTTGGAAACTGATCTATAGTAAAGAAATTTCCTAAACTTCCAAATGGCTTTTCTAAATCCTCAAATACACTACAATAATTATTGAAGAAATGATTAAATATACCTCCAAATCCTTCTGTTATATTATCATTTGGATTATATCCTTTATTAAAATAATCTATTGATAATCCACATGTTCCGATACCCATATATTTATAACGAATAGATGCTGCTGCTAACAGTTTTTGTTTATTTATATCTTTTTCATTTATTATAAATCCTCTAATATCATCTATAATAGTACTTTTATATTTTATAACTGATCCTGAAGTACCGGGATCCTGAATACTTAATTCAACATCTTCTTTTGATACTTTACTTAATTTGTTTAAAGCATCTTTAATACCATTTTCAATTATATCAGGAATATTAATTTTAGTATCTATAAATTTTCTTTGAGACATAAACCATCTAATATCATTATTAATTTGAATTTTAGCATACTCATTATTTCCTTCTATAAAAACAGAATCAGTAATCCGGGTCCCGGGTCCGGTATTTGTATTTTTATTTATCATCATTTTATTAAAGAAATATCTTAACACCATATACTTTAAATCTTCTTCTTTCATTATCTTTTTACTTTGTAATATTTGTAAAATATTTAAATAACTTTCTTTTCTAACTAACTCTTTTTCTAATACACTTTTATCTATTTTTTCTTGTAATCCGAGTTCCATCTCAGGTAATCCAAGTTCCATCTCAGGTAATTTAGTAATAGGTTCTGAAGACATTGGGTCTTCTACTAGTGGCTTTATCTCTTGTTCATATATCTCTTCAGTCGAAGACCTTGGGTCTTCAGTCGAAGACCTTGGGTCTTCAGTTATTTCAACTTCTTTTTCTTCTTTAATTTCTTGAGATATATATTTAATATCAGGTTTTACAACTTTCCATGCAGAATAATAATATCTAGTTGGACCTTTTACTTGAGGATACATAATATTAATAAAAGTAAAACCAAACTCCATTTTAGAATAAAGTTCGTTTTTACTCATATATTTAAGACTATCACTGTAAGTTTCTAAATATTTGTAATCTGGAACTTGATTAGGATTCTCAACAGGATCTTTCACAAGTTCAAATACTGCATGCTCAATATCAATTAATGCTCTAACAGCATTAGAGTTACAATCATGCTCTCTGATAAGAATAATCGCATTGTTCTTTGAAACTCTCCATAGTTCTTTAAGAGCTTTATCAACGTTTGGAACGTGATGAAGAACTTGGAAAGCAGTAATAAAATCAAAAGTATTATCTTCAAAAGGAAGAACATTAGATTTTAAATATCTATAAGTAATATTATTTTTATATTGTTCTACAATTTTATTACCAAACCAATCTTTTATATCTGTAACAAATACATTTTCTTTTGAAAGATTAAGATATTTTGCTATCGAATTTGTTATATCACCTTTTCCACCACCATAATCTAAATATTTTAATGACGAGGGTCGGGACCCAAAAACCGATGAATTTTCCGAAGACCTCTGGGTTTCGGGTCCCGGCCCTCGTGGGTCTTCTACTAAAAGATTAAAAAAATTAAACTTATTTAACTCAGTTACTCTAAACATACCTCTATCAAAATCTTCTTCTGATGTTTCTTGTTTCATTGTATTCTTATAAATATTTAATAACTGTTTATAAATGTCTATGTCATTTTCTGACATTCCTTTTATTGTAGCTAAAAGCAAAGGTTTGTTATATTTTATATTTTTATTAAAAAATATTAACTTTAATAATAATGATACTAAATCTTGTGAAACAAACTTTTCAGCAAATTTCATTTGCATTAAACTATAAGTTGGGAAAAAATTATCATCAAATATTTTACCTATTATATTAGATATTTGTATATTATCAAGTTTTATTTGAGGATTAAGTGTATTTAATAAAGAAGGCATTATATTACTCATATAATTTTCATATTTTTTTACACTTTGTATTTCAGAAGGAATATAAGTAATATATTTATATTTATCATGATCATAAAGTTTAAGACATATGTAATTATAGTAAAATGATTTTAAAAAATTGAATATAATTTTATTAGTATAATAATATCTATCAACAGTTTCTATTACTGAATTCTCAACTCCTAAAGATATATTAAGTGTATTTAAAGATTTCAAAAATAATTTTAAATTATAAGCAATTTTATGTTTATTTATAAACTCAATAAATTTCATATCTTGAAAATCAGTGTATTTATATACGTTTTTTAAAGCAGGAAATTTATAAAAATTATCTAGTAAATTTTGAAAATATATTTCTAAATTTCTTAATGATGTGTCTGATTTAGATTCTGTTGATAATATAGTAATATATTTTTGTAAAAGATTATTATCATATTCAGAAAAATCTGATAATCTAACACTAGGCTCTAGTTTTTCCTTATTTATTAAACTTTTTAAAACTTTACTTTTTAAATTATTAGTATAAGTTTCAGATATATTAGAGTTTATGATTTGTGGTACTATAGTTATCTTTGTTTTAAAAGATTTATAAAAATCATCAAATGATGGATATTCTGAAAGAATTAAATCTTCAATAACTTTTTCAAATGTTTGAGATCTATTCAAAACTTCCTGGAAAACTCCATCTATAATTGTGTCTAATATAGAGGACCCATTGTCCTCTTTAAATACATTTGAAAAATTTTCCTTATTAATTTTATTTAATAAATAAATACCATACATATAAAGTGTTTGAGTATTTTTTGTTTCTGGATAAACTACATAATTTATCATACACATAGGAGTTTTCTTTAATGAAATAAATAATTGCATTTCATCTTTCAACGTATCTAAATTAATAGCACTTGAATTCATTTGATCGTAATTTATATTTTTTACCTTACCAGAGTCTGAGATTAATCCATAAAGATCAAAATCATCCCAGTTTAAATAAACATTATAAACATCTTGAAGAGTTTTCATCATAACTATATATTGTGAAAAAGGAAAATAGTTAAACTCTGATATTTTTTTTAAATTTAAAGATCCTTCAAAACAAGTACATAAATTCTCATTATAAGTGATTTTATGTATAGGTAAAATAAAAGGACATGATTTGCTAAGTTCTCTTTGAACGATAGCAGTAAGTTTATTTTTTACAACAACTAAATTATCTGAAAAATTCTCAACAGGATTTTCAATGTAAGAATTTAGAGTTGGATTTAAAATATTATAAATAATTTCTTCTTCAGGCAACATATTAAAAATATAATAAGAAAAAATAAAATAAAACTATTTTATTCTATTATAAATTTTTTTAAATATATCAGTTATTATCTGCTCTTTGATATATTTAAATATTGATATATTTAAGTTATCTTATTTAATATCTTAATTAACTTATTAAAATCTGGAAAAATTTTTTCAAAATCCTTAACTATTCCTCCTAATTCTTTACATATTTTTAATCTTGTAACTGAATGTTTTTTAATTGTTGACATATTATCTATTAAATCTATATATATCGGACTTACATCGTCTCTTCTGAATATTCTTCCTATATACTGCTGAAATCCCTCTTCTACATCTGCTCCACTTATTAACATATCTAATTTTGGATGATCAAACCCTACTCCTCCCTTGCTATAAGTTGCTATTAATATTCTACAATCATAATTGAATGTTCGTTGTGTATCCATAAACACATCTACTTCTTCTCCATATTGTTTTAATATACTCATTAATTTTAAAGCATGTTCTTTTCTTTTTACTAAAACAAGAATATTTCTATTTAAGAAATATCTACATAAATTTACAATTAATTCATTTCTTGAAACATCAGTTGCTTGACCTTCTAAAACACTGTTCCAGTCTAATTTTCCAGTAATATTTAATTTAGAATCTGGTTTATAATCAGTATTAAGTTTATAAATATTAAATGGTTTAGAAAGTTTTCTATACACAATTTCAGGACCGCAGAAAAGTTCTATAATTCTATCCATTCCATCAGTACGAAAAGGAGTTGCTGAAAGACCGATAAGATACTTAGGAAAGATGTATAATAAACTTTTAGAGAAAGAGTTAGTACAAACAGTATGAATTTCATCAACAATAATAAGACCAATATCTTTATAGAAATCTTTAGATTTTTTAGGAACATTTATAACATTTGCTATAATAAAGTCAGGATCTTCATCATCAATTAGAAGATTAGGGTCTTCTTTTCTAGCCTTTTTAGTAGGAGTTTCACCAAGAATACTATAAGTAGCGTCAGGGATATATTTTTTAATACTAGAAATCCATTGATCAACAATAATTTTGCGATGACAAAGAATAATAGTTTTAAGTTTAATTTTAGAAGCAAGATAAAGTGCCATAACAGTTTTACCAAAACCTGTATGAAGACTAAGAACTACTGATTTAGTACGATTTAAAATTTCAAGAATTTCATCACGAACTTCTTTTTGTCGAGTAAGAAGATTTCCATTAAAATTAATGTCAATAGAAGATGGAGATGGTTGAACAAAATTTAAAGAAGAAAGATGATGATAAAAATAACTAAGGGGAACACAAGCATAGTTAATAGAGTTTTCAGAAAAAGTGTCAAAAGCTTCAACGGTTTTGAGAGATGGTTGATAAGAGTTATTTCCTCCAAAAAAAGAAGTGTCTTTGATGATAGGTTTTACATGAAGATCTTTATTTAATTTTTTGATATCATTATTAGAGAAAGAAGAAATAGGAATTTTTACACTCATAAAAAAAATATTTTTTGCTTTTAATCAAGAGAATAAATATTTTTAAATAATCAATTTATGACAAAAAAATAAAATATAAAATTATTTAAAAAAATAATTTTTTTCTTGATTATTAATAAAATACAATGTCGTTCTATAACGTTGCTAATCCATCTAACTTTGCTGTCTTAGACCTTTTGAATCGTCAAGGCACTATTGCTCAACCTAAATTACTCCGTACTTCAGCTGCTCAAGTTTTCACTGGTGCTGCTACTTTAACTTCTGAGCAAGTTCTTGCTGCTATTATTGTAGCTAACACTGCTGCTGGTGCTTATGCTCTTACTTTGCCAGCTGCTGCTGACTTGTTGGCTGCTTTGAACGCTGGTTCATTCGCTTCAAGCCCAGTTGCTGTCAATGATATTATTTATGTTCAAGTTAACAACTATGGTTCTGCTGGTAATGCTGTTACTATTACTGCTGCCGGTGCTGCTACTTCAACCACTGTTGCTGCTCGTACTTCAGAGAGTGTTGGTATTCAATTTACTAATGTTACTGCTGGTTCTGAGGCATATTCAGTTCTTAACTAAGTAATTTAAAATTAAAATTTTTTTATTTATAAAAATATAAATAAAAAAATTATTTATTTCTAGGACAATAATCATAATTAAGTGGTTTATTGGGATCATATAAACCTAATTTATAAGCTTTATCTAGAAGTATTTTAAAATTATTTTTAAATTCAGAAGATGTATGTTCTTCATCTATAGATTCAGAAAAAGCATGAGCAAGTTCATGAAGAGAAACATACATAAGCATATTATAGTCATAATAGTTACCATTTTTATCTTTAAGACATAAGAACACATATTTTTTATCTTCTGTGAAAGACTCATTAGAAGCTCTAAAAGTAAGTTCAGAAACACGAGGATCAACTAATAATAAATCATTTTTAATTCTGTCAATTAGAGGGTCATCAAAGCTTTCAACTCTATTTAAATGTAAAGTTACATAAACAATAAATAGAAAACAAAAAATTAAAATAATTTTTTCTGAATTTGTTAATGTCATTATTTATAAATAACAAAAATTTTATTTTTTTTCCTTTTATTCTTTTAAAAATGAGTACTCTTGAAAATTCTTTACCATTATTATTTGGTCTTGGTGCTTTGTATTATATTGTCTCTTCAAGTCCAAGCTCTAACAAACGCGAAGGTTTCCGTTTCCAACAAGCTCAACCAACAATTTCTGGTGTTGTTGATCCTCGTTCTGATAATATCGGTTTAGCTCAAGGTGGTGGTCTTGGTTTTAACCAATCTCCTTCTCTTCTTGCAGGTGGTGTTCCAGCTAATGCTTCTCCTTTGACTGCTGCTAATCCTAACTTTGCTTCACTAGGTGCTCTTTCTTCTGGTCAATCACAACTTTTGAATAAGGGTAATTTTATGACTACTGACCAAGTTAAACAAATGGTTGGTAGTGGTACTCCAGAGTTTAATGCTCCAATTCTTCCAAATCCTGATATGAAATATGCTACAGGTGTTGATCCAACTAATCCTGAGAACTTTATTTACAATCGTACTCTTTTTGCTCGTTTAAAGCGTCGTTATACTAACGATGTTGACTATTTCCGTGGTGATATTGATGTTACTCCTGAATATCGTGGTTGGTTTGATATTCGTCCTCCATCTGATGTCGATAAGGTTCAAGGTTACTTTGATCGTTACATTGATATTGAACAAGAAACTGCTATTCGTGATGCAACATTCGATCGTAACTTGTCCGCTAGTGATAAGAAACAAAGAAACACTAATCCTTTCGGTGATGAAGGAAAGCTTGTTTACAGTACTCTATAAATTAAAATATAAATTATATTTTTTAAGGAAGACTATGACTCTTCAATATTTAAAAAAATATAATTTTAAAAAAATGATAAATCTTCATCTTCATCATCCTCAATAATTCCTTTCTCGTATTTAACTATATTTATTATTTCCTCATTTTGTTTTTCAGATTTTATTTCTTTTAAATTTTCTTCTTCGTTTAATCCTGATATTGTATCAAGTGATAAGTTCTTATTTTGAGAATTAACAGAATTTGATAAAATAATTTTATTTATATCAAGAATTAAATCACACATTCCAGTACCCATTTTATTAAGTTTTCCCATACATATATTTGATGTTACTCCTTTTAATAATTCTTTTTCACCTTTAGTAGCGCTAAATAAAAAGTTATCAATAGGTTGTTCAAAACAAGCTTTTGCTAAAGGACCTACTTGTCTTCTATCAATACCATAACGACTTACACTCATTATATTTCCAGCAAGAGTCATACTATTTATTAATAAAAATAAATGTCTTTTACTAACAGATATATTCTTACTAAATTCTTCAAATAAAAAAGCATTTGCTGCTTCTATTCCATATACTTCTAATATATCATACATATTATTACTTTTTGTTCTTGTATGATCAATATTCGGATGTAATATTATTTCTTTAAAATTACTTCCTTTTGTATCTATATGCCACTCTCCATTTTTATCATCTGTATAATAACATTCTTCTATACCAAATATTCCTGATATTGGAACTTTTAATACACTTGGTATTACTATATTATTAATATACTTTTCAATTATATTCTCGTCATTTATAAATTTATCAATAATTTTTCTACACATAGAAGATACTGTAAAAGATGAATTTTTCTTCACTATAAGTTTTATAACATCATCTATATCTAACAATACAGGTTGTATCCAAATATCTATAATACAAAATTCTAAAGGAAAAAATATTATTTCAAATGTTGAATCTCCTGCCCCAGATCCATTAATATCTGAATTTATATCTAAAGCTGTAGATATAGTTGATGCAATATAATCTAAATCTTTTTTTATACTATATATTTTTTCCTTATTAAATTTTAATCTAATGCGAACTTTATCAATATTTTTA
>Ga0315903_10004270_pt1 | contig 19190 bp, 19 predicted proteins | sample LakEriMetagenome_7_FD_203524 | JGI IMG/M metagenome (GOLD analysis project Ga0315903, IMG submission 203524) | Freshwater fungal communities from buoy surface, Lake Erie, Ohio, United States - Buoy 2 MA119 | ecosystem: Environmental > Aquatic > Freshwater > Lake | place: USA: Lake Erie, Ohio...
GCACTGCTGTGCGTCCTCTCTCAGCTAGGTCGCCCTTAGCCTCTCGTGCGCTCGAACTCAGCCATCACATCCACCAGCACCTGCACGCTTTCTAGCGGCAGCGCGTTGTACATACTCGCGCGGTAGCCGCCCACGGAGCGGTGACCTGCTATGCCGCTGATGCCGGCTTCTTTCCACATCTTATCGAACTCTGCTGCGGTGCTATCGTCGTTGAGGCGGAACGTGGGGTTCATCCATGAGCGTGAACCGGGTTCGCTGTGCCCGTGGAAAAGGGAGTTGCGATCAAGTTCGTTGTAGAACAAATCTTTCTTGGCGCGGTTGCGGTCCTCCATGCCCTTCAATCCGCCGTTGTTTTTGATCCAACGCAAGGTGAGCATGCTTGCATACACCGCGAAAACCGGAGGCGTGTTGAACATCGAATCTTTGTCGATGTGCGCTTGCAAGTCCATGTAGGTCGGGAGCTTGCGGCCTGTTTTGCCAAGCTGCTCGGTGTCTATCACATAAAGCACGGTGCCGGCAGGCCCCATGTTTTTTTGCGCTCCGGCATAGATCATGGCAAATTGATTGGCGTCGAATTGCTTCGAGAAAATATCCGAACTCATATCGCATACCATCGGTACATCACACTTTGGATAGCTCTGGTATTGCGTTCCGTAAATTGTATTGTTCGAGGTGAAGTGGAAATAATCGTATCCCGAAGGCACTTCGAAAGAGGGTATGTAGCTGTGATTTTTATCCGATGAGTCGGCTATAACATCTACGTTGCCTACCAACTTAGCTTCTTTGATTGCGGCTGCAGCCCACACACCTGTATTCGCGTATGCAGCCTTGCCCCCTTCTTTCAGGTAGTTAAGCGCTACAGTGTAGAAACCTAGCGTGGCTCCGCCTTGCAGAAATAGAACTTCGTAGTTCGGTTTCAATCCGAGAATTTCTTTTACCAATGCGCGTGCTTCGTCCATCACGCGCTCGAAGTTTTTCGAACGGTGTGAGATTTCAATCAGCGACAAGCCCATGCCATCGAATTCGCGAATAGCAGCTGCGCTTTGTTCAATAACTTCTTGTGGAAGAATACAGGGACCTGCACTAAAGTTGTGGATTTTGCTCATGGAAACATGCGTTGGTTTTACGCGCACGAATTTAAGCAAAGACTTGACTATCTGTCGGCTTCAATTATCTCGACTGCCTTCTGTTTGTTGCGGGCTAAAAAGAATTCATTCAGTACGTCGCGAATTTGCTCCGGGTCGTAAATGTGGTTTTTAGCAGCGGCGAGCAGGGATATTTTGTTGTCCTCTTGGGTTAAAACACTCATCATGGCTCGCAGTTGCTCCGTTCGGATGCATTGTCTTGAGGCGAAATCGGAAAGGATGCTCAGTTTTTTGGATTCGAAGTGCTGCGCCGCTACATCATCCAGCATGGATTGATAGAGTAGATCGTCCGCAACGGGAAAACAACCTGTATGTTGGTCGGCAGATGGCTGGTTAGCACTTTCTCCGCTCTTGCTGTCTGTCACGAATTCAGGTAGCGCTATTTCTGATTCACCGGTTAAAACGAATTTGAGGGTGCCCTTGCTGCGTTCGATGTTGTAACTCTGGAAGGTGCCCTTTTTAATGGTGATTACCTGAGAGAAATTTAGCTCGGGCCTCATGGGAAAGCCTGCTTTGAAATTGACTTTTCCGGAAAGGTTTTGATCCAGCGTAATGGCAAGAACGGAAACCTGGTTAATTGCAGTTTCGTTAAGAGTAAGAATGAACGGCAACGAATCGGGTGCTTCTACACTGATGCGGCATTGACCATTGGCGCGTAATTCAATTACGAGAAGCAATGCAACGGTGAGCGATTGAATCAGTGTTTTCATGCCGGGTTTTTACTCAATTCGAGAAATAAGGTTGCCCAGAGGTTTAATTTGTTTGAGACGCTGAGGCAAATAAAGCAAGGGATTGTTATTCCCTTTACCCAGCATTGTTGGAAAAGCGAAAATACCTAGGATGCACAATCCCGGAACGATGGTTATAGCTGCGGCAAGAGTGACATAACCGGGAAACAGAAATAATATGGATACTGTATGAATACTCCAGCCGGCAAATGCACAGATTGTCCCTAGAAATAGCCCGGGTAACCAACCTCGTAGCAAGGTGCTCCAACGGAGATCAATCAGTCGGGTGGTCATGAGCATGTTCATGGCATAGTGAACAATAGTGGCCAATACGATACCTGCAGCCGCACCTTTCATACCATAGGAAGTCCCTACCCAGATGCCGGTTGCCATGAGCCCAACATAAATGGCTTTGAAAAGAGCTCCCTGGTATACGGCATCCTTGGCTCTGAGCAAAGAATCTCCCAGTTTGCTCATAGATCGAAACACGACTGCAAGAAAGAGTACTTTCAGAATGGAGGCTGTCTCGAGATAATCGACCCCGAGCCACAGGGTAATGAGCTCGTCGCCGAAAAAGAGCATGAATACACTGGAAGGAATGAGCACAATGCCGAGCATCGAAGTGGCAAGCGTGACTGTTTTCTGCAATCGTTCCCGGTCGTCTTGCATGCGTGACATACCGCTGAACAATACGCTGTCGCTCAACTTGCCCATGATGGTGATGGGCTGTGTCATTGCGTAGCTCGCGCGCTCGAAGTAAGAAGCCATATTGCGCTGAACTGCCGATAGTTCTGCTTGGCCTGCGCGAAGAGCACGAGGCACCAACAATACATCGAGTTTTGTTGCTAAGTAGTTCAATGCATTGAACAACGTACTTCCTGCGCCATATCGTATAAGTTCGCGTGTGTATTTCCACTCCCATTGTAACGTTACACGAACGGGTTCATAATACCAAAGTGCGAGTGTCATGAGGAGGTTTTGAGCAAACAACGCCCATACGTACGCCCACACATCCCATTGCAGATAAGCCAGTGTGAGTCCCACCACCAGATTACCTCCCACAATGGAAATCATGCTTGCCTTAAACATAGTCTTGAATCGCATGTGTTTCATCATCATACTGCGCGGCACAACTGCAATAGCGGAAATGATGAAGCTGGTGCATACCACTTGCGTGATGACTTTTAGCTCCGGTAATTCGTAGAATTGGGCAATGGCAGGTGCAAGACCGAGAAACAATAAGGTGAAGCCAAGGCCGAGAATAACTGCTATGTAAAAAGCACCATTAATATGTTGCTGGTTCACTTCTTTGCGTTGTATGAGAGCCGGACCAACGCCCACTTGAGAAAAGATCTCGGCGAATCCCATAATGCCGAGCACAATACCCATGAGCATGAAGGAGTCCTTGGCAACTAGGCGGGCCAGCACTCCCGTATAAGCCAACTGTATCAGCACCTGCAACACTACCGTAAGTGTGTTCCAGCTGAAACTAGTGGCCATTTGTTCTTTTGTACTCACCGTAGTTTGTGCTTAATAAAAAGAGAGAAGGTTGAACGTTGCTGCTAAGAAAGTGTGTGTCTTTCTTGAATCAGCAACCTCCAACCTTCAACTATTAACCACGAGTGGTTTATCGCGCGATGCCTACAGCTCTCTTCTCGCGGATAACCGTTACACGAACCTGACCCGGGTAGGTCATTTCCGTTTCAATCTTGCTTGCCAGGCTAATTGCCAAGGCATCGGCTTGATCGTCTGAAACTCTATCTGCTTCTACCATCACGCGCAATTCACGGCCGGCTTGAATGGCAAATGCCTTCGATACTCCATTGTTTTCGAGTGCCATGTTTTCCAAATCGCGCAAACGTTGGATGTAAGCTTCAACCACTTCGCGGCGTGCACCAGGGCGCGCTCCGCTAATGGCGTCGCACACTTGAATGATGGGAGACAACAAGGTCGTCATTTCGATTTCGTCGTGGTGAGCACCAATTGCGTTGCATACATCGGGTTTCTCGCCAAATTTCTCGGCGAGTTTCATTCCGAGGATTGCGTGTGGCAATTCGCTCTCATCATCCGGCACTTTTCCGATATCGTGCAGAAGACCGGCACGCTTGGCTGTCTTCGGGTTCAACCCTAGTTCGCTGGCCATGGTAGCACACAGGTTCGCTACTTCACGCGAGTGCTGCAGCAAATTTTGTCCGTACGAAGAGCGGTATTTCATGCGGCCGACCATACGAATGAGTTCGCTGTGCAAGCCGTGGATACCGAGTTCGATGGTAGTGCGCTTTCCGATTTCAACGATTTCGTCGTTGATGTTTTTGGTGACCTTGGCAACAACTTCTTCGATACGGGCCGGGTGAATGCGGCCATCCGTCACCAACTGGTGAAGGGAAAGGCGCGCAATTTCGCGACGCACAGGATCGAAGCAAGACAGAACAATAGCTTCCGGGGTATCATCGACGATAATTTCAACTCCCGTGGCTGCTTCCAGCGCACGGATGTTACGTCCTTCGCGGCCGATAATACGTCCTTTGATTTCGTCGTTTTCAATGTTGAATACCGATACGCTGTTTTCAACGGCATGCTCAACCGCAGTGCGTTGGATGGTTTGAATGACGATTTTCTTAGCCTCCTGATTTGCTTTCAGTTTAGCCTCGTCGACGATGCCTTGAATTTGCGAAGCTGCAGCATTGCGTGCGTCTTCCTTGAGCTGTTCCATTAAACGCTTCTTAGCATCTTCCGCTGTCATCTTAGCTGTTTCCTCTAGAAGTGCGACAACTTTTTGGTTGTTCTTATCTAGTTCAGCTTGCTTGCGTTGAGTAGTATCGTGTTGCTTGTTGAGATTTTCACGTTGCGTTTCAATTTCCTTTTCTTTTCGCTTGTAATTCTCAACTTGTTGTGAAATTTCGCGTTCGCGCGATTTTATTCTGTCTTCCCCTTGCTGCAATTTTTTATTGCGCTCACGAACTTCGTTTTCGTGTTGATTCTTCATTTCCAGGAATTTTTCCTTCGCTTGAAGAATTTTTTTCTCCTTAATAGTTTCTCCTTCTTTGGTTGCTTCAGCCAGAATTCCTTCCTTTTTGTTCTTCAAAATGTTGTTGAAGAACACCCAGGTGAATCCGCCGCCAACGGCAACTCCGGCTAAGGAAGCAATGACGTAAATTAAATTTCCCTCCATAACGTGTATATATAAGTTGGTTTTCCGTGGGCACTTTGCTCACGGAGGCGACACAGGATTATAACGGGAAATGACGAGTTGTTAAACTAGATAATGGTCTAGTTGACTTTCCAACGCAAGCAGGGATGGAGATAAATCGACCGGTACTTCTACACGTTCTGTGATTTTTTCCACGACACGTTCAATGCGCGGCTCCTTGTTTTTGATAGCACTGGTTGCCATATGCAAAGTTGCCATAGCAAGCAGGTCTTGTTTATCTTTTACTGCGTAGTTCTGTTGGAATGCCTGAATGCTCTCTTCAATGGCCGTTTCGGCTTTGCGAATATTTTCTTCTTCGGCACTGCCCAGGGTTAGTGGGTATGTTCTGCCGGCAATGTTCACTTTGATCGAAATTTCGCTCATGTCGATTGCTTATTTGTTGAGAAGCGTTATACACTCATCTATTTCCTTTACCAATTCATTGATCCTGTGTCGGGTTACTCCACGGAAATTATCATCCTGCGGAGTGGGCATTGAACCGGTGTTGGCATTATGAGTTACCCGATTGCTTAAATCATCTACCTGTTGTTGAAGCTCCTTATTGATACGATGCATGGCTTCGTTTTCTTCACGGAGGCGCTGCACCTGCTGCTGAAGGCTCAATTTAGCCTCTCCAAGCGTCACAATTTTAGCCTGTATGCGTTCTATCAATAGTTCATTCATTGGTTCTGATAAGAATAGAGTCCATAATGATTGTGCGTCAAATTTAAGGGAAGTTTCATTGGCGGCAAGTGTGTTTTTTCCTTTTTATGTTGTTCATATTTCCAATAATGAGTGGCTATTATTCGTATATCATTTGTCAACTTAGCAAACAATGCGAAATCTCGTTTTTTCACTTCAGACTATCTTGTGCACATGGGTTGGCTTGAGCGCTGCAGAATTAAGTGCTCAAGTGAAGGAATATCCAAAGGGATATTTCACTTCTCCTTTGGAAATCCCACTCAACTTATCTGGCAATTTTGGTGAACTTAGAACGAATCATTTTCACGCAGGTCTTGATATCAAAACAGATCAACGGGAAGGACTCAATGTGTTGGCTGCAGCCGAAGGATACGTTTCACGTATAAAGGTGTCTCCCGTTGGCTATGGCTATGCACTTTATATCACGCATCCCAATGGTTATTCCACCCAATATGGTCACTTGCTGAATTATTCAGCGAAAATTGATGCTTATGTCAAAAAGCACCAGTACGAGCTCGAATCATTTAGCGTCGATTTATATCCGGACAAAAACGAATTGCCCGTGGCAAAGGGCGAGGTCATTGGTCTGTCAGGCAACACAGGCAGCAGTGGTGGACCCCATTTACATTTCGAAGTGCGAGAAACAGAAACCGAGAAACTGATTAATCCTCTGCTATTTGGTTTTGAAATCAAGGATAAGATTCCGCCATCTGCTTCGAATATTTGGATTGTACCGCTTGGTGATTCTTCCTGGGTAAACGGTGCTCGAATACCGGTGGCTTTTGAAACCCGATCGGGTGGCCTCAAAACAACAACTCCTCCCAAGATTTACGGAGATGTGGGTTTCGCTATTACAACAATCGATATGCTGGACGGCAACACCAATCGTTGCGGTGTATATCGAATAGAACTATTTGTTGATGGCGTTCAGGTGTATGGTCAACGAATGGATATGCTCGATTTTACTACGAACAGGGCCATCAATGCGCACACTATATATGAACGCTACAGAAAGGAAAAATCTTCCATTCACAGCTCCTACCGCTTGCCCGGGAATCCTCTCAACATTTATGAGAATTTAGTGAACGATGGCATTCTTTCATTTAACGACGGAAAGCTTCATGCATGTGAATATCGATTACTCGATATCATGGGCAATGAAACAAGGGTTAAGTTTTCAGTGCAGGCTCAAACAACAGGCGGTAAACCGGTATCATCAAAACCATGTCTTGCTAAATGGAATTGGGAAGTCGATAATGCATACGAGACACCCGGCCTAAAGATCTCTATGAAGGCCCGCACCTTATACGAGAATCTCGACTTCAACTTGTCGGAGTCATCCAAGGTTCCCAATGCGGTTAGTTCAACATACTTAATTGCATCGCCCGATGAGCCGGTTCACAACGCATATTCGTTAGCCATTAGAGCTGATCGTGTGCTGCCAGGACTTGAGAAGAAAACAACCGTTGTGCGTTGGGATCCCGCTAAGGGAAAAATGACTGCAGAGCCCAGCAAGTATGAAAATGGATGGATGACAGCTCAGCCTATGTATCTGGGCTATTTTGCACTTGTGCTAGATACTGTGCGGCCTGCTATTTCCTCAATCGACTTTGCACCTTCATTGATTGGGAAGAAAAGCTTCTCGTTTCGAATTTCTGACGCCCTGTCGGGCATTGACCAAATTATTCCTCGAATCGATGGTAAGTGGGCACTCATGGAGTACGATGCCAAGAACAGCCGGTTGACCTATTATTTGGACGAGCGATATATTCAACATGGGAATCATACTTTCAGTTTGAAGGTAGTTGATGCGCTGGGCAATGAAATCTCATTTAACGGCGATTTTTCATGGTAAAGGTGTTCTCGAGAATCGCTGTGATACTCTGTTTGACAGGCTACTTTCTTTTGTCAGGCTGCAGTGATCCAAAGTGGAAGGAGGCAGGAACGCGGGTTGCAAGCATGGTAGGGAGCACAGAGTTCGAGGTGAATCGCACGTCTGAATCGACAGGGTCGGTTTATGAGTTATCCATTAGTGAAGCGTCGTGGAATAAGGGTTATACCGATGCCGATGTGTTGTCGGCATGTGCACTTGCTTTTTATAATCAGATTGCTCCTTCAGAACCGGTCGGATTTGTTAGAGTTGTAGTAGCAGGAAAAACCAAGTCAGTTCAACAGACATATTCATTTGAGGAGTTGCAGCAAGCTGATCGATGCATTGATCGTGTGAATTCTTTTTTCAAATGGAAACCGGAGCAAGGCTTCGATTCTGTCCGCATGCATATAGATCCGCTTTTTTTTCCGGATTCACTTCTGGTTAAAATCGGAGAGAGTGTGCGTCAGCAAGATTCATTGGATAATCAATTCATGCATGCGGAATTCATAGGATTCGAAAGTGATACGGTTGCAAACCTGCCTGTTCTTACAGTCAAAGTGAAAGCCATTCGTAAACAAAGCAAACAACGCTACGATGCATTTGTGGGAATGAAGAATGAAAAAGTACTGTTGGTTGTTCCTGCAGAAAACTAGTTCACGAAAGAAGGAAGTCTTCTTTTTTCAGCTGCAACCATTCGAGCGTCGAATTGCAAAAAACATCCTCAATTACCGATGAGTCCAGATTCATTTCTGTGATGAATTTACCAACTTCAAGGTCGCCTAGTGGGAATGGATAATCGGTTCCAAGCGTAACCCGCGAAGAGCCCTGCATGTCGAGGACATACTGAAACAGCTTGCTGTCGTGTGTTGCACTATCAACCCAGAACTTTCCTACGTATTCACGCGGGCTAATGGGGTTGTCGATCGCAACCAAATCGGGACGACAGTTAAATCCATGTTCAATCCTTCCGAGTGTTGGTAAGAATGAACCACCCGCATGAGCAAAGTTGAATCGAATAGATGGATAACGTTCCATGACACCGGAGAATATCAATGAACACATGGCCCGCGTTGTTTCAGCTGGCATGCCTACTAACCAAGGTAGCCAGTATTTTTTCATGTCTTCTTGCCCCATCATTTCCCATGGGTGAACAAGAACGGCCATATCAAGGTCCTGAATGGCTTGCCAAAGTGGCTCGAAAATCGGTTCTCCTAAATTCTTTTGATTGACATTACTTCCTATTTGGACGCCCTTCATTCCAAGTTTTTTGCAGCGCTCCAGCTCTGCAATGGCCATATCGGTGTCTTGCATGGGAATCGAACCAAGCCCCACATAGTGCTTCGGAAACCGGGCAACAATGTCAGCGATATGATCATTCAGATAACGGGCAACTGTTAATCCATCGGCTGGCTGAGCCCAATAGGCAAATAAAACCGGTATGGTGCAAACGACCTGAACCTGCGTATTGTATTTGGCATATTCCTCTATACGAATATTGGCATCCCAGCAGTTAGATTCTATTTCACGAAAGAACTTATCTCCCTGCATCATGCGAGCAAAGCCGGGCCTGTGATGGTCTAGATGAATAAAACTGCCATACCCAAACTGCGCCGACCAATCGGGCAGCTCCTTCGGCATGATGTGGGTGTGCATGTCAATTTTCAGGCTCATCTTCTCAAGGGGGCTTACTGTTTTTTCACCGGACGCAAATCTAGCATGTTGACTGGGTTGGTTTGTAGTCCACTGATATTGCTGCGCACGAAATGTGATACCTGGTCGTAATAAAGTGGTATCACGGGGGCATCAATCATGAGCATGTTGTTCAATTCGGCAATCTGTTTTTTTCGAATGGAGTCATTCGACTCAATTCGATTCATTTCATACAGTCTGTCGAATTCTATGTTTTTGTAGTGTGTATAATTAGGACCTGAAGGACAGAAGTTGGGCGAATAAAAGACGGTTAAGAAGTTTTCTGCATCGGCATAATCGGCTAACCATGACTTTCTGAAAACGGCGAGTTGAGCCTTGGCTGATTGCTCGCGCAGGGCAGGACCTTGAAGAACATTGATACGCACCTGTATGCCTATTTTGCCAAGCGAATGCTGAATGTATTCCATTAAATCAGCATAGTCGCTTGTTGTCGACAGAACTACTTCAGGCATGTTTTTACCTTCGGCAAAACCGGCTTCGCGCAGAAGCTCCTTTGCTTTTGCCGGGTCGTACGGGTAGTATTCCGTTTGGCAATCAGGATTTAGGGTAGGCGGAACAAATCCTTGATAGGCGGCGAAAACGGTGTTGTTTCGGAGATAAGTCACCATTTCTTTTTTGTCGATAGCATGTGAAATTGCTCGCCGAACACGAACGTCCATCAGAGGGGAACCTTGATTGATGGCTGCAGAGGTGTCCATCTGAAATCCGAGATAGTCTGTTTTAATGAATGGCGTCCGTTGAAATTTCAATATGCTTCTATAGGCTTCTGAAAGTTCACCGGTTTGATCCAGCAATTCATCTTTGAATGAGCTGTGGATTCCGCTCATAAAATCAAACTTGCCTTGAAGTAATCCCTGAAACTCTACAGACATGTCTTTGGCAAATTCAATTTTCACTGCATCGAGATAGGGAAGTGGAACACCTTCTGAATCCCTCATCCAATAACGATTATTACGATGGAGAACCAAGGCTATGTTTTCATACCAAAATGCAAATCGGAAAGGGCCGCATCCAATGGGATGTTCACGAAAGTCAGGACCATAATATTCGACAACTTCGCGCGGCACCACGTTGCAGTACTGCATACTCAACATACCTAAAAATGGCTGAAAAGCTTCCTTGAGATGAATCACCAAAATACTATCTCCTACAGCTTCAAAACCTCCTTGTTGTGTGCGATCCACACTGCTGAAAATCCAGGAGGCCGGACTAGCCAAATCTGGATCAAGCAAACGATTGAAGCTATAGACAAAGTCTGATGCGATTACTTGCCTTCCTGCTGTATCAGAGAATAAGGGGCTTGGATGAAAATAGACATCGTTGCGAAGATGAAAGCGATAGTCTTTGCCGTCATCACTAATCTCCCATCGATGAGCAATGCAAGGTGTCACCTTCATCTGAGAGTCTAATTCTACCAATCCATCAAACAATTGATTGGTAGCCCACATCACTTCTATATCGCGAGAAAAGGCAGGGTCAAGTGTTGTTATGCCATTGCTCTCGTTATAACAGAAAACGGATTTTCCCTCTTGAGAATCCCTGCTGCATGATACCAACGCCGAAAGCACTGACCAAGTCAGTGCCATCGAAAGATAGGTTCGGCAGGAATATCGTATCGTCATGGCCCGTCAAAAGTAGTCAGGCCGGGAGGAAGTTTAGTTGTCTGTGGATATGTCTATGTTCATCGACTTGCGACGCATACTTGCACTGGAAGGCGGGTAGTAACGATCGGGTTTGCGATTTCCCAAGAAGTCGAATCGTTTCCAATGGCCTACTTTAACACCGGCCTGATATTCGCCCTCGCTCTCTACTGTTCCATTCGGAAAGAAGTACTTGAAGTAGCCGTCTTCTATATAGCGTCCGTTGCGTTCAATGTATTGCCCCTCTACTTTCAGGTTTTCCATACCATCGTAAACGGTGCCTTTGTATTTGTCCTCATCGAGGGGTGTCAATTGTAGGCGATAGGTAGAACCGGTCTCTGCTGATGTCTGCATCATTGCATTGAGGTGAATTGTTTTGGGCTGTGTCTGACTCTGCGCCATAACACCGTGTCCGAAGGTGAACATACCCAAAAGGAGTGTATAGAGTTTACTTTTATTCATAGTACTTCAGTTTGGATGTTCTTACGGTTAGATAACACATTGGGTTACATTTTTCAGATAATCCCTTCAAATGCTCATCTTTGCTCAAAATATTCAGGATGAAAATTTCATTTTACTTCGCATGGGGCTTTATAGTTGTCATGTTGTTTTCTTGCTCTTCTGCTCAGCGCTCAGCTAAACTAAAAGGTGAAGAGGCCATGGTTGCCTTCTATAACGTCGAGAATTTATTTGATACTATCGATGATCCGCTCACCATGGATGAGGACTTTACTCCTGCGGGTAAGCTCCAGTGGACTGCGCCACGATACGCTGAAAAGTTGTCGCGTATATCAGAAGTAATCGAATTGTTGCCGGGCGAATTACCGGTGTTCATTGGTTTATGCGAAATCGAGAATCGCTCAGTGCTCATTGATCTTGTCAGGCAACAGGCTTTGAACTCACGCGACCAAAGGGATTCTTATGAAATCATTCATGCGGATAGTCCGGACGAGAGGGGCATCGATGTGGCTGCTTTATACGATGCTTCGCGATTAAAGAATGTCCGTTTTGAGTATTACACCATCGCGCTGCCCAATCCTAAGGATCCCAACACGCGCGATCTATTGCACGTACAAGGTAAAATGGGAAATGATGAAATTCATTTTTTTGTCAATCACTGGCCAAGTCGGAGTGGTGGGCAATCGGAGAGTGAGCCAAACCGATTGGCGGTTGCACAATTGTTGAAGACTAAAGTCGATGAAATTATGAGTAAGGATGCGACTGCAAAAATCATCATCATGGGTGACTTGAATGATCATCCTAATGATAAAAGTGTACATGATGTTTTGGGCGCTAAGGAAACTACCTCGGCCCCCTTGTTTAATCACATGTATTCCATTCATGCATCGGGTAACGGATCTTACTTCTACAAAGGAGAGTGGGGAGCGCTCGACCAGATGATAACCTCTGCAGAATTATCGAAGCCCTCAGGATGGCACGTTAATGAACAATCAGCCGGAGTATTGCGCGAAGAGAAAATTCTATATCGCGACAAAGATGGAAGTGCACGCCCCGGAAGATCCTATGTTGGAGATTCATACAAGGGTGGTTATTCAGATCATTTACCTGTATTCCTGTTATTGCGAAATTGATAACCGTTGTTTCGAAGAGTAAGTTGACAAAACAAAAAACCCCGCACTGCGGGGTTTTCATTTTCGTTGCGAAGAATATTACTTCTTAGCAGCAGCCTTCTTAGGAGCAGCAGCTTTCTTAGGAGCAGCAGCCTTCTTAGGAGCAGCCTTCTTAGCAGCAGCTTTCTTAGGAGCAGCAGCCTTCTTAGGAGCAGCCTTCTTAGCAGCAGCCTTCTTAGGAGCAGCTTTCTTAGCAGCAGCCTTCTTAGGAGCAGCAGCTTTCTTCTTAGGAGCAGCTTTCTTAGCAGCAGCCTTCTTCTTAGGAGCAGCCTTCTTGGCAGCAGCCTTCTTCACGGCCTTAGGGGCAGCGTGTGATTTTGACTTTGTTTTCATATTTGTAACGGTTGATTTGTGATTTACAATTTCATAAGTGACCTTGGCCGTAACGCAAAACTCATTCACTTTCCCATTCAACACTTTTGCGGTCTGGTCTTGAACATACACCGAACTAACATTACTAAAACGGGCCATCGCTTCTTCCACTAATCGAGCCGTTGCATCTTCCCAACTTTTGGGTGAGGCTTTCGATATCTCTGTCACTCGATAAACTCCCATTTCAATTTCTCACTTCGGTTCTGTTCAGGTCTTCAAAAAAACAATCCGTGTAATTTCATTTTTCCATTATCACGAATCTCAAATGTTGGTCCCGGAATTTTTATGAAGCTTAAAACTTTTGCTGTTTTCTGCATCCATTTTTTCTTCCAACGAACACGTTCCAAATCTGCATCAAATGAAAAGTAGAATTCACGCTCGCGTTGAAAATTATTAACATCATCAACAACAAAATTTGCACTCGTCATTTTAGTTGCACCATATCCGATTGCAATATTCAACCACCTCGGGAAATCCGCGTCAGTAGCGAGAAATTTGCTTATGTTGAATGATGCCCAATATGTCTGCGCGTTGTAGTCTTTCAAAACGCGTTGTTGAAAATTACGACCTAATGTTGCTTCATTCACTGCTGCAAATGATGATGGTGTGTAAGAAAATTTCAAAGCGATACGTTGCTCGCGCCAAAAAAAATCTTGAGAAGAAAAGAGAAAAATTCCACTTGCATTCGCAAGCATATCGCCCCATGAAAATCCCCATTGCGCGCTTCGACCATCAAGTAATTCTATGCCCGTCATGTAGAGCATACTTACTGTTGCACCACGCCAATAATCTTTTTGCGATGGTAGTGACCATGCGTAAAAATCAGACAACTGCTTCGAGAGAGTATAGGTAGTGAATGCGTGACCAACCTTATCTACTTGAAGCCATTCGCTGTTGTCATTGAACGAATGAATCGTTGTACGCGAATAATTTTTATACCACAATTCATTCAGTAAACCAATGCTCACACCTGCTGCAACAACTGTAGATGTTCCGGCTACTGTTTGCCTTAGGCGATAGTTTATGCTGTCATTCTGAGCATAGAGGTGACAGCTCAACATCCATAAGCAGATTGTAAGCAGGACTGTTTTGTTCGAATGCATTGAGGGAATAAACCGGTTTCGGTTATAAGAATATAAACGATGCGACTTGGTCAAGAACAGAATGAAGGTAATCTGTTATTCGTGAATAATCCAGTACTTGATTTTTTCTTGCAATGTTTCTGCACGCATGGGCTTCTCCATAATGTCATCCATACCAGCTTGCATACACATCGCTTTGTCTTTGCTTTGATCACTGCTTAATCCAATTATGACAGGCATTGAATCCTGATCAACTAATCGCTTCAATTGTTTGGTTGTTTCGATGCCATCGACGTCGTTTTCTTTCACGTCCATTAATATCAAATCGTAATCTTCGCGTTTCGATTTTTCGATAACCTCTTTTCCGGTTGCGACGGTAATAAACTTGTGTCCTAATACTTCAAGCGTTTTTGCAGTGACGGCTCGCGATAATTCGTTGTCTTGTGCCAATAGAATTTTGATAGCCGGTTTGTTCGAAAGAATGTCTGTGTTGCCACTTTGCATGTTGAGCTTGGCTCTTTGAACCGGACTTATGTTGAGAACATCAATAATGGTGTCCAGCAGCTTTGTTTGCTTAACCGGTTTGGTGAGAAATGCGTTGTATAAATTTTCACCGTCGGTCATCATATGCTCGCCAAGCGAAGAAAGAACTATGATTGGAAGTTCTTTAATGGTAAAACGACTACGAATTTTTTGAGCTACTGAATGCCCATCCATTTCCGGCATCTGCATATCGAGTATCACGAAATCGAACTTGTTCAGATTCGTCATGACATCTGTAACCAGCTGTGGTGTATTAATCGGTGTAACCTGAATGCCCCAATTGGTGAGTTGCTTAACAAGAATTTTGAGGTTGGTAGTGTTGTCGTCTACTACCAATGCGCGAAGACCTTGAAGCGAGCTTATCCGATCTTTATGCATGGACGCTGATACTTCTGCAACCAGACCAAAGGAGAATGTAGAGCCTTGACCGGGAGCACTGGTTACTTTTATTTTGCTGCCCAATTCTTGCGCGATACTTTGACTGATGGCTAGTCCCAAACCGGAACCTCCATATTTTTTATTGTTGGCAGAATCAACTTGATAGAACGATTCAAAAATGCGTTCGTGCTTTTCTTGCGCTATGCCGATTCCCGTGTCGGAAACACTAAATTCAATTTGGACAAAGTCATTCTCCTTATTCACAAGGTCGGTCCGAATAACAACCTCACCCTTCTCGGTAAACTTTATTGCATTATTGACCAGGTTAATCAGAATCTGTCGAACGCGATTCTCATCTTGAATAATTTCAAGAGGCACCTCTCTGCTAAAATCGCTCATGAGCTCAATCTTTTTTGCATGAGCTAATGGCTTGAGCAAATCGATTACTTGATCAATGCAATCGGAAAGAATAAATCGTTCTTTCTGTATCTGCATTTTTCCGGATTGCATTTTTGCAACATCCAGGACATTGTTGAGCAGATCCAGCAGGTGAATGGCGCTTGTATGGATGTTGCGCGCGTATTGTCGCTGCTCATCTTCCAGCTTACTCTGAAGGAGCAGTTCACTCATCCCGATTACGCCATTCAGCGGTGTTCGAACTTCGTGGCTCATGTTGGAGAGAAACTCTGCCTTCGTATTAAGTGCTTCTTTCACTTTTTCAGTCGCCTCCTCTATCTCATTATCACTTTCTTCGAAACTTTTGCGAAGTGGACGTGCCAGTCCAAAAACACCAAACAATATCAGCAGCAGCGTGCCGCCGGAAATTCCTGAAACAGCAATTAGCGTAACTTTCTTTTGAGTGTCGCTTTCAGATAATAACTGTCCCGTTACATTATTAATACAAGCGATATACGTTTCCAGGTGATTCAACCCGGAATCCAATTGTGCAACTTCCAATTGCGCCGGGCCGGCAATGAATTCATTTAAGAAGTCTCTACCTTGAACAAAATGACCGGAGGATTGCTGCAATAATTCTTGTGCTTTATTGGTGTTGTCGCCGTTCGTGCCGTACTGAGCACTTCCGGAAATGAGTGCCTTTTGCGCGCTTTCCCACTTAGTTAGTATTACCTTGAATTCGTCGGTCTCTGCTGAAACGTCGGAACCGGATACTGCCTTACGATGGATGTTGTACATCTTTCTGCCCAGCTCCTCAGCAAGAGCTTTCTGACGAGAGGAAAGACTGATTTTAGTGATCTGCCTGTTCTGAATTTGCTGGCTGTAAAACAACACAATGCAAGAGCCAAGCGTGATAATAAGCATCACGATCAACATAATCCGGAACCGCCAGAAGATTCTTGCTCTCGACAACATAGCCCTACAAAGATAGCTAAATCAGCAAATTATCAACAATTTGCTGCTTAGCGTATTTCCTTTCTATTGAGCCATGCGATATACTCTGATCGATTTTTCTCATGTTCACCAAGGCTTTTGGAAAAACGATGTTTTCCTGTTCCTCCCGGCTCGGCGCACATATAAATGTACTCATGCGCTGCCGCATTCAGCACTGCGTCCAGGTAAACGTCTTCGGGGAAATTGATAGGGCCCGGCGGCAGTCCTTTTATCTTATACGTGTTGTAAGGTGAATCCGCATTAATGTCACTCAGGTATACGCGACGAACATTTGATTTCCTGCCGAAAATGGCTGTTGGATCGGATTGGAGTGGTATACCAGACCGAAGACGGTTCAGGTACAAACCGGCAATGATGGGAGCTTCACTCTTTTGCCCGGTCTCAGCTTTGACAATAGAGGCTAGTGTCGTGACCTCGGAAACACTTAAATTCAGTTGTTTCGTTTGATCAATTCTGGAAGAGTTCCAGTAACGATCAGTTTCCGATTTCATGCGTTTCATGAAATCAGTACCCTCCATGTCCCAGTAAAAATCATACGTGTTGGGCCTTATGTAAACCTCTGCTCTGTAGGTCCCGCAATTAATTTCTTTCAGCAAGGCTTCATTGTAAAAGGCTTGAATGAAATGCGCACTATCCTGTAACATAACTGATCCAAGACGGCCCGCCAACTCTTCCAGGGTCTCCACGTCATCGATACGAACAGTCAAGGTGGATCGGCCGCCGGACCTCAATATTCGAATGAATTCCAAATTACTTATTCCGTTTTTAATCACATAACGTCCCGGTTTAACTTGGTCTATGCGTTTTAAAGCCGTAGCGATTTGCCACGTTGTGGGACTAGTAAACTGAATATCATTTGCTTCAATTACTTCGTTAATTCCGGTAACAGTGCGTACCAGAATTATTTGCTTCTCATCCTTCAGCGTTACGTTAGTGCTGTATAGACTAGCGGCGAGTGCCAATGCAAGAAGCAATCCGAGCACCGGTAATAGAAGAATCAATAGTTTTTTCCTTGTCATTGTTTCGAAGTCCGGCAAAATTGCATGGCGGGTTTGCCCTTGTAGATTAAATGAGCCTGAAAGGTAAAGTGGTTGTTTTGAAAAAGTGCAATACTGGCCTCATTGCTGCTGAAAACGATTGCGCGAATCGACGTGTAGTTTCTTTTTTCAATCATTTCAAGTAATTGACGTAATGCTTTCGAACCTATTCCTTTTCCGCGATTTTCTTTATGAGCTAAAAAAATTCCTATGCCACACGAGTTGCTCGCTCGGTCTTGGTCGAATAAGTCGATCGCACCAACCGATTCATTATTTGAAGAGATTATCCATCTTTCACAGTCATCATTTTCCGGGTTAAGACATCTTTCCATAAAGTCTTTTATTTCACTCGGGGAGAATGGTCCTTTCTGCTCAGATACATGCCATAATTCTTCCATGTTCTCCCACGCGTAAACGGTCGCGAAATCTTCTTGCTGAAGTGGTCTTATGGATACCATACAGGGGTCAGTACTGATGGGTAGCTAATAATACGAGAGTACACGCGTGTTCGCATTTGATTCCTTGCTTAGATAGCGTTGATTCGGTTTTTTCGCTTTCCGTACCCGGGTTGAAAATTACTCTTTTCGGCTTCAGGGCAAGTAAGGAATCAATCCATATTTCTTGATTTTGCGGCCCCAGGTAAAGACTTACCGTATCGATATTCTCCAATCCACTGAAGTCTTTAGTAATAGCTACACCTTCAATAACGCCCTCGTGCATTCCTACAGCACTGGTGTCAACGCCTGCTTTGACAAGTGCTCTAACCGCTTTATTACTGTATCGGTCTGGATTTTTGGATGCGCCCAGAACAACCGTTTTTTTCATAATTCAAATATCGTAAAGGCATGCTCTCAATCTATTGCTAACTTTGAAGCAATATTTTTCGCAATGAAGAGATTTTTGTATTTCAATGCAATTCTTATTGCATCGTTATTTTTTCAGTCTTGCAAAATCAACTCGGAGTTTATGTTTCAAACTCCGGATGATTTTGTTTTCGATACTCCTGTGCTTGATTCCCTTACCATCAACTATCGGATTCAACCGGGAGATATTGTTTCCTTTGAGTTGTATACAAACGAAGCAGCCATTATGCTTGAGGTTACCACCGGAACCACACTCAATACAGACCTTAAGAAAACAAATATTCAATATGTGGTAGATCTTGAAGGGATGGTTGAATTTCCGATAATTGGAAATCAGAAAATTGGAGGCCTTACTCTTGGGGAGGCGAAAAAAAACATAGAAGCACTCTATGATTTTCAATTTATCAATCCCTATGTACAGTTGAGGGTTCTAAATAGGAGAGTGCTGGTTTTTGGAAACCCTGCCGGAATGGCCAAGGTGCTCACCCTAGGTTCAGAAACCATCAGCGTTATCGAGGCTATAGCGAACGCCGGTGGTATTGGTGGTGAGGCTTTAGCAGACGATGTACGTCTTATACGTTATCAAAACGGTGTCAGAACAGTTTACAACATGGATCTGTCAACCATAGAGGGTACCAAGTATGCTATGATGTCGGTAGAGTCGGGTGACATCATTTATCTCCAGCGCCGTAAGAATATTGCGCAACAAATCGCTGCCGATTTCCGCACGTACACTATTCTCTTGTCATCATTGGTGGTTTTCTATACGCTTAGTCTGACAATAACGAATTAACTTCATGCGCTACGAGGAAACCGGGTTTCGCGGACTGATAGTCATTCATGCCGACGTGTTTTCGGATGAAAGAGGGCAATTTCAGGAGAGCTT
>Ga0315903_10004273_pt1 | contig 19183 bp, 24 predicted proteins | sample LakEriMetagenome_7_FD_203524 | JGI IMG/M metagenome (GOLD analysis project Ga0315903, IMG submission 203524) | Freshwater fungal communities from buoy surface, Lake Erie, Ohio, United States - Buoy 2 MA119 | ecosystem: Environmental > Aquatic > Freshwater > Lake | place: USA: Lake Erie, Ohio...
GGTGGTTTTGATTCTCCGCCAGTTTGTCGCCGATGCGCGTTTCCGGCAGCTCCAAAACGGCGCGGCCGTTGTCGTCGTCATTGAGCGCCCGGTAGGTGGCTTCCTGACCTTCGATGGCGGTGGTGTCGCCTGGCAACAATTGCACGAACAGCACCTGTTGGCGCTGCCACGTGTTGCTGACGGATGTGAATTGGCTGTCGTATGCCGTCGACGTGCTGCCGGTGGACAGCACCGCCACCATGTCAAACGCTACGGTGCTGGTGTTGCTCGAAAGGTCAGCTGCAAACGGCGGACCTTCGATTCCGAATTCACCTTCCCATGATCCGGACGCCAGCATGTTCAGCGGCGGCGTCATGAATTCCACCCGGTTGCTGCTCGATGTGGACCACGACGGCGCGTTGTAGCTGTAGTTCACAACGCTGGCCGTGGGTTGCCCAACGCCTGGCACCGGGTATTCGGTCAGGTTGCTGCTGTTGATGATGGCCGTGCGTGCCAAATAGTATTGGCCCATCTTCCACGTCACGATGACTTTGTGCCGTACCAAACGGTTGTCACCGGACAGCGCGCCGTTGCCGGCCCATGCCAGGCGCAGCCGGAACCGCAGCGATGCGATGTCGTTTTGTTGGAATGAGTTGTCCGCGAAGGTGGACAGCGTTTCGGTGGTGCCGGTCAGCAGGTCCGCGCCGCTGTTGTATATCTGAATGTAGCCGTAATAAATGACGCCGGTGAAATTGTATTTGCGGTTCACCTCCGACAGCGGATGCAGGTAGCCATGCGCCCACCCACGTTCCTTCACGTAGTTGGCACCAGGGCTAAATGTGGTGCGCGCCACCGTCGTCGTGCTGCCTACGGCGCTGCTGCTGATGGTGGTCAGCTTTGCATTGGCGACGTCCGCTTCGCATGCGAAAATGCTTTGCGTCATAAATGCGCCGTTGACCTGGAATAAACGCAGGCCCATCAGCGACAGGATTTCCGCCAGCACTTCGTAGGTCGACGGGTATTCCGCGTTGCCGTTGTCGCTGATGGTGTACAGGCCGTGATGCTCGATGGCAATGGCTGTGGCTGCCGTCACAACGGGTGTGGCCTGCTGTGTGCTGCGGAAAAAATCTTCGAAGGTGGTGCGCGTGCCGCTGTTCAGCGAAATCCACCGCACCTTGTTAATGCAGTTAATGAGATGCGAACCCAACGACGACAGGCCGGTGTACGGCACCGTGTCGCTGACTTTGTACGGGATGGAATCCAACGCCTTCAGGTCGTCGGATGCCGTCAGGCGCACCTGCTGTGGGTAGTATTCGTCCGCTACTTCCACCTGATCCGCGAACAGCACACCGCGCCAATAGGGTTGGTACGTGGTGTCCAGGTACTCAACCTCCAGCAGGTAGCGGCCTTCCTTCGCCGTCTTCAGGTTGTCTACCAGTTCTTCCTGTGTGGCGCTTTCGATGATGTACGTGAAGGTGAGCTGCGACGGAATGATGTATTGCACCCGGTCGTCGTCGGCGCCATCGTAGGCCAGCTCAAAAATGTCACCGCCAACCTTGAATGGCAGCACCGTAGTGCCGCCGTATGCGCTGTCATAGATGCGCAGACGCCATTGAATTCCGACCAGCGATGTGGCTTCGGCTTCGAATCGTAGTGCCATTTATCGAATGCGTTTCCGGTCACGGGATGACCGTTCGTTGGACAGCATAATATCGCGGCCGGAAATGCGGCCCGTCACAGTCACGTTGGATGGCTGGTTGGCGCCGGCCATGTCCAGGAATTCGCCCATGCGTTCGAACGGAATCACCGCCTCTTTGCCGGATGCGTTGTCGCCAATCATGGCCAGCATGGGTCCGGTGGTGAGGCCGCCGGTAGCCAACGCAGGCACATTGTTTCCGCCGGCTGCGTTGTTCAAAGCCATTTTAGCTGCCGCACCGACGGCAATCAAGGCAATACCTGCGGCGACGGCCAGCACCGGGTTCAGCGTCTGCAGCGCTTTCTTGATTCCCTCCACACTGATGCCTACCCCGATGGCAATTTTGCCAACCTGTATTGCCAGGTCAGCCATTGTACCCAACAGGAATTGACCAAAGCCGGCGAAACCTTCACCGCCTGACATGGCGCTGGCTGTCATTTCCGCAAAGCCGATGGCTACGGATTCGGCCGCGCTTTCGATGGCCTGCGCTGCGCCGGCAGAAAACTGTTCCGCCGCCGTCTTTGCGCGCATGTGGGCCTGGACGAATCGTTCGGCGCCAGCGATGGGTTCTTCGTACACCTGTTCATCCGGCAGCTCGATTTCCGCCAGGTTCATGGATTCCAACGACGGCAGGTTGCCACCTTGAAATGGCGTACGCGTTGCCGCCACCGGCGATTTCAATTGCTCCAACTGCAGCGCGCGCATTTCTTCGGTCACCTGTTCCAGCGCGTGTGCTTCCTTCAGCGCTTCCAGCCGGCGTTTTTTGGCCGCTTCGGTGTCGGCTGTTGTGGCTTTGGTGTTGTCCGCTGTGGCTTCCGTGGCATCTTGCTGGCTTTGTTCGTATGCTCGAATGGCGGCCACACGTGCGTTGTAGTCATTCGTCTGCGCAACAGCTGCCGTGCGCAGCTTCGCCAATTCTGCGCGTTCCGCCTTCAGTTCATCAACCAACTTCTGCTGTGCATCTATGGCCTGCGTGTTGGTATTTGTCATACCAGACAGCGAATTGTTCGTGGCGTTTGATGTGCGCCGCAATTTAGCCAGCTCCGCTTCCGCATCGGCAATGGTGCCGTTCATCTCCAGCATCTTTTGGCCGAGCTGTTCCACCCGTGCCACCCCTTCGCGCGCCAAACTTTTGGTGAATTCTTCGTGTTCTTCGCGCGCGTCTTCTGCTTTCGATTTGTACAGGACCAATGCTGCAATGAGCGCGCCGATGGCCGCCGCCGCTATTACGTACGGGTTCTTCAGCACGGCAATGTTCAGCCGGTTCTGCGCAGCCGTGGCCGTGTTTGTTGCTGCTGCTTCCAATGCTTTGGCCGCCGCTGCCGCTGCGATGGCGCCGCGTATGGTGGTGTATGCGCCAACCAATTGACCAATGACCACCAACGTGGGGCCTAAAACAGCGAGCAGGCCGCCGGCAATTACCACAAAACGTTTGGTGGAGTCACTCCAACCTTTGATGCTGTCCGCTGCGCGTTGCACGAAAGCAACCAATGGCCGCAATGCTTCGCTGATGATTTTGCCAAAATCTTCGGACAGGTTGCCTACTTCGTTGGCCAGCTGCGTGTAGGGATCCGTCTTCGCAGCTGCTTCGGCCGCGCCGCCGAACTGCGTTTCAAGTTCCTTGAGGATGACGGCCTGCGCACCGGCAACGTCGCCTGATTCCTGCAGCGCTTCGATTTGCGCTTTCTGTTCGGCCGTGAACTGCACCCCGGCGCGGCCCAATGCTTTGACGCCTTTGATGGGGTCGTTCAATGCTTTGCCCACCTGGATGGATGCCGACGTCAGGTCGGTGCCCAAACGCGTGGACATGTTCAGGATGGCTACCTGCGCTTTGTCGAATTCCGTTCCTGTGACATTCGTGAACGTCAGCAGGTTCGCCGTGACTTCTTTCAGGATTTGGTCGTCGTCGAACAGCGACATGCGCTGCAGGCCGGCGGCCATTTCCTCCAGCTGTGCCACGGATTTTCCGGCTGCGCCGCCTGTGGATTTGACGGCCGCATCCACCTGCGCCAGCGCCTTTGCGCTGTCCACGAAATTCTTTGTAGCCACCGCGCCGAATGCTGCAATAGGTGCAGTTAGGCCGATGGACAATTTGGTGCCTACGTCGGTCAGCGCATCGGATGTGGCGCGCAGCTTTCGGCCGACTTCGCCCAACGCTTTGTCCAGCTGTTTGGTGTCGGCGCCAAATATGATACTTAAGGCGGCGTTACTCTTTGCCATTTTGGTTCAGTTTAGCGGCCATCTGCGCGAACAGATTTTCGTGTTTTGGCGTGATGGGCTTTGCTGGCGCCGCGCGTTTCTTCGCCGTATGGTACGGGTTGAAATCGGACCATTCGTACGCCTTCGCGTTTTTTTGACGGTGCAGGTTTGCCCACATCGACATCATAGCCGACGTGTGCATCCATTGCAATTCGTCCTGGAATTCGTAGCTGCGCAGCATGACCATCACTTCGCCGAAGGTACTGCGCCAAAATGTGTCGGGTTCACGGCCGCGCAGCAGCCATGCCACGTACAGGTTTCTGATGGTCAGCGGTTCGTCGCTGCCATCACCGTCGGTCATTTTTTTTTATCGTCCAGCTGCAGCGATTGCAGCACACGTTCGCTGATGGCCTGCCATTCGATGCTGCCGAACATGGCCGCGAACTTTTCATAAGACATCGGCAGTTCCCGATCATGAAGAACAGCGGCCGTGCGCACGCCACACCAAACTAATTTGGGCAGCGCGCGCAGGGCTTTCTGTTCCATCAACAATTGCAAATCCGCCAGCTGCGCCTGTTCTTCCTCGAGAAATAAGTTGAGAGCGTACAGGTTTAGAACTACGTCCACGGAAACGGTGTCCGTCAAATCGACTTGAAATTCGCCGCGCAGCTGGTTTGCCATTAGGGGTTCAGGTTAAATGTTGCTTTGGACGTGTCCAAAATAGCTTTGTACACCGTGCCATCGCCTTCGAAGTTAACGCTGAAAGATGCCACCTCGTTCAGGCCGGCAGTTTCTTCGTAGCTCGTGATATATCCTTTCCCCCAATACATGATGTCACCGTCAAGGCCGGTGGTCCATGCGAGCTTGATTTTCGTCTTTGCTTTCCACAGCGTGAACAGGTCGGCCGCCGAACGCACAGACGAAGACAGGCCGTATTCGACCAGGCCGTCGCACGACATGTTCCAGCTCAAAGAGCTGGTCAGGATTTCGCGTTCGCCGTCGTTGTCTTTGGTGGTGGCGTCAATGACTTCCATGCTGCCGCTGAAGGTGCCGGACGTCGCGCAGGCGACGATTTCCCACGTGTCGTTTTCCGAAGTGTTGTCACCGTAGGTGCCGCCGCTGAACGTGCCGCTGTTGGCGGATTCGTTCGAAATGAAGATGCCGATCGCGTTGGACCGGATTTTACCAGTTGTAGGCATGTCTATAGAATTTCAAAGGGTTTCAGTTGGTGAAGTTCGGGAAAATCGCCGACCACATTTGTGGGTGGAAATCGGTCCGGTTTCCGCGCGAATCCGTGGAACGTGTTGATGTTCACATCGGATTTTAAATCCACGATTAGCGGCGTTTCCGTCTTCAGCAGGTAGGTCAATTCGTCGGTGCATCGGCTGATGTTGGTGCGGAATGATGCGTCCATACCTGACATCAGTTCGTAATCGTAGCAGCGGTTCAGATGTTTCTGCGAATGTTCGAGCAGATAGCGTTTGGTGCAGCGCCCAACGTTCGACTGACCACGGCCGGCAAACAAGTTGGTTTCGCCTGTCTTCGAGTTCACGATATAGAACTGATTGTGTGCCACCCATGCGCGGCCGGCCTTCAGCTCCTTCGCCATCAGGTCGGCCCAATCATTCCGCAGGATGTTGTCGCTGCAGTATTCCATGAAATAATCAAATTCCATGTGGCGCAGCATGTGGCGTGCGCCCATTTCAAATTTGCGTCCTACGGGATGGTTGCTGCATTCAAAATGGTGGTAGTCCCGTTTCTTGCATACGGCCGCCAGGCCGGGGTCGTCGCCGATGACGCACACCTGCGTTTCGATGCCATGGCGCAGCAGCTGGCCGCGCACCCGGTCGAGCGCATCCATAGCGATGTTGCGAATTTTGATTCGCTTCCAAACGGGAAAATGTATGGCGACCTTCATTTCGATTTGCGCTGTGTGATATACCATTGGCCAGCGATGCAATGCACCGTGATGCCATCGTAGGAACGATCCATGGTGGCCGATGCGCTGCCATCGATGGTCACGCCGCTGTCGCCTGCGTTCGGACGCAGCACCACCGTCCTTTGGTTAGACAGGTTTGGCCCTGTCTTCAGCCGGATTTCGCGGCCGGAACTGCTGCCTGCTGCCGGCAGGTACAGGTTTGCTGTATGGCTGCCGGATGCGGTTTTGTAGTTCAGAAATATCAAATGGTCATCAGATGCGACGGACAGCGTTTCGCCGCCGTCTAATGCCACCACCTTCGGTTCGCTGTACACCGCGCCGTAGATGTTCAGGTTCCGTGTGGCGTACCAATAGCCCGTGTCAAATTCCAGCCGGCTGTAGTTCAGCGGCGCGTAGGCAATGACGTCCGTGATGTCGTCCAGGTACAGCGCACCCAAATCCGCCAGCGCCTGCGGCACGGTGATGTTGTCGCGCGACAGCTTCACTTCGTAAATCATGGACTGCGTGAACAGGTCCGTGGCTTCGAAGACGTCGGTGGCCTGGTTCACGAAACGGATTTCGGCGATATTGTTTCCCGAATAACCATCAAGCGCCGCGCGCACCAGCACCGCCAGCGCGTTCGCGTCCTTCGGTTTGTCTTCGATGACGGTCACTTCCACGGTGTGGGTGTCCATGTTGCTGGTGGTGTCGTGCGTGTCGGCGGGATCCGTGCCGGTGAGCTGCACCACGATGGCCGGAATGGTCGCGCCTTCCAACCTTGACAGCGGGTAAATCCGGTCTGCCGTGGTAATGGCGATGACGTTGGCGTCCGCCTTCAGAATATCTATTACCAGGTTAATCATGCGAAACCGTGTTTGTTTTTGTAACGCTCCAAAATTGGCCCGAACAGCGCTTCGAATTTTGCCACAGCTGCTGTCGATTTGCTTTCCACCGCACGTCCGTAGATGTCGTGTCCGCCAAATCCGGGATGGCGGATGCCGGCGATGCGGTGCAGGTAGCCCGTCTTCGCATTTTTAACAATGAATCCGCCTTTGCCGGTTAGACGCCGCCCGTCCTGCTTTCCGAATTTGTAGCGGCGGCGACGGCGTACGCCAGCCGTTTTTCCCAAACCACCGATGCGCAGGCCGGCTTTGCTGCCCTGCTGCAACAGGTGGTTGTACTTGTTTGGGTTGGCTATTGTAGGGGCCGGGTTTGGCATGTGTGGGCTGCGTTTCACCACACTAAATTGTCTGTTAGCCGTACGCACTACGGCATACGGGCCGAATTCCTCCATGCGGCCGCGCACCACCTGCTGCGCCTTTGCCCAACTGCCTGATTCGGCAACCTGTTTTCCTATGCTTACGGCCTCTTTTTTAAATTCCTGCGCGGCCTTCACGAACGCCTGTTCCACAGGTTTGCGCCGCATTTCTTCGGGCAAATCCTTCAGCGCCGATTCCAGCTGCTTGAATGTTTTGTCGTCTACTTTGAAACGGAACATCAGTTGCGCAGCTCTGTGTACAGGATTTGACCTTCGCGCCTGCCGAGTTCCTCAACGCCCACGACGTAGTAGAGCAGGCCGCCGTAGGAAATGCGCATTGTGGCATTCACGCCCGACAGGTAGCGAATGGTAAACTGCGTGCGGTTGATGGCCGTCTGCCGGTTGGCTTCCACCGTTTCGCCTGCGCCTTTGTCCAGCTTCGTGGCCCACACGGTTGCGAACGTGCTCCATGCGATGGCATCGTAGTTCCAATCATCTTTCGTGGCGGTGGGCTGTTGAATTACCACACGCCGATCCATGCGGCCCGGCCTCATGCGAAAACCCGGTATGGCGACAGCAGCGCGTGAACGGCCAACGGCATTTCCGTGGCAATCGTGCCGGTCACTACGGCCTGGCGGTTATCGTAGAAATGGGCGGACAGCATACGCATGGCCTGCAGGATAGGGCCAGGCACGGTGCTGTGTCCTGCGGTGGTGGTGATTATTACCTGGCCGTAGCGTTCAAGAAACACGGCCGGCGGCGCGTCAAAGGCGATGCGCTGTGGTGAGCTGACTAAATCGGCATACCATCGGGATGTGGACAGCGTCTGCAGCACGTTGTCAATGTCGTAATAGGTCACGCTGCTGATGGCCGTAACAGGCCCGGCGATGAAGCTGCTGTCCTCGAAACCATCCATGTAATAGGTCACCGTACCGGAACCCAACAGCCGGCCTGTGTATTCTTCGCATGCCTGGCGCGCAGAAGTCAGCAGCTGCGCCAGCACCGTGTCGTCGTCGCTGGTGTCAATTCGCAGGTAATTTTTCAGGTTCACCAGCGAAATGAAGTTCGTGTCGGTGGGTTCTGCCGCCCGTGTGTAACGCATTGCCATAGCCCAAAAATAGGAAACCCGGACCGTAGGGGTCCGGGCTTCCATTTCGTTCAATAATATCAGGCACCGACCGTGAAACGGACGTCGCCGGTGTGGGCGAAATCCGCATCGGCGTACATGTTCAAGATTAGGCGCGTGATGCCGGTAGCTGCCAAGGTGTACGGGTCGATGACCAAATCGGCCGCGCCGCCACCCCAATATGCTACGTAGCAATTCTCCATGTTCGCAATCACAATCGGAACCAAATCGGCTTCGTTGTTCAGCGCGGTGGCTGCCGTGGTGTTGGCGTACACTTCGCTGTAGATGTCGTAAGATGCGTCCGTAATGAGGCCGGATGCAGCCAACGACGTTCCGAATGCATTGTACCCAAAGATTTGGTTATCCTGCATAATCGGAATAGCACCGCCGCTGACGGTGGGCGTGTAGCGCGCCGTAGCCAACAGGCCGTGCGACGTGATGAACGCCGTGCTGTTGGTGAGTGCGTTCGCGTTACCCAAAGCACCAATGAGGCCTGATGCCACCTGCGACGTCAAACCGGCCACAGTAGCTGCTGCGGTTTCGTTCCGCTTCACGAAGGTAGACGCTGCTGCTGCAATGACTTTCGTCAGGAACATTTCGTCAACCTGCGCAGCAGACGCCCGTGCGAATTGGCGCTGCACCGTGGCATCGATGCTTTGGTTCATCGCAGCCAGCAATTCGTTGGTGATGTCGATGCGCGAAGCCACACGCTGCGGCGTGAGCTGGCGTGCTGCGATGGCCGCTGCACCCGTTGCCGATGCCGTTTCGTTGATGATGTCCGTGCCGTCGTTGAGCGAAGGCAGGTTGATATTGCCGGCCAAACCGCGCAACACGTTTGCGCCAGCCTGTTCAAGAATCGGCGTTGGCACCAATGCTTCCAACACGTTCGTGTTCGACTGACCAGGTACGTTCGTGCCGCCGATGGTCGACGTGTTCCGCAGGATGAATCCCGGGATTTGCGCCAAACCACGTACACCTACGCCAGCGTTTTTCAAATCAGACGCAGCTTCCTGCGACATCTCCGCTTCCAAACCGGTGAGGCGGCCGGTCATCGCTTCGCGCACCAACTTGCTGATGCTGTAACGCTGCTGGATTTTGGATTGCTCCATCACTTCGGGCTGCGGCGTAGCGGCGCTGAATGCGGCGCGCATCACCTGTGCTTCGAGTTTCTCGGCACGCTCGATTTTGGTGTCGAGTTCTGCCACCTCCGAATTGATGGTGTCCACGGTGGTTTCTTCAGCGTCAGAAAGGCCGCGCTGCATCAAATCAGCTGATTCGGCCAGCGCCTTCAGCTGTGCAATTTTAGACGCCCGCAGCGCCTTGAGATCATTCAGTTTCATATCTGCAAAAGGTTTAATGCGTTCAAAGGTATTAAGGTTCAAGGAATCCATTTCCGCCGGTTCCTCCATCGGCGTTTCTTCCATGTGCGGTTCCTCCGGCATTTCGGTCACGGTCACCTGGACAGTTACCTGCACCTGTTCCGCGCGCTGTTCCGCTTCGTCCGACAGCATGCCGGCAGCCATAGCGCGCGCCTGCACCGTGGTGGTGGGTGATGCCGGGTATGTCACCGGGCTGACATCGTACAGGCGGCCCACACGCTTGATGGTGCGCAGCTTCCTGTCGGCCGTCCATTCGTCGTCGTCAATGGTGAACGCAAATGAAGATTGCGTGATGTCGCCGCGCTGGATTAGTTTGTACAGGTCGCGGCCTTCCTGCGTGTCCGCCAGCTGCGCACGATAAAACAGGCCGCGTCCGTCGGTGGTGAGTTCCAGCGTCCCATTCGTCGTGCGTGCCAGCGGCATGCCTTCGTGGTTAATCAGCAACCGGACGTCGTCATCCAGCCGGCCTTCGAATGCACCTGGTGCCACACGTTCGGTGAAGTAGCCCAAATCGTATTCGTCCCCATACACAGACGCATAGCCCGTGATGGTCATGTTTTCTTCGGCGCGCACCTCGATGGCGCGTACTTCCACGTCGGCACCGTATAGGTTCCGGACCACGTGGTCCTGCTGTTGTGCGTTGTCTTCCATTAGGTTCGTTTTATGGTACACTACGGTGCCGGATTGCTGCTGATTTTGACGCTGTAATCCTGCATGCTGTTCAGGTCCATCTGATTCACTTGCACCAGGTGAACATCGCCAGCGGCGCCGATGGTATTGTAATCTTCCTGCCGGCGCACCTCGTTAATTGTGAAGACGCCGTCGGTCAGCATTTGGTGGTAGAATTCGCTGCGCGCTTTCGTGTCGCCGCGCATCAAATCCTGCATGTTAAATTTGGCGAAGAAATCTTCGCGCTCAAATTCGGCGATCAGCTTCAGGTTCACTTCCTGTTCGATGCGTGTGGCCCACGGCACGATGGTGTGGCGCGCGAAGTTCCGGCCTTGTTCTTCCGTGTTGCTGAACGTCGTCTGCGTGTTCACACCCACAATCTGCGGCGGGACGCCCATGATGGTGCATATGGTTTCGTCGGAATAGCGGCGCGTCTGCAGGAACTGCGCCTGTTCGGGTGGCAGCGAAATCTGCTGGTATTTGAATCCGAACGGCAGCACCTTCACGCCGATGCCGCCAGTTTGCCATGAACGGCGCACGGCGTCCATCTGTTCGTTTTTGATTGGGTTGTCCGTGGACAGGATGCCTAACATGCTGCCGTCGGATCCAAAGAAATCCGCGCCGTAATTCTCCGCCGCCTTTGCTATGCCGATGTTTTCCGCGTGCAGCTCGATGGGCGATTTGCCGTTCAAGCAGCTCACGCTGAACACGTCTTCGTATTTGATGTCACCCAATTCGGAATGCCGTACGAACAGCATGCCGTTCAGGTTCATCATTTGGCAATCGTTCGTGTGCAGGATGTGCAGCGCTGTCGGCCGGCCGTCGAATGGGTTGCGTTGGATGTGGGCGAACGCACGGCCGTAAACGATGGCCATGGCCGTGATGCTTTCCCAAAATTCGTACGGCGTCTGATATTCGTTCGGCCGTACAGCGCACAGCTGGTGGGCCGGGTGATTGAACGCCAGGCGCCGGCCGCTGTCGATGCGTTCCAGCACGTTTAGGTTCATGTAGCCCAACGTCTGCGAAATCGCCCGGACGCATGCGTACACCGTCGCCACGGTCATGGCGTTTTCCTTTCCGACCATCGCGCCGGATCGGGTGCGCATGGTGTAGGCGGTGCTGTTCCAAAATTCGTTGCTGCCCGTGTAGGCCACACGTGCGCGCGTGCTGAACAGGCGGCGGATTCTTTCGAGCATGGTGCGAATGTACGCAGGCCTAATTACAGCGTAACCACCTCGAATATTTCGTCGCCTGTGTCGGTGTTGTTCAGCAGGTTACCAAACGCCATGATAGCGGCCACAACGCCATCTACCTGCTGGCCGTTTTTGTTCCTGTTCTTCGTCACCTTGATGTTGTCGGCCGGGTCACGGTCAATGCGTACACATCCCATTTGGTAGCGCAGGCACGCGTTGCCGCCGTGAATCAGGTTGCCTTCGACCACCTCGATTTCAAACATTTTGGTAGGGTAGCTCATGTCATAGAACCCCTGTCCAAATGGCGTCATTTCGATGCCGGCGTCCACCAGTTCCGGCACGATATAGGTGCTGAACTTCCTGTCGAATGCGACGGAATGGATTTGGTATTTGTCGGCCTGCCGGATAATGTAATCGCGGATATAGCGCATATCCATGGCGTTGCCTGGCGTGATGGTCAAATCGCCGTCGCGCTCGAAGCGCCTGTAGTCAACCTGCTCTGCGCTGCGTCCGCCGGCCCGTGCTTCGGGTAGGAATTGGTGCACCTTCAGGTAATAGCATTTTTTCTTTTCATCGTGGAACATGAGCGCGAACGCCGTCAGGTCGCGTGTAGCGGCCAGGTCCATCCCGCCATAGCACGGCAGCTTCGCCAGGTATTCGTCGTCCGGCAGGTCGGTCCGGCCGCGCATCCATTCGTCGTCGCTAATCCATGCCGTTTCCGATTGCGTCCAAATGTTCAGGTGCAGCCGTAGGAAGGTGTTGAGCAGCGCCGGGTTCGCCTGGCATTTGCGTACTTCCTGCGAGAAATACTCGGCACGGCATATGGTGCCGTAGCCCGGGTTCGCTTTCTTCCATGTGTCTTCCTGCGTCCAGTCATCTTCGCGGCCAGCCCGGTACAGGACAGGCAGGAATGTCGGGTCGTTTATTTCGCCGCTGGCCACACGTTCGGCGTATTCGTGAACTTCGTAGCATATGGAATTGATGTCATGGCCGGCGGTGGTCAGCGCAATAATCAGCGGTTGTGCGCGCGCCGCCACCGACGTGGTCAGCACATCGTACAGTTCACGATCGCGCTGCGTGTGCAGTTCGTCGAACAGCACGGCGCTGCAGTTGAAACCGTGTTTGGTGCGCGCTTCGGCGCTGATGGATTTGTAGAATCCGTTTTTGAAATGGATGGCGTGCTGCAGCACCCGGCACCGCGATGCCAGCGATTTGTTTTGTTGGATCATGCCGGCGGCGATGTCGAAGACGATGCGCGCCTGGTTACGGTCACCGGCCGCGCTGATTATTTCGGCGCCGGCTTCGGGTTCGGCAATCAGCAGGTACAGCGCAATGGCTGCCGTCAGGTTGGATTTGCCGTTTTTCCGTGGGATTTCAATGTAGCATGTCCGGTATTTGCGCGTGCCGTCGGCGCGTTTCCACCCGAACAGCGGCCGGATGATGTCGTCTTTCTGCCACGGTTCGAGCAGGAACGCACCCTGGTGGCCTTTGACGTGGGTGCAAAATGACTCGATGAAAGTGATAACACGTTCGGCTGCTTCGGAATCGTAGTAGCTGCCATCGGGCTGAACGGTCACGCCTGCAGGAATTCCGACAGTTCGTCTTCCGGCAGCGCCGCGTTTTTCTTCAGCGCGTTCATGATCACGCCCAACCGTGCGCGCAAATCCACCAGCTGTTGGTATTCCGGTCGCGGCCGTGTCTGCACATCGCCGCTGGTGGCCACTACTTCGTAGGTCGTCCCGTTCCGGTTCGTGTACTTCTGCAGGCCGCGCATTTCCTCCATGATGCACGCCAGCATTTCCAGCCGTGCGTAATCGTCCACGTTCAAGGTTTTGTAGGCGCTCCATTGCTTCACCAAAAGTTCAAACCGCGCGCGCTGCGCTTCGTTCATATAGTCCAGGTCGAGTTCCATGCAGCCAATGTCGCGCCGTTTCCGCATTGCTGTCAAACCCAAACCGGCCGGATTTACTGCCTATTTGCAGTTTCAAAAAATCGGAAAAAAATACAATCGGTGTACAATCAAATGCGGCGCTCAAATGATATGCAGCAAATACGGGCCTTCTACCCCTACCCCCTCGAAAAATCTATATTGGAAGGCAAAATACTATTAGCTATTGCCTTTGACTAATGCGCGGCGCAGTTAATAACCTTTGTCCGCTGTTGCGCGCTTACGGTTGTGGCAACGCTCGCACAATGGCTGGTGGTTGTCCGCGCGCCAGAACCATTCCGGTTTGCTTCGGGCCGGCACGATGTGGTCGACGACGGTGGCCGGGTGTTCGCATAGCACGCACACCGGGTTCGTCTTGAGGAAGTATGCCCGGTACTTCACCCATTTCCACGTGTGGTACTGCTGCTCGATTAGCGCATCGTCTTTGGGTTTCGCGTGCCAGCGCTGTGGCTTTCCGTCGGGCATGTTAGGCATGGCTACCTGAAGTAGTGGGCGGCGGCCCGGTTCCGTTTGTTGCGCTGATCCTGCGATGCGTGCAGCGCTTCCATGCCTTCGATTAGGTTGGTGATGCGGCCGGCCAGCATGGTAGGCAGCACCTTTCGAATCAGCATGGCGCTGATGCAGATGTCGTCGCAGGTGTCGTTGTATTCGTCGCGGATCGGGATGCTGTACAGCTCGCACGCACGCAGGAACATGAACCTGCCTTTGATTATGTCGCACGTAAACGGGTGCTGATTTGCCGGGCTGTGCAGCGATTGCCAATACGATTTGCCCGGCATGAGCTTCACGCCGTTGTAGCCGATGGCCTGCACGTCCGGGTGTTCGTCCATGTACACTTCGCAGGAATGGATTACCTGGTCATCTTCGAACGTCAGGTCGTCGTCCATGATGCAGATGTACGGTGTGGTGGTGTACTGCGCTTCCATCCAGCGCGCATAACATTTGTCCGCGTTGCGCAGCCGGGTGATGCGATGTGCTATGCCTTCGTAGCGGTGCGCGCGGTGGTCTGATGCGTTGTCCACCACCCACACCTGTGGGTTGGCGCTTTGGCGCATGGCGTCTTCGGTGATGCGCTGCAGCTGCTTTGCCCGTCGCCAGTTGGTGTAAATGATGGTGGTGCGTGCCGGCGCAGGTGCCAAGCATTCCTCGTTAACTGAATAGACGGGCCGGTGCAGGCCTTTGCCGTTGATCATAGCACGATGAAGTAGGATGGGATGTCGTTGGTGGTCAGCGTGTGAATGCTCAGGCCTTTGTGCTGGCAAAATTGGTCCACCGCTTCGATTACGCCTGGCGTCCGTTTGCTGTAGTCATGGCCGCCTATGACGGTTCCGCGCCGGCCGTGCATCAGGTTGTATGCTGCAATTAGGTCGGCATACACCGCCGGTTTGGTGTGGTCGCCGTCTACGTATACGAAATCAGGTTCGATGGTGATTTGGTCCAGGATTGCCGGCGACGTTCCGCGCAGCAGTTCGACGGGTTCGCCGTACAGCTCACGCTTCAGCCGTTTGTATTCTACTTCGAGGTTGACGGTGGTGCGGTGCTGTCCGTCTTCGTCGCCGCTGGCTGCCATGCCGCGCCACGGATCCACCAGGTACAGGAACGACGGTTTGTGTGTCAGGATTTGTTTGGCGTTGTCGCCTTTGAACACGCCGATTTCTACCACCACACGGCCCGGCACAATGTGTTTGTACACGTGGCCGCGTGTTTTGTATTCACTTTCCAAATTGGTATACATGGTCGCCTGTTAGTTCGAACAGCCGTTTGTTGATTTCCTTGCGCCTTTGCCGGTTCCGTTTGCGTTCGGCGTCTGTCGTCACCAGCTCACGGTAGGCGCTCAATCGCTCATGCTTCAGGTTCTCGATTTCGTCTTCGTGCATGCGCAGGCCGGTCGACGTGTTTTGTGGCTGTATAGTGTAGCGCCATTTCCTTAAACCTGGATGCAAGTTCCACCAATTGCGCCACCGTTTGTTTTCCTCCATGCTTCGCTGCTCGCATAATGTCCGCAGCGCGTCCGGGCTGTTCGCTGTCAAGATGCTGTCCAAATAGCCATTGTTCTCCTGATCCGTAAAGGTTGCAGGAAACGCATTGTGGGCGGCAGTTATCCGGATGCCATCGTGTGGCGTGATAGCGGCGCGATGCGAAATGTCCGGCCTGCAGTTCGCTGACATGCGCAATTCGTTTGCAAGTGAAGCATTCGGCGTTTCCGTCCCTGTCTGCGGCCTGGTATCTGACCAGCTTGCTGAACCACAGGTCGGCGCGTTTAACTGCCTGCGCATACGTCAGCCGTTTGGGTTTGGGTTTCGCCTTTGGCTTCCGCAGCTGTTTGGATGCTTTGGTGTCCTTCATCGCGGTTCAAGGTAGGCCGCTTCGGTTCGTATGCTGGCAGCTGCAGCAGGTCGGCCACGTGGGACAGCTGCTGTGCCGTGCGCAGCGTTGCTGGTGCTTCGTCGTGAATTCCGTCCATGTATTTCGCTTGATTGCGCAGGTGGTGTTGGGCGCGCATGTCTGCATACTGTCGCATGCATTGATGCAGCTGCGGCGCCTTGAATCGTTCGTAGAAATCGCTGCCGATTCTGCCTGTGCGGATCATGGCGAAGCAGGCCTGGATTTCGTCGAACGTCCAGCCGTGGAAATTGTACACCACGTCCAATGCGTCTTCGTAATCCATGGCGGTGCGTATGGTCACTTTGCATTCAAGGGCTTCGCACAGCTTCCTGATGGCGTACACCAGCGCCGCATTGGTGTCTTCGGCGTGTGCGTCTACGGCTTCGCGGACGGTGATGCCGTCGCGTTTGGGAAATGGATCACCGCCGTTTGGTAGCCACAAGACGCGCAATGTCGTCTGCAGACGCTGCCTGTCCGCGCACACGGCCGTCGTCTTTTGGGCCTGCTGCGTTGGCAGATTTGAGTTGAAATAATCCATGCCAGCTGTGTTGAATTGATTGATTGATGATGGCGACGGCCGTCTGTGGGTCGCCGCCGCTGATGTTGTACAGGTTGTGCAGGGCTGCCTGCTCGCCGCGTTGGGTGTATTTCTTGATGCGCCGTTCGGATCTATCCTGAACCCAAACCGCCCATGCGTTCAAAAATCCTTCATCCTCAAACGGCATAACCACATCCTCACGTGCGCGCGCACGTATGTGCGCAGGCGCGCGCTTTGGTATACTCTTGTTATACTCTGATATACTCTTATTCAATATTAGGGAGGACAGATTTGCCCTCCCCCCCGGACAGATTTGTCCTCCCCCACGACCAGATTTGTCCTCCCCTACGACCAAATTTGTCCCCGGACAGATTTGTCCCCGGTCAGATTTGTCCTCCCCCCCTACAGGCACCTGTGCCGTCAGCATGCGTTGGTTGTTGTCGCTGGTGCTGACCACCGCGCCGCATTGCGTGAGCTGTTGGATGGCACGGCGAACCTGCCGCACGTCGGTGTGCAGCAGGTCGGCCATTGCCTGGTTCGTCTTGAAATACTGCCGGCCACCAACCTGCATGGTGTAGATGTCCATCCACAGCAGCAGTTCGCACGCCGTCCAGCGGCGCGCAGCTGCAATGGCTTCGGTTGGCATTTGTAGGTACATTTTACAACGCCGAAGGATACAGCACGTCTTCCTGAAACATCACCTCGCCCATGATTTGGGTCGGTGTGGTGTTGCATTGGTTGACCATGGTCGGCATGTGCTTTAGCAAACCCGACGGGTTGTGGCTGCACCACCGGTAGACGGTGCGGCGATCCACACCGAGTTGGTCGGCGCAGTTTTCGAGCGTTCCGTAGTGTTTGCGCAGGAATGCGCCCAAATCTTCGCTGGACATTAGCTGAAATCGAATGGTTCGGTGCTGCTGGTGTAGGTGCCCTGTTGCGTTTGACGGCCGGAAAAGGGCCGAGAATCGATTTGTTTCCGGTTCGTGGGTGCAGATACCATCGGGTTGCCTTTCGTGGCATCAGGGCCGCTTAAAATCGATTTGAAGGCCAATTCTACGTAATGCCGGCCGTTGTATTCACGCGAATTCACCCAACATTCCCACCTGGCTTCCTGTCCAGCTTCCATTGCGACGGACGCATCGACGTGTTCGCCTTTGAACTGCACCGGCACGCACGGCGATTTGTCGCTGGTGCGCACCAATACTTCCTGCACGCGGAATCCGCTGGCGAATTCCTTTGGTTGGCCGATGGCCTCAATGGTTCCAAATACTTCAGTTTTCATGTGTTGTGGGTTTTAGTTCTGAAAAAACACACGGCGCATCCACCGTGCCATTTGCGTCTGTGTCCAGCGGCCGCGTGAATCCGGCCGGCTCAATGCCTGGTGCAGCTTAATGTACACTGCGGTGTAGTTGTCGTTGTCCATCGGCCCGTACAATATCCGGTCTTCCAATTCGCTGTCGCTCCAAAGGTCCGTGTTTGCCTGCAGCTGCAGCAGGTATGCGCGGCGCGCTTCCACGAATGCGGCGGCGTCCTGCTCTGCCTGTGCGAACAATTCGTCCAGTTCGTCGTTTACCATATCTCGCGCAGGATTGATTGCACCACCCAATAGGTGCAGGAAATGACGACGGCCAGGCCGCAGACGGCGAGCACCACGAATGCCATGTGGCCCAAAAATTTGCTGATGGCGTTCATGCTTCGTCTTCGCCCATCGCGCCCAATTCGTACATGCCAACCAGCTTCAGCACCGCACGGGACATGGCGCGTTTCTCCGCCATCGCCACCGGGTATGCATTACTGTTGTTCTTCGGGCTGGCTTCGCCGAAGGTCATCACGCCACGGTCACCGATGCGTGCGTGCGCCGTCATCACGTAGCGGCCTTCAGCCGGATCGGACCATTCAAAGACGGGTTGGAATTCCACCACGATTCCCAATTTGCCCACCAGGTAATCAATTCCCTGCCTGGTAACTATTAGGAACCCGCGTTTGTCTTTGTGGAAATGGTGGCCGGACATTTCGTAGCGCTTTGCCAGCGCGCGGAATGCTTCGATTTGTGCTTCGTTAGTCATCGAATAGCGTTTTGATTTTTGATGCAGTTTGAACGCGCTGCAAAGCAATGTTGTAGTATTTGGCATCCATTTCAATACCAATAAATTTGCGGCCGTATTTCATGCAGGCCAGCGCGGTTGTGCCGCTACCCAAAAATGGGTCGATGACTGTCAGGTCATCAGGCAATATTCCAATGATGTTCTGCATCACTTCCAATGGCATTTGACATGGGTGGTCCGTTTTTTCCGCGCTCACATTTTTCACCTGGTTAACCTGCCACCAATCATAAAGCCGGGCCGCTTTGCCGTCGGCAATTCTTTGTGCGATGCGTTTATCATTCGGGTTTTTGTACGGCTGGCTCACCTTTGTAAAATCCGGTTTGACGTTGAAAAATGCAATGTCACGGTGCTGTTTGCCGGTGTTAGAATTGTACACCCAACTGACCACCTTTTCAGGTAGCTGGTGCGCATAGTGTGAATACACATACAACGATTCCGGGTAATGAATGACCACATGTTTTTGTGTTCCAAAAATGTCCATCAACCATTTGTAGTATTCTTTCTCATCCATCCTGTCCGTGAATTCGTTGTAATGGTATCCCACGTTGAACGGTGGGTCAGTAACGAATACACATTGTGACAAATCCAAATTCAACGATTCCAAAACGTCGGTGTTTTCTCCGTGATAAATTTGAACTAATCCATCGGCGAGCACATTTGACGTTTGTGCTTCGTTAGTCATGGTTGTGAGTGATTTAGGCCCACAGACGGAAACGCATTTCCCTCTGTCATTTTATCGGCATACTGACGCTCCATGATGCGGCGCGCCATAGCCATGCCCAATGCCATT
>Ga0315903_10004274_pt1 | contig 19180 bp, 24 predicted proteins | sample LakEriMetagenome_7_FD_203524 | JGI IMG/M metagenome (GOLD analysis project Ga0315903, IMG submission 203524) | Freshwater fungal communities from buoy surface, Lake Erie, Ohio, United States - Buoy 2 MA119 | ecosystem: Environmental > Aquatic > Freshwater > Lake | place: USA: Lake Erie, Ohio...
TATCAGGTAATACACAAACTTTTATGGATGACCAACAAACTGCATTGGAAAAGTTAAAATCTAAAATAAATCTACCTAACTTTAAGACAAAGTATGTGGATATGTAATAATTTTATGGAATTCTGGAATTCGTATAGTTATACTGTAAGAAACAAATAGCAAATTATGAAACAAATAGCAAATTACCCAGATTACAAAGTAGATGTTGATGGCACAATCATTTCCTACAAAGGTGTAGAACCAAGAGTTCTTAAACCACAATTAGTATCCCAATCACAGAAAAAGTATCTTGCAGTTGGTTTATTTAACGAACACAATAGAAGAAATAATAGAGGTGAAAAAGTACCAAGGTTTCAATACATTCACAGATTAGTATACGAAGCCTATATGGGAGCAATACCAGAGAATTTAGAAGTAGACCACATAGATGAAAACCCACACAATAACCATTTAGAAAATCTACGATTGGTTACACCTAAACAAAATGCAAGAACTTATTTCAGGAAAGAAAAAGGATTCTTGTATAGTGAGAGTAGAGATGAGATGTTGAAGGATTATTTAGAATTAAAGAATTATCGTTTAGTAGCAGAGAAGTGGGGATGTGGTTTGGCAACTGTATCTCGGGTAATCAAGAACAAAAGATATGTGAATAATATACCGAGAGAATCCGAACCAGGAATAAAGGATGAATTTACTGAAACTGATATGAGAAATAGTGAATTCAGAGAGAAATATAATTTACCATCAACAAACGAATGGAAGGGAACATTATGAAATGGATAAAGATAGGTGATTATGTAGAAGCATTAATTCATGTAATCACACTCGGGTTTGGTTCAAGAGTTGCTACATTCATTTCTGTAACGCTCCTCGGGTTCAAATCGTGTGGGTGTTGTGAGAGGAAGGAATGGTTAAATCGTTTAACAGATAAGAGTTATGAAGGTAATTGTAAAGGAGTAAAGTTATGGTAAAGATACACAAAGTAGATGAAGAAACAGTATTGTTGGAATTAGAACCAACAAAATACTATCACTTATGGAATATAGGAGATTTGTATGACCACCTATACAAAGGTGAAAAGAAGATGACATTTTGGATAGAAGATTTTCCAATAGATAAAAAAGAATTATTAGAATATGCAAACCAATTAAAAAACAAACAATTATGAATTTTCAAACAACAAGTGGGAGTATAGACCCAACAAAAGAAACAACAAATCCAAATCAAGAAACATTTTACTATATCAACTTTAGTAAATTACAAAATGTAAATGATTTAGTTTTAGTCCTTGCAAGTATGGGTTTTGGTATTTCAGATAGAAATCCAGGTTTTGAATCAATTAAACAATTCTTGGATTTAGATAAACCAGTAAGATTACAATAATGAGTTACCAAGATATATTCACACCTCAAGAATGGACAGAGTTAAAGGATGTAATGAAATCCATTCACGATAGAATACCTGAAAATCACATGGGAAGAGTTTGGAACTCTTATCAAAGGATTAGTAAGGATAATACACACCAACCATGTGCGTGTCAATCCTCTGCAAAGTATTGGGTAAATGCTGTAAATGTAATAAACAATTACATTAAATCACAATCCCTAATAGAAGCAGGAAACTTGGCAAAAGAAATCAACAATCAGGAGAACCAATAAATGAATGAAAACTTGGAACTTAAACGAAGAATTGAGGTTTTATATAAAAAACACTATATCTGGTTACTACAATCTGCGAAGAATATAACAAAGAATAATTTAGAAGCAGAAGACTTGATAGGTGATTTAATGATTTATCTATTAGAAAAAGGAACACCAAAGATTTACTATAAGGATTCTATAAATACGATGTATTGTTATCGGTATTTGCAGACAAGGTGGATAAACAAAATAGTAAAACACAATAAGGTTAAAATAACCGATAATAAGTTTCAAGAACCATTAGATGAAGTTTATTGTTACGAAGAAGATGAACGGATAATGGAATCATTTGATTTAGTTCAAGAAGAACTCCAAAGATTAACAACAACTCGCGATTGGCCAAAAGTAAAGTTATTCCAATTGTATTACGATTCAGATGATACGATGTTGGAAGTAGCAAATAAGATAGGCATTTGTAAGAGCACTATGTTTATGAATTTGAAAAAAATACGCCAACACTTGAAGACAACCTGCCCAAATCCATTTATTGCAGATTAATAAAATAAAAAGTTATGAAAAAGTATTATGTGTATGAACTAATCAACTTGTATGGCACAGTTGAAGATGTGGGTGAAAGTTATAGACCCGAGGTAAGATTTGCAGAACATACAAAAACAAAACCACGAGACAAGTATCATGGTGTAGGTAAGTACTATGGAAGACAAGACTTAATAATGAATATAGTTGCTGAATTTGATAATAGAAAAGATGCAAGAAAGTTAGAAACTGAATTAAAAATTTCTTATGGTTTAGAACCTACGGAAATGATAAGAAGTATAAACACTGGTAAAAGAAATAAGGAAATAAAATCAATACCAGTATTGGTATATAAGAAAGATGGAACATTTATAGGCGAATATGAATCAAGAGCAGAGTGTGCAAGAAAATTAAATTTAGCATACCCTAGTGTAGTATCAGTTTGTAATGGAAATTTAAAATCAACTAGTGGTTATACAATTAAAACGAAAGAACATGCCGAATGATAAAATTGTTTCTACACGAAACCTAAATCAGTTACTAACTAATGAAGATTACAAAAAGTATTACGAATTAAAACAAGAAATCTTAAAAGAGTATCCACCCCAAAAGAAAAGAACACAACAAGAACACCGAGAATATATCAAACGAATTGGTGATTTGTTGTGGGACATTAATGGAGACTTCCAACGATTTATAGATTCACAATTATCAGAAATAGAAACAATAAGACAAGAACAAAAGGGAAACCCAAAGAAACCCGGCAGAGTAATAAACGAAGAAGAAGACGATTATTATATATAAATATATACACCCATATACAACTCAAATTGATATGGGTGTTATTATATAAAGATGATTAAATAACACAAAAAAAACACATTATGCCTTTTCAAAAGGGAAATAAGTTAAGTAAAGGTAGACCTGCAGGAGCAGTGAATCGTTCTACCGAACAAATGAAACTTTCTATTGCTCGTGCAACAAACTCGGTATTAGATGATTTACCAAAGATGTTGGAAGAGATGAAGAAGAAAGACCCAAGAAGTGCAATAGATTTAGTAATCAAGCTATTAGAGTACAATCTACCAAAACAATCTCGTGTAGAGATGAGAGCAGAGATAGACCAGAGGATACATCAAATCTCTGTAAACATAAACAAATCAGGTTCGGATGGAGATAACCATTGATACATCAATCACTTTTGAAAACCTTTTAGAATCCACTAAACGAATCACACATCACATTGGTGGTACTCGTAGTGGTAAAACCTATGCTATACTACAATACCTTATCGTAGAGGGGTTAAAACAACAAAGTGATATAACCATAGTACGAAGGACAGTACCCTCCTTAAAACGAACAGTAATGAAGGATTTTAAGGATATACTAACACACCTCGGTATATACTCCGAAAGTGAATTCAATATATCAGATAGAACCTACAAGTTTAGTAATGGCACTAACTTTCTATTCCTGAATACTGATGACCCTGAAAAACTACGAGGTGTAAAATCAGATATACTATTTGTAGATGAGGCATCAGAAGTAGATGAAGAATCCTATTTCCAATTATCTATTAGAACTACTGGCAAGATTATACTTGCATACAATCCCACTATATCTCCGTTTCATTGGTTAAGAACAATGGATAATTGTCAGAGATACAATACAACTTACAAAGACAATCCCTACCTACCAAAAGAAACAATCCGTGCAATTGAGGATTTGGAAAGAACCAATCCAAAGAAATGGACTATCTACGGTAAAGGAGAATATGCTGCAAATGATAAAGCAATATACTCATTCACAACCGTAGATGATGTAGATGGAGAGTTTGTAGGGTTTGGACTTGACTGGGGTTGGAATGACCCACTTGCAATGGTTGCAGTGTTTAGGAATGGTGATAACCTTTATATAGATGAGGTGATATACGAATCACAACTACCGATAGGAGAACTGATAAAGAAGTTAAGAGTAATCGGTATAGAGAAAGATGAAATCTTTTGTGATAGTGCAGAACCAAGAAACATAGAAGAACTATATCGTTCAGGTTTCAATGCAAAGGCAGTAGTGAAAGGTCCTGATAGTAGAAAGTTTGGTATAGGTGTATTACAAAACTATAAACTACACATAACAAAACGCTCACAAAATATAATAAACGAGATGTATGGATACGAGTATGTGACAGACAAATATGGTTATGTAACTGATACACCACAAGATGGATTTGACCACACACTTGATGCATTACGCTATGTGGCAATGTCCAAGTTATCAATCAAACAACAACACAAGGGAAAATACTCAATCAGTATAAGATAATATGAAAGAAGATAAATCATGGAGTGAAACGGAATTAAGAGATTTAATCCTATTTACACAATCACTACGAGAAGAGAATGAAGAATTACGAGCAAAAGTAATTACAATGGATGCAATGGTGAAGAAACGAGAAGCAGAATTACGAAGAGCAAATCAATACATTAGAGTATTGGAAGAAAGAGTAGCAGAAAGTGGTTTTGGATATATAAACATGAATTAAAATGAGACAAGAAATAAACATTAATCTACCCGATAGTTGGAAAGATATAACATTACGAAAGTATTTGGAATTACAAAGAGATTTACAAAACCATGAGGATGACCCTATGGCACAATTCCATTATACTATGCATCACTTGTGTGGTATTAGTGTGGATGTCATTTTGAGTATGACACACGAATCACATGAGAAGATTAAAAGAAGTTTGGATGCATTGATGTTAAATCAGGAATTACCACTACAAAGACTAATCACAATAGATGGTATAGAGTATGGGTTTGAACCAAACCTATCCAAGATTAGTTATGGTGCGTATTTAGATATAACTAAATATGATACATTAGGAATTGATACTAACTGGGCTAAGATTATGTCAATACTTTACAGACCAGTAATAAGAAAGAAAAAAGAAAGATATGAGATTTCATCCTATCAGGGAGAGATAGATGATGAGTTATTTTTAGATGTAGGTATGGATGTTCATTTCGGAGCATGGTTTTTTTTTATCAATTTGCAAATGGACTTGCTGAATTATACCCTGAAATTTACGAATCTGACGGGTCTTCCTCCCAACATCAAATTAATTTTGGAAAGAAGTGGAAAGGCTATACGTCAATCTTTGAACTCGCAAATGGAGACATACAAAAAATTGATGAAGTAACTAATCTACCATTAGAACAATGTCTTTTATTCTTAGCATATAAATCAGACAAATCCTTATTAGAATCAATGATGCATAAAGATGCAATGAGGGGTATTAAGTAATCTACACTTTTTACCCCAATTTGTGTTATATATCTAAAAGGATTTTTATATATGGCAATCTGGTCAAATAGTAAGTGGAGTAATTCACGCAATGGGAATCTACGATACTCTGTAAATAGAGAGAATGCTAGTGGTGTGTACATTGGACCTACACAAGGTTTATCTTCACCAAAAAACTCTCGTAGAGGTTGTCTTTGTCTTCACGAGGACATCTACCATGTGAAATGTTGCAATGGAGCATTAATGGAGCAAGGTATCGGTGTTATTCAATCACCAGTAAGAACTAAAGGTGGTGGATTTGATAATGGATATAACGAAGGATACGATATAGTAATCAACAACGAATAGGATATATAAACGATATGAGTGAATTAACTAAACAAGCTCTCAAAGTAGAAAATAATATGTCATTCCCAAATAACAATGCGGGATTGATTACTCCAACTGCTTTACGAACATTCAATGAAAACATGATTGACTCAACTGTCAATCAAGAAAAATATACAATTGATTCTGCATCTTTTGATACACGAATCAATAATGTGACTGGTAGTGGTGGTTCAACCGATACTGGTTCATTACTTACTACTGCATCATTTAACGATGGAACACGAAACCTAACCTTTACAAAAGGTGATGGTTCTACATTTGCTGTGAATATACCTGATGCCAGTGGTAGTGTTTTACCAAGTGGCGTAGTGTCAGGTTCATCGCAAATAAACTACCCACAAATTAGTAATATACCAAGTGGTATAGTTTCAGGTTCAGGACAACTTACTGCATTAGGATTTGTTAGTTCATCAGTAACTGGTTCATCAGTAATTACTGCATCATTTAATAATAACACAAGAAATCTAACTTTTACAAAAGGTGATAGTTCTACCTTTGCAGTAAATATACCTGATGTAAGTGGAAGTATTATTGATACTGGTTCATTTATTACCGATATACAAAATAATCCTCTAACACCTTTAACATTAACTTATAGTAATGCAAGTGGTGATACCAATGTAACTCTTGATTTACCATCAGGTATTGTAAGTGGTGCAGCACAAATAACTCCTCTTTTACCAAGTGGTGTTGTATCAGGTTCATCCCAAATCAACTACCCACAAATTAGTAATATACCAAGTGGTATTGTATCAGGATCATCTCAAGTATCTTATACTGGATTATCAAATGTACCATCAGGTATTGTAAGTGGTGCAGCACAAATAACTCCGTTATTGCCAAGTGGAACTATATCAGGCTCTGCACAAGTTGTTTCAGCATTACCTGCAGGGACTGTTTCTGGCTCATCACAAGTAGTATTACAAGATACAACTTATACTGATGGTGTATTAGACCAGTTCTTATCAACTGATGGTGCAGGTAATCTTTCGTTTGATTGGGTTAAAACCCTTCACCAAAACATTCGTAATGTTGATTCAGTAGCAATTACAAGAGGAACTCCTCTATTCGTTTCAGGTTCAACTGGTGATAATGCAAATGTGTTTAGAGCAGATGCTAACAATCCACTAAGAAGACCAGCAACTTTAATTGCGTATGATACAACTCTTGCACCTGCTGCAACTGGAACTGCAATAATTAGTGGTGAAATTCAAAATGTAAATACAAATGGATTTCCTGCAGGTACTGTTATTTACCTAGCACCTGGTGGTGGTTATACTGCAACAAGACCAACTGGTTCTGCATCGGTTCAAGTATTAGGTGTTGTAACATTAGAAGCTACAAATGGTAGAGGTATTGTATTCAATCAAGTTGCAGATGGATTACCGAACATCCAACAAGGATATGTGTGGGTAGGTAATAGTAATGGAGTACCGGTTGCAGTAACAAGTGGTTCATTATCATCTTATATCTTTAACCAAGATAATACATTTACTGGAACTCAAACATTTAATAACATTGCAGTAAATGGAACTGCATCTATTGCATATCTTGAATCAGTAACTGGTTCTGCAAAGATTATCGGTGATGCGTTTATTGTATTGAATAACGATACACCAACTGAAAGATATGCTGGTATTATAGTTCAGGATTCAGGTTCTGCTAATACTACTGCATCATTCCAATTTGATGGTTTAACCAACGATTGGTTTTATGAATATACTGGTTCAGACCCATTAAACTTTGGAGTTGCATTATTTGGACCAGATTATGCAACAAAAGGTTCTCCATCATATCCAACAAATAATAGAATACAAAAAGGAGATGGAGGACATCACTTATTAGATTCTAACATTAGTGATGATGGTTCTACTGTCTCTATAAACTCTGCTACACAAATAACTGGTTCGTTATTGGTAAATGGTAATGCACCTTTAATCAATAGTGATTTAGGACCATTGAATGCATTTACTGCATCTCAAGAAGTATTGAATGCAACCTTTGCAACTACTTCATCATTTAACTCATTTACCGAATCGGTAGATGGTAGATTAGATAATATAGAACTTACTACCGCATCATTACAAAGTGAAGTAGATAATTTACAATCAGTAACTGGAAGTTATGCAACTACTGGTTCTAACACATTTACTGGAGATCAAACCTTGATAGATGCATCAGGTAATACTATAACCCTTTCAGATGCATCAGGTTCATTGATGTTGGTTGCAAAAACATTTACATCTGCATCTTCACACCTTACTGCATCTGCAGGTAATCAAGTAAATATAATTTTTAAGAATAATAATAATACTACCGATACAACCATAAGTGGTAGTAATAACATATTTACCAATCCAAGTGCACCAACTGCAGATTACAAAAGAATAGTTGGAAGTAATAATATAGTAAATAGTGCAACCGGCATGCCACAAGTGACTGGTTCTATGACAACCCCTATAACAATGGCATCTAACTACTTCGGTAGTGGTACAACAACTGTTAGAGGACCTATTACGGGTAGTTTATTTACCATTAGTAATAACGCTATATTTGGAACTTTGAACCTTGGTCAAGCAGGTGTAAATGACCTTACAAGAACACCGAACTTTACATTTACTGGTAATCAGGTAATTGGAACTATGACTTTTGGAGCAAGTGCTAATGCTGCTTTACCAACTTTAGCTACAACACCTTCTGCAACTAATAACATAGTAAATGGTGCAATGCAGGCAACGATGAATAGTTCATCATTAGCATTTCAAAATAACATAGTTAATGCTGGTTCATTCATTATTGCAAATAACCACTTTACTACTGCTGCTGGTACTGGTCAACCAACAGTAAATAATAATTTAGTAGGTGGAGTTCAATTTACAAATCTAACTGTCCAAGGAGCAAATCCAGCAGGAACAACTAATAATGCAGCATTTCAAGGAAACATTTCATATGGTATTTCCAATGCTGCACATATAAATGCAGATTTAGCAAGAACAAGTGGAACTAACGCATACACACATTTATCTGCAACTGCAATACTTGGTGCTAATTTAGCAGTAACTGGTTCATCATTAACAAGTGATACAACAAGTATAGGTTCTGCATTCGTTGGTAGATTTAATGCTAATGATGGTATAAGAAATAAAACAAGTGACATTGTATTTGCAGTAGGAACTGGTACTGCTACTGGAACAAGAAAGACTGGTTTATTAGTTGATTCAGGTTCTAACACATTTGTAGAAGGTACATTGAATGTAAGTGGAAGTACAACCATTACTGGTTCACTTGTACTCTCATCATCTGCTGCAGTAGAATTACAAGTAATAGGTGAAACACAATTTACTGGTTCAGTAGGTATAACTGGAACTTTAACATCATCTTTACAACAAGGATATGTATGGGTAGGTGATGCTAGTGGTAGAACTACTACTGTATCTACTGGTTCATTCGGTGGTGGAGGTTCTGCATTCCCTTTTAGTGGAACTGCATCAATCTCGGGAGCACTTCAAGTAACTGGTTCAATGAGTGGATTTGTAAATACACTTTCAGTTACTTCACAAACTGCATCAGTTAATTTTAATGATGGTAATATGTTTGTGATTACTCTACCAACTGGTTCAGTAACTCACTTTACACCTACTAACATTAAGGCAGGACAAACTATAAACATACAAATTTCACAAGCAGCTAGTGCTGCAACTGGTTCAGTAACATTCTCACCTAATGTAAGATTTGCAGGTGGTAATGATTATCAAGCAACTGCAACTGGTTCGGCAATAGATTTGTTGACATTTGTATCACTTGATGGAACTAATGTATTGGGAACTTCAATTAAAAACTTTCTATAAAATATGATTGCACCAGCAGCATTTGAGGATATAACTTTCCCACAACAATCTTTACAGTATTGGTCTGAATATGAATCAAACCAATGGTGTAGAGCTGGATTATCTTATTTTACATCAGGTAGTGGTAATGGTGCAGTCTATGGCACAAATACTGCTATGACAGCTATTGGTAGAGCAATAAACCACGGTATTCTTGCTGAAAATGGTAAGATATATGCTGCTGCTGATGCTGGTTCTAACATAGTGACAGTAATTGACACATATACTGATACAAGAACAACTATTACTGCAGGTGGTAATTTAGCAAGTTATTCTGCATTTTATTCTCCAATAACTAAGATGGCCTATCTACCAGGATTTTCAGCAATGAGAGTAATAAATACTACTAATGATACATCATCGGGTTCAGTAACTTATTCAGCAGGTGGAAACTATTCATTTTGGTGGGGTGTTGGATTTGATGGAAGATATGCGTATGGTAGTAGATGGATTGGTGGAAGTCAATTCATGAGAATGGATTTATTCAATGGAACCATTACCAATACTGCAGTAACATCTTATGTAGGTGACCCACAAAATGGAACTATGGGTGTAAATGGTAAAATATATTTCGGTGGAGGTGGAGGAACAACATCAGGTATTCACTGCTATAATCCTTTTACTGATACAATGGAATATGTTGCAGTACCTGGCCAATCAGATGTTTCTGATTTTTATAGAGATGTAGTACAACACCCTAATGGGTTTTTGTATTGTTTCCCTGCGTATGGATCAGATACTATTGTAAGAATAGACCCAAGAACAAATACTGCAACAATTGCATTGAGTGGAGTAACTGATACAAGAGCAAACAACTATGCTATTGGTGCTGATGGATTAATATATACGGTTGGTAATACCGACCAAATGGTAATCTATAATCCATTTACAAACACGGTAAGTTATGAAACTCTACCATCAGGTGATTGGCAAACTATTATCATGTCTCCAAGTGGAGATTTACATATGTTTTCTACTGCAGGTTCTTATCGCGTAAAACGATTATTAAACAATGGTAGAGTAATAAGACCATTACAAGAATTAAATGGTATTATCAGTAGATTGACCGGAGCTTAAAAAAAATTGATATAGAAAAATAAATTATTGTTATTATATAAAATAGATTTTTACATTATGAACGCAAAAACTGTATTAAAGAAATTAGTGATGATGTTATCCTCTAACGAGGTAGAATTTACATACGCTAAACTAAAAGATGGAACCATCGTAGAATCACCAACATTTGATGTTGGAGAACCTTTAGAAGTAGTATCAGAAGATGGTACTAAATCTCCTGCTCCTGATGGAGAACATGAATTGGCCTTGAGAGATTCAGAAGGAAACGAAACTCTATTCAAAGTAATCACCGAAGGTGGTGTAATCAAAGAAAGAGAAAATGTTGAACTTGCTGATTTAGAAGTTAAAGAAGCAGAAGACATTCCTGCATCTGGTCCAAATGAAATGCCAACTGAAATGAGTGAGGAAACTTACGAAACTGCTCCTGGTGATATACCAACTACTGGTGATGGTATCCCTGCAGATGTTGACCAAGGTAAAATCGTTGGAACTGATAAAGACATCGCTAAAATGATTGAAGAACTTTCTTATCGTATTGAAGAGATGGAAAAGAAATTGATGGATATGGAGAAAGTAAAAGAAGAAGTAGTAGATAAAGAACCTACTATGGAAGAAGATATGGCCGAAGTAGAAATTGAAATAGAAAAAGATGAAGAAGAGGAAGATTTACCAAAGTTAGATGGGGCACCTATCGAAGCTAGAATAAAGAAATTCTCTACTCATGATACAAAGAAATCAACTCCTGGTCTTTCTTCACAAGAGAGAGTATTAGCGAGATTATACAATAAATAATTTAACAACCCAAAACTTTTTACAAAATGAAAAAAAGACAAAACTTGGCGTTACCAACTTTCACTCAAAACACCTACGCAGGTGAATTCGCTGGCGAGTATATCGCAGCTGCATTGTTATCTGCAAAGACTTTGGATAACAAGTTAGTAACCATCAAACCAAATGTGAAGTACAAGTCAGTAATCCAAAAATTGGATGTATCTGGTATCGTACAAGATGCAAGTTGCGATTTCGTAACTTCAGGTTCAGTAGCTCTTTCTGAGCGTATCCTTGAACCAAAAGAACTACAAGTAAACCTTGAATTGTGTAAGCAAGAATTCGTTGACTCATGGGAATCTCTTCAGTTAGGTTTCTCTGCGTTTGATACTATCCCTGCATCATTCAACGATTACTTAATCTCTTATGTTGCTGGACAAGTTGCACAAGCAACTGAACAATCAATCTGGCAAGGTACTGCTTCCAATGGTTCATTCCTTGGATTCCAAACTGCATTCTCTGCATCTATCGCTGCAGGTGGAGCAGGAGCTGTATTACCGGCATTGACTGGTTCTGCAATTGATTCAGGTTCAATCACTTCTGCGAACGTGTTGAACAAATTGAATAACGTAGTAAACACTATCCCTTCTGCCGTTTATGGTAAGGAAGACCTTTTAATCTATGTTGGTACATCAGTTGCTAAGGCTTATCAGCAAGCATTGGCAGGTGGAGCCGTAGGTGCAAACGGATGGAACAACCAATTGAACGTAGGTGAAAAACCTTTCAACTTCAATGGTATTGAAATCGTTCTTTGCCCTGGTATGAGTGATTCTAAGATTGTAGCTGCACAGAAGTCTAACTTGTTCTTCGGTACTGGTCTTCTTTCTGACCACAACGAAGTAAGAGTACTTGATATGGCTAACTTGGATGGTTCTCAAAACTATCGTATCATCATGAGATACACTGCAGGCGTACAATTCGGTATCGGTTCAGACATCGTTTACTACGGAGCATATTAATTTTACTAACTAAATAAACACACACAAGTATGGCATGTAATATCACAGCTGGAAGAAACGAAGTATGTAAGGATAGTATCGGTGGATTAGCCGGTGTTTACTTCCTTAACTATACTACGGGTTCTTTCACTAAAAATGGAAATGGTGAAGTAACTGCTTTACCATCTGGCTCAACCGTATACTATTATGAGTTGAAAGGAAATTCGGCCTATACTGAAACTGTCAATACATCAAGAGATAATGGTACAACTTTCTTCTCTCAAGAATTACTCTTGAACTTGAAGAAACTTACCAACGAGATGACAACTCAAATGAAGTTGTTGGCTTATGGTAGACCACAAATCGTTGTATGGACAATGAATGGTGATGCATTATTAGTTGGTGAAAGAGAAGGTGCTGATATGACTGCAGGAACTCTTCAAACTGGTGCTGCAATGGGAGACCTTTATGGTTACTCATTGACATTCACTGGACAAGAACAATTACCAGCAGCATTCTTATCTGGTTCTACAACCACTAATGCTTTCGCAGGATTGACATCACAACCAACCGTTGTGTATGGAACAAATTCATAATTCAGTATAGAATTAATATAAGAGAACCCCATAGAAATATGGGGTTTTTTTATTATGTGTTATTTATAGAAGATTGGGTGTTATATATAAGGTAATACGAGATAAACAATAGATATGCTAACATATTTTAGAGGTGGATATAATGATTATACTATTAGAGTTGAATCATTGCCATCACAATCTACACATTTAGGTTTGACCCTGCAGGATATGACAACCCAAGAAAATTATGGGGCATATCTAAATCCTGGCCAGTGGAGTTATGAACGATACGAATCGTTTGTTTCGTTTAGTATTGATTTAGATACCGTAACACAAGGTGAATCAATTGTAGGTAATGAGTTAAGAATGACCCTTTTTCCTGCATTCTTCCCATCAGGTTCTCAATCTGTACAGAATTTACCAGAAGTATGGCATGGTTCTGTTGCATTCTTCGAAGCACAAACCGAGAATAAACCAAATTATGTGAATCAAATACCATTACCAGAAAGTGGTGTTCCACCATACACATCAGAAGTAAGTGATAATACTTTCATAATTCTACAATAATGAATAATACAAAAGCAATTAGAAAAGAAGGTAAATTTTCGGTAGTCAATCTTGCCGATAATATGATACCGCAAGTAACAGAGGATACTAAAACAAGATACTCATGGGTGCCTTTCGGTGTCTTTGGACAAGATGATTTTTGGGATGCAGTAGTGATGGCGTATAACGATTCTACTACAAATGCAACCTCGGTAAATAACCTTGCTGATTTGATTTTCGGTAAAGGATTATTTACTACTAATCCTGATACACAAAAGGCATTTGAAAGAATTATTCCACAAGAAGAAACAAAGAGAGTTTGTTTTGATTTGAAATTGTATGGTAATTCTGCATATCAGGTGTACTGGAACGATGATCACACAAGAATAGTAAAGATGTATCACATTCCAGTACAAACCCTCAGAGCAGAGAAATTATACGATAATACGAGAGTTGAGTATTACTACTATTGTACCGATTGGAAAGACCAAAGAAAGATAAAAGATAAAATCAAAATTCCTGCATTTGGAACTTCTAACGAGAAAAGAGAAATCCTATACATCAAAGATTATTCACCTAATCTATATTACTATTCTTTACCTGATTGGGTATCTGCTCTTCAGTTTGCAATTGCAGAAGCAGAACTATCTAATCTACACATCAATACAATCAGTAATGGGTTCTTACCAACCTTGATGATTAACTTTAATAATGGAGTTCCTGCTCCTGAAGAAAGACAAACGATTGAGGATTTGTTGTATTCTAAATTTACTGGCACTAATAATGGTGGTAGATTTATGGTTTCATTTAATGATGATAAAGAGAATGCACCAAGTGTCACTGCAATCCAAAGTGAGAACCTTCACGAGAGATTCAAATACATTGCAGAATATGCACAAGATAGAATCTTGGTAGGACACAAAATCACATCACCTTTACTCTTTGGTATAAGAACACAGAATCAAGGTTTTTCTTCCAATAGCGAGGAGATGAAAACTGCATTCAGTATCTTACAATCAATGACAATTCAACCCTTCCAGAACCTTGTAATCAACTATTTAACCACTGCGTTAAGTGAGGGTGGTATGGAAGATTTGGAACTATACTTTGAGCAATTAACTCCACTTGTAATTCTTTCTACAACTGCAGAAGAAACTGGTAAGAGTATAGAACAAGTAGAAGATGAAGTAAATGATTCTATGGCAACACCAGACGAAGAGGCAGACCCGAACATCCAAGAAGAAACAATTAATGATGATGAAGAGTTGGAACTAATTAGAACTCACGGCCCATCATCAAAGTACTTTACTAAAAACTAATATAATATGGCAACTGCATTATTCATAAACCGAAACGATATAATCAAGACAACTCCATTACAAGGTGCAATAGATGCTGATGCATTACTACCTTTTATGGTTACTGCACAAATCAAGTATATCAAAAACTTGATTGGTACGGTATTGTATGATTTCTTATCTGCACAAGTCTTGGCAGGAACTACTGCTGGGTTATCTATCTATTATCAAGATTTGATTCATGACCATATCAAACCAACTTTGATTTGGTATGCGTGTGTAGAGTATATACCATTTAGTTCTATTCAGTTCAAATCAAATGGTGCAGTAAAACAACAATCCGAACAAGGTGTAGCACCAACAAAGACAGAGATTGATTACCTATTATCAAAGGCACAGGATAATGCTGAATATTATGCATTGAGATTACAAAACTATTTGATTGCGTATTCTAATCAAATACCACAATACCTACAATCAGTAGGAAATCAAACTCAAATCTACCCTGACCAAACAAATCAGTATTTTTCAGGTATAAACCTATAATATATTATGGCAGCAATAGTTGAAAATAGTGGTGTAAATTATACATTATACTATAACATCTTGGATTATTTCAAGACTATAATGACTAATCACCCTTCATTACAATTTGTAACACAAGGTCTTATTCAAGATTTTGATACAAGAGAATTCCCACAATACCCAGTTGGGAATGTTTCTGTATTGTCTTGTGAGTATTTGGATACAATTACAAATTGGGAAATACAATTAGTAGTTGCTGATAAGATAAAGAATAAAGATAATGAATCTACACCATCATCTAATACACAAACTATTCCTTTCTATGGAGTAGATGATACCGTAGATATACACGCAAACACTCTTGCAATCATAAACGATTTAACATCATTTACACAAAGGTCAGTAAATGGTTTAGATATACCTGATAGTATCTTAAACGAACCATTTGAAGATAGATTCAATAATGGTCTTGCAGGTTGGGTTTCTACTTTTACGGTAGTAGTTCATAACGATAGAAATAGATGTTTATTTCCATTATTACAATAACTAATGGCAACTCTAAATCAAACTATTAAAAAAACACAAGGATTAGAACAAATTGCACAACAAGTAAAGAATGTTGCCCTCTTCTATGCACCTAAAAAAACTGGCCATCTCAAAAGAGAAATAAACAAATTCAATAGGGCAAAACAAATGGTTTCTATTGTTGGTTCAGGAACACGAAGTAAAATCAAAATAGATTTGGATGTATCACCTCCAGGTGCTGAGTATGGTAAATGGTTTCAAGACCCACCGAAAGTTGTTAAAAGAAGAAAGTTCAAACAAACTGCAATCAAAAGAGGAAACTGGCAGTTTGGTAAAAAGGCCTTAAAAGATAAATCAGTTAAAACTGAAATCAAGAAATTCACGAAAGAATTTGCTAAAGAGTTTAAACGATTTGCCGTATTAGAACTGCAAAAGTTTAGATTTACATAACCCTCCATACCTTTTTGGATTATCGTGGTTATATATAAAATGATTTCGTAATTATGGCATTATCAATCACACAAGAACCCGATTTAGTAAGTTTAGCACAATCACCAATGCCAATTACATTGGAAGAAAATACTAGTGTAATAACTTCATCATCTTTTCAATATGTTTTAGATTTATACTATTGGAGTGGTGATACTGCAGATTCAGGTTCATCAAAATATACATTAGTCAAATACCCCAACGAAAGTGGTGTGGGTATATTTGATGTTAGTAGAATTCTTAATTCTACACTTACCGATTTATTACAAGCAAATCCTTCTAATGTAAAGTATTCAAAAAGTGTTGGATACTGGCAATACTTTGATGGGGCAACTTATATAACAAGTTCCCAAAAGGTACAAACACAAGTAGTGAAGTATTTAGATGGTTACCAATTGTTCCCTGAACCTATTGGTGAGTTTATAGAGAATATGACACCTTACTGGCCCTTGATGACATCAGGACCAGCAACACAATCGGTATTTACAAACAATATAAGTAACGCAGGTGTATTCACTGGTTTATATAATTTTGGTAATGAACAAGCAACCAAGATAGTTTATTCATCAAGTATTCAAACTGGTGAGTATTTACTATACACTGGTTCTTTAACAAGTGAACAAATAAACCCTTATCCTAATGCACCAAGTGATTCAGGATTCCCCCTTTCAGGTTCATTTGATTCTTATACTATTCAGGCATTCTCTAATCTTGGAAATCCATTAGGTGAGAAACTACATTACAATATAACTTGTAATCAAAAGTATCCAAACATTAGAATTAAATGGAAAAACCGATTTGGTCAATTTGATTCGTTTAACTTTAATATGATTAACACAAAAAGATTTGAGGTTAATCGTTCCCTTTACCAACCACAAATTGGTTCATGGGGTGGAACTGATTTGGGATATGCGAATTACGAAAGTAATAATCTAAACTATATGGTGGATACAAAAGAAAGTATCCAAGTGAACACCGATTGGGTAGCTGAAGAGTATAACGAAATCTTCAAACAATTACTTGTAAGTGATGAAATCTATTGGATTTACGATGAAATTAATTATGAAGTAAAACCACTAACTATAAAGACATCTAATCTTACTTTTAAGACTGGTGTAGTAGATAAAGTAATTCAGTATGCATTTGAATTTGATTATGGTCAAACTTACAAACTTGTAATCTAATGGGAGTAAATAGTAGTAAAGGTTTTAATTTTAGATTAATGGCCTCAGGGAGTAATGGGTTTCAACAACTTGATACTTTCTCTGATGAAGAAATACTTGTAAGTAATAATGTCACCGGTCTCTTTGATTTAGGTGTATTACCATCTGATTTTACAAGACAAATTACAATACCTGGCACAAAGGTAAATAACGCGTTCTTTCAACACGTTTATGACATTGCCGTAGAAAACCCTTACTTGTTCTCTACAAATGTAAAGGTGCCCGCTTATTTTGATTTTGATGGGATTTATGTATCCGAGGGATACTTGCAATTAAATCAAGTAAATGTATATGCTAATAAATTCGTAGAGAGTTATGAGGTTAGTATATACGGTGGTTTATCTTCATTTGGTAGAGATGTAAATAGATTTTATCTAACTGATTTAACTTCATCTCTTGCAAGATATAATCACGATTTTACATATCAAAATATATCTGCTTCTTGGAATGGAAATTTATTGGGTGGTAATATAGTATATCCATTAGTAGAATACGGACAAAGAATACAATATACACCAGAAGAAAGTCTTTTCGGTATAGATTCTCCATCAGGTTCTTTATGTGTTCAGGATTTCAAACCTGCCATTAGAATAAAAAATGTATGGAATGCAATCTTTGAACAATTTGGATACACATATTCATCATCATTTTGGGAACAACCATTCTTGGATAATGTGTATATGTTGTGTAATAACAATCTTCGTTATCCAGTATTTGAAGATATAGATTTAGAAACTTATGGTTTGTTTAAGATTTCTCCTATTAGTGGTAGTGGAACTGATGTTTTATTAACTGCTGGTAATGATAGAAAAATTGAATGGTTCAATATAAATGAAAATCCTGCAGGTAATATAGCACCTGATTTAGTTTATACAGTTGGATTCCCAACTAACATTAGAGGATTATTAAATCTAAACTTTGAGGTTAGTTCTTCATCTGCAGGTAATGGTATTCCACAATTCTTTATGGAAATTAAAGATAGTACAACTAATACCACTGTATCTACAACCGAATTGGTCAATATAAATAACTTTCTTGATGATGTTCAACTTTACAATTCTACACAAACAAGAACTGAAAAATTTGAATTATTAACTGAATGGAGTTCAGAAATACTACCATCAGGTTCTTATGAATTTTATATTAGATATGAAAACCAAGGCGGTTCTAATTTTAGTGTAAAACTAAATCCTGATAACTCAGTAAATGCTTATTTACAAGTAACCAAGGTAAATCAAGGTGGTGATGGTTTAGTAATGAACATAGCACAGAATATGCCATTTGGTACATCAGGTATTAAGTTGATTGATTTTATTACATCCATACAAAAGAAATGGAATTTAGTAATATACCCAAATCAAACTAAATCAAGAGAGTTTATTGTAGAAACAT
>Ga0315903_10004281_pt1 | contig 19170 bp, 12 predicted proteins | sample LakEriMetagenome_7_FD_203524 | JGI IMG/M metagenome (GOLD analysis project Ga0315903, IMG submission 203524) | Freshwater fungal communities from buoy surface, Lake Erie, Ohio, United States - Buoy 2 MA119 | ecosystem: Environmental > Aquatic > Freshwater > Lake | place: USA: Lake Erie, Ohio...
CACTCGCCGCAAACTCCCTGAAAATCTCCAACACCGACGTCAACCAGACATTGAGTCTCGGTTCCAACAACCTGACCGTCACCTCCACTGCAGCAAGCACTCTCGGCGGCGTCCTCTACGCCGCGGGTGCCAACAACAAATACACCATCAACGGCACCGGCGCTCTCCTTGCCTCCAGCACCACGGGAGAACTCATCATTCACACGGCTGCCGGGGCATTGACGGTCAACACGCCTGTCGTCACCTCCGGCGCCACGGCCGGCTTGCTCACCAAGACGGGCAGCGGCAGCCTGATCCTCGGCGGCAGCAACGTCTATACGGGCACCACCCGTGTCGCCGGCGGCAAGCTGTTCGTCAATGGCAGCCTCTCCAATCAGAATGCAACGTTGACGGTCGATGCCGGCGCCACTCTCGGCGGTTCGGGTACCGTCGGTCGCAACGTCACCATCGCCGACGGCGGCAAGCTGGAGTTCAATCTCAGCACGCCCGCCGCCAGCCATGTTCCGCTCACACGCAGCACAAGCCGCACATTCGCATTCTCCGGATCTTCCGTTCTCACCATCACCGCAGGTGCCAATGCGGCTCCCGGTCTCTACACGCTCATCACAGGGGGCAACAACATCACCGGTTCTGCTCCCGCCATGGTCATTCTTCCACCCGGCTGGACGGCGGATCCGCCGGTGATCTCCACCAATCAACTGCGCATCAACATTACCAATGTTGTCGCACCTCCGGCCAATGCGGCACCGACCTGGGTCAATAATCCGATTGTCGAACCGAATGCCTCCGAAGATGCCGCCTACAATGGCACCCTCGCCGATGATGCGACGGACTCGAACAATGATGCGCTGACCTTTCTCAAGGTGAGCGGACCGGCATGGCTCAACATCGCCACCAACGGCACGCTCTCCGGCACGCCAGGCAATAGCGATGTGGGTGCGAACAGCTTCACAGTCAGTGTGAGCGACGGCATTTCGCCTGCGGTCGAGACGACGCTGAACATCACGGTGACCAATACCAACGACGCGCCGGTTTGGAGCAGCAATCCCCTCACCGGCCCTGACGCCACCGAGGACCTTGCCTACAACCAGGATCTGTCAACAACCGCTACGGACTTGGACTCCGGAGCGGTGTTGGCTTTCGTGAAAGTGAGTGGACCTTCGTGGTTGAGCGTGGCTTCCAACGGAATCATTTCGGGCACTCCGACGAATTCGGATGTGGGCCTGAATGTCTTCACGGTGAGCGTCAGTGACGGCATCGCTGCGCCGGTCGAGACCACGCTCCAGATCGCGGTGATCAATACCAACGACGCCCCCTTCTGGACGGTCAACCCGATCTCCGGAGGAAATACCGTCAGGGATCTTCCCTTTAGCGGCAATCTTGCCGCCATGGTTGGCGATGTGGATCCGGGAGCCTCGTTGTCCTTTTCGAAACTGGGCGGCCCGGCGTGGCTCACGGTTGCATCCAACGGCACCATCTCCGGAGTCCCCACCGTCAGCGACCTTGGCATGAACAACTTCACGGTGGGTGTGAGCGATGGCATCGCCGCGCCCGTTCCCGCGACGCTGAACATCAACGTCATCAATGCCAACGTCGCCCCGGTGGCCCAGTCACAGTCGGTTTCAACGGATGAAGACAGAGGCCTGCCGATCACCTTGGTGGCAACCGATGCCGACAACAACCCGCTGACCTACTCGATCGTGAATCAACCGGCGAACGGCACGCTCAGCGGCACTCCGCCCAACGTGACCTACACGCCCGACGCGGACTCCAACGGCAGCGACAGCTTCACCTTCAAGGTCAACGATACGGTCGAGGATTCCAACATCGCGACCATCTCGATCACCGTCAATCCTCTCAACGATGCGCCGGTCTTCACATCGGATCCGATCGTCCTCACATCAGGGATCGAGAGTATTTCCTATACCGGCCAAACGCTCGCCGGCAGAGCCACGGACGTCGACGCAGGCGATACGCTGACCTACTCGAAGGTGAGCGGCCCCTCCTGGCTCAGCGTCGCCTCCAACGGCACGATCACCGGCACGCCGCCTGTCGGATCCGCAGGGTTGAACTCATTCGTGGTCCGCGCCACCGACAGCGCATCGGCTTCCGTCGAAGCCAACCTCCAGATCACCGTCAACATCTACGCCCTCATCTGGGATGCCAACGGCACTGCCGCGGGCCAAACCAACGGCGGGGGAGCCTGGTTGAACGACTTCCTCTGGCATGACCCCGTTCTCAACAGCAACGTCAATGTGCTCAACAGCGGCACCAACAAGTGGGTGAGCGGAGCCAACGCGACCTTCGGCGGCCAAAGCTCAAACGGTGGAGCGGTGACACTGGCCAGTCCGACTTCGATCAACATCCTCACCTTCAACACCTTCACCGGCACCTACACACTGGGCACTGCGGCTCAAACGATCACCCTGAACGGCGGCGTCAACAAGACCGCCACGTCCGGCATCGTCAGCATGATCAGCCCCTTCGTCCTGGGCACGAGCCAAACATGGTCGAACCATTCCACCAGCACCATGACGGCGAGTTCGACCATGGACATCGGGTCGAACACCCTGACCGTGGACGGGATCGGAACAACTTCCCTGACAGGAGTCATCAGCGGCAGTGGCAACATCGTCAAGAACGGCGGCGGAAGGCTGACCTTCAATGTCAACAACGCCAACACCTACACGGGAACGACGACAATCAACGGCGGGGTTCTGATGATGGCCAACAATCTCGGCTCTCTCGGCGGTGGCAATGTCACGCTCAGCGGCGGCATCCTCGAAAGCTACTGGGGACTGAACCTGACCCGCGGACTGGGCGCAGGGAATGGGGAGATTCAGCTCACCGGCGGAAACAGCGGATTCGGCCAGAATGGTGGCGGACAAGTCCTGACCATCAATTTCGGAAACAATGCAGCCAATGAAGCGGTCTGGGGCAGCGCGTCCTTCAATCCCGCCATTCTCGTTTTCCACAGTCCGAATTTCACCGGAACTTCCTCCGTCGTATTCTCGAACAGGCTGGATTTGAATGGCAGCACCCGCACGATCCAGGTGAATGGCGGCTCGGCGAACGGATCATCGGCAACTCTATCCGGTATTGTGCGCAGTAGCAGTGGCTCGGCCGGACTCGTCAAGACCGGCACCGGCATCCTCACTCTATCCGCCGCCAACACGTTCACCGGTACCCTCACTATCGACAACGGCACCCTGAGAGTCGGCAACAACACGGCGGGCACACTCGGTAGCGGCAACTATGCCGGGAACATTTCGATTGCCGCGGGAAGCAAACTGCAAATCTGGAGTTCTGCCAGCCAGACACTAAGCGGCGTCATCAGCGGCGCGGGTGATTTGCAGAAGGCCCATGGCGGCGCGCTGACGCTCTCCGGCGCCAACACCTACACCGGCAAGACCTCGTTCCTGCCGCAATCGACGACCGGGTTCACCGTGAACGTTTCATCGCTCAACAGCGTCAACGGTGGCACCCCTGCCCTCTCCAGCAGTTCCCTCGGCGCACCTACCACCGTCGCGAACGGCACGATCGACGTCGGTAACAGCGCCTTCGCGGCGGCAGTGAACCTCACCTACAACGGCCCCGGTGAAACCACCGACCGTGTGCTCAACTTCGGCTTCAATGGCACGGCTTCGCAAACCCTCACCGCTTCCGGAACCGGTCTGTTGAAATTCATCAGCCCGATGACCGCGAATGCGATCACGACCCAGACCGGCGCGTTGATACTTTCCGGCACGGGCAGCGGTGAAATCACCCAAGCCCTGCCGGCTCTTCCCTCCGGTGGAATCAGCAAGACCGGCACCGGCACCTGGATCCTCGGTGGCGCGAATCCCTACACCGGTCCCACTGCCATCACCGCCGGCAAGCTGTTCATCAACGGCGACCAGACATCCGCCACGGGCAACGTGACCGTTTCCAGTAACGCCACGCTAGGTGGCACGGGCATCCTTGGTGGCAACGCCACGATCAACACCGGCGGCAGGCTGGAGTTCAACCTGAGCAGTTCCGCAGCCGGCCATGATTCCCTCGAACTGGCGAGCGGCAAGACGCTCACCTTCGGCGGAACCTCCACGCTCACCATCACCACCACTGGCGGAGCCAGCCCGGGCCTTTACACCTTGATCAACGCCCCCGGCGGCATCACTGGCAGCGCCCCCGGCACGCTCAGTCTGCCCTCCGGTTGGTCAGCCACCGTTTCCATCTCCGGTAACAGCCTGCTTCTCAACGTCACCTCCACCGGAACGGACAGCACACCTCCCACGGTTGTATCCATCACCGACGATCAGGGAGGCGCTTCCGTCGTGGCAAACACCATGGTGAACTACACGGTCACCTTCAGCGAGGACATGAACGCGACAACCGTTTCCGCCGCCGACTTCGGCAACGCGGGAACCGCAGCCGGTGTCATCGGCACCGTCACCGAACCATCACCCGGCGTCTTCCTGGTCCCGGTGACACCCACCAGTGCTGGCAGCCTGCAAATCAGAATCAACGCCGGCGCGGTGCTGAACGACCTCGCGGGACTTCCACTGAACACCACGGCGGCCATTCAGGACGACACCATCATCACGGTAACCGCACCCAATGCGCCACCGGCCTGGAATTCGAATCCGGTTACTGAAGTCAACGCCATCGAGGATGCCGTCTACGGCAGCTCCCTCGCGGATGATGCCAGTGATTCCAACGGCAACCCGCTCACCTTTGCCAAAGTCAGCGGACCAGCCTGGCTCAGCGTCGCTCCGAATGGAGTGATTTCCGGAACTCCTTCCAACTCGGATGTCGGGGCGAACAGCTTCACGGTGAGCGTCACCGACAGCATCGCAGCTCCGGTCACTGCCACGCTCAACATCTCGGTGATCAACACCAACGATGCGCCGACCTGGGCCGCAAACCCGATTTCCGGAGCGGATGCCACTGAGGACTCGGCCTACAGTGGTTCGATCGCCGGTAGTGCCAGTGATGTCGATGCCGGAGCCACACTGACGTTTGCCAAGGTCAGTGGCCCGGCATGGCTGACGGTAGGGACCAACGGCACCCTTTCCGGCACGCCGTCCAACAGTGATGTCGGTGCGAACAGCTTCACAGTGAGTGTGAGTGACGGCATCGCCACCTCGGTGAACGCCACCCTCAACATCACGGTCATCAACACCAACGACACGCCGACATGGGCTTCAAACCCGATCGCAGGCAGTGACGCCACCGAGGACTCGGCCTACAACGCTTCGATCGCCGGCATTGCCAGCGATGTGGATGCCGGTGCGAACCTGACCTATGCCAAGGTCAGCGGCCCGGCCTGGCTCACGGTGGGAACCAACGGCGCCCTTAGCGGAACGCCTGTCAACCCGGATGTCGGTGCCAACAGTTTCACGGTGAGCGTTTCGGACGGCATTGCCGCTCCAGTCACCACCATCCTGAACATCACGGTGATCAACACCAACGACGAACCGACTTGGACTTCCAACCCGATCGCTGGCAGCGACGCCACCGAGGACTCGGCTTATAGTGGCACGATTGCCGGCGATGCCAATGATGTCGACACCGGTGCGACCCTGACCTTCACCAAGGTCAGCGGCCCGGCCTGGCTCACGGTGGAATCCAACGGCGCCATCTCCGGCACGCCGACCAACTCCGATGTGGGTGCCAACAGCTTCATGGTGAGTGTTAGCGACGGAATCGCCACGGCAGTGACATCGACTCTCAACATCACGGTGATCAACACCAACGATGACCCGGTGTGGGCATCTGATCCGATCGCAGGCAGTGATGCCACCGAGGATTCCCCCTACTCCGGTTCGATCAGCGGCAGCGCGGCCGATGTGGACGCCGGTGCGACCCTGACCTATGCCAAGGTCAGCGGTCCGGAATGGCTCACGGTGGGTGCCAGCGGCGCGCTCTCCGGCACACCGACAAACAGCGACGTCGGTCTCAATAGCTTCACGGTCAGCGTTTCCGACGGCATCGCCACCGCCGTGTCGGCGAACCTCAACATCACGGTGATCAACACGAACGATACTCCGACCTGGGCTTCCAACCCGATTGCCGGCAGCAACGCCACCGAGGACAGCGCCTACAGTGGAACACTTGCCGGAAATGCCTCCGACGTGGATGCCGGAGCGAGCCTGGCGTATGCGAAAGTGAGCGGGCCTGCGTGGCTGAACGTGGCATCCAACGGCACGCTCAGCGGCACGCCGAACAACAGTGATGTGGGAACCAGCAGCTTCACGGTGAGCGTGACCGACGGCATTGCCACGGCGGTGGAAACCACGCTGAACATCACGGTCACCAACACGAATGATGCTCCCACATGGGCAAGCAATCCGGTGACCGGGGCGAACGCCACCGAAGACGCGGCCTACAGCGGAAGCCTTGCATCCAGCGCCAGCGATGCGGACACCAACGCGACCCTGACCTTCGCGAAAGTGAGCGGCCCCGCATGGCTGAGTGTGGCATCCAATGGCGCGCTTTCCGGCACTCCCACCAACAGCGACGTGGGGGCCAATGGGTTCACCGTGAGCGTGACCGACGGTATCGCGGCGGCGGTGACAACAACCCTGAACATCACCGTCACCAACACCAACGATGCTCCGGTCTTCACCGTTAGCCCGATAGTCGCCGCTGGAGCCAGTGAGGGAACGGCCTACACCGGACAAACTCTGGCCGGTTCGGCCACGGATGCTGACGCGGGCGACTCGGTCTCCTATTCGAAAGTCAGCGGCCCGACCTGGCTCACGGTGGCCTCCAACGGAGCGCTGTCAGGAACACCACCGACCGGCTCGGCGGGCCTCAACTCGTTTGTGGTGCGGGCGACTGACACCAATTCGGCCACTGCCGACGCTACCCTGGAGATCACGGTCACCGGCCTGCCTCTGCCCTGGGTCTCTTCCGCCATCGGCACCGGCATGCTGGCGGGTTCCGCCACTCACAACTCGGGCACCTTCACCCAAGCGGGATCCGGCGTCATCGGCTCCACCAGTGACAAGCTCCGCTTCACGTATCAGACACTCACCGGAGACGGCGAGATCATCGCGAGAATCAGCGGCCTGCAAAACACCGGCTCCTCGTCGCGGGTCGGGGTGATGATCCGCGACACACTGGCGACGAACTCGAAACACATCTTCATGGGCATGACCAGCAGCGGAGCCTACCGCTGGGTGCGCCGCACCACCACAGCCGGCAGCACCAGTAGCACCAACAGCAGCACCGGCACCGTGCCCAACACCTGGGTGCGGCTCGTGCGCAGCGGCACGACCATCACCGCCTACAAGAGCACCAACGGCACCTCGTGGACCACCGTCGGCAGCACCACCAACACGACGTTCGCCTCCACCTGCTACATCGGCCTTGCAGTCGGCAGCGGCAGTGACAGCATCCTGAACACCTCACAGTTCAGCAATGTGAGCGTGACTCCGTGATGCGCCAACTCCTGACACTCATCGTGCCTTGCCTGTTGCTGGTCTGCTGTGAAAAGCCGGCTTCGTCAGACAACCGGGACAACGAGTCATCAACTGCCGCGCAAGACCGCCGCAGGAATGCTCCGCGCGATCCGTCTCCGGACGGGCAGGATTCGCTTAAGACACAACTCGAAACCGCGATCGCGATTGAAAACCCCGCGGATCGCGACAAGGCGCTCGCCGAAGTCGCATGGAGCGCGATGGAAACCGATCCCGAACTGTCCCACCAAGCGTTTCATCACCTGCCGTCGGGCAACCCGGAAAAGATCCGCCTGATCCAGCACTACGCCATGCGCGCTGCGGAGCGAAATCCGGAAGAAGCACTCGAATGGGCGAACTCCCTCGAAACCGAAGTCGAAACCGCCACCGCCATCGGCCAGATCGCGCTCGCCATCGCCGAGACCGATCCGCTCCGCGCCGCCAATCTTCTATCAGAATCCGGCATTGCCGGCCGCGACTTCGATGTCGCCCTCGTGCAGGTCATCCAACGCTGGGCCGCCAACTCACCACCGGACGCCGCCGCATGGGTATCCACCTTTCCACAGGGCGCGGCCCGTGAGGCGGGCATCAAGTTCATCGCCGAACGATGGCTGCCTGCCGACGCGAAATCCGCATTCGCCTGGCTGGATGGATTGAAAGACCCAACCATCCGCAGCGAGGCCGCGCGGGCCATGGAAGGCATCATCCTCCAGCAAACCCAGGAAACCCGCGACGCATGGCTCGAACACGCCAAACCGGAAATCCGCAGCGAACTCGATCAACAGCGTGAAAACGCCATCAAGGATATGGGCGACAACATTCCGACAACGGCGAACTAACTGTGCGCCCAAAGGAACGGCGGAACGTGTCCGCCGATGCCCGTGCATGGAGGATGAGAAGAAAGACTTCGCTTTGCATGGGCATCTCACGAACGCCGGCGATCATGCATCGCCACTCCTTGAAGCCTTCCGCCAAACGGCGAGCTTCTCATCACTCCACATCCGTCCGGAACGGCGAGGCGGGGAGACCTTCCTTGTTGAACAGGTTCACATCGGGAACATTCGCCCAGCCATAGCGCACGGCTTTCGGATGGGACACGCCCTCGGCGGAGACGACAATGTTAGAACCTTGGATTTCCGCCTTCGCGGGGACGAACTTCTTGTCCTCTCCCGCGATGGTGAAGCCTTTCAACTCACCATCCTTCGCGACCAGTCCGCCGCCGACGTGATTGAAGCTGATGGTGGCCTTGCCATCTTTCACCACCATCGATTCATAGAGCGGACCGGAGTATTCGATCTTGTCGCCATAAGCCAAGGCACGCGCCGCAAGCGCGAGACGCTGGCCGACGGGCTCCTTCTTCTTCGGGTGGATGTCATTGGCCTCGCCCACATCGGTGGTCACGGCCATCGCGGTGTTCCTCACCTTGGCGAGCGTGAGGAACTGCGCCTCGCGGATTTCCGGCGGCTGACCTTTGAAGGGCGCGATCTGGACGAAAAGGAACGGGAAATCGCCCAGTTTCCAGCGTTGCCTCCAATCGGCGATCATCGCGGGGAACAAGGCGCGATACTGCTTCGCCTGGCCGGCGTTCGACTCGCCCTGATACCAGATGGCCCCCTTGATGCCATAGGGGATGACGGGCGACACCATGCCGTTGAACAGGGCGGCCGGGCTGCCGGATCCGCCGTCCGGACTCGGCGGAGCCTTCGGCTGCGGGCTGGATGGCGCGGGCTTCGGTGGCAAGGGTTGCTTGGACTTCTTCGCCTCGTTGGCGGCTTGGTTCCATGCCTTCATCGCTTCCTGATAGGCCTTGCCGACGGTTTCGTTCCATTCCTTGTTCTGCTTGTTGAATTCCTCCAACTTTCCGGCGTAGGCGGCCTGATCGGAGTCGTAGTTCGCCAGCTTCTGCTTTGCCGCATCCGCATAGCCTTTCAGCTCCGGATCGTCTCCGAATCCTTCCACGCTCGTCCAGGCCTGCGCGGGCGTGCCGCCCCATGAGGTATGGATCATCCCGACGGGCACACCGAGTTTCTGATAGAGATCGCGGGCGAAAAAGTAGCCGACCCCGGAGAAACCGCCGACCGTTTGCGGCGAACACACCACCCAGCTTCCCTCGGCCTCCGCAAGCGGCTTGGCGGAAACCTTTCTCTTCACCGTGAACATCCGGATCTTCGGGTAATCCGCCTTCGGCCCTTCCTCCTTCGCGTTGTGGGCTTGGGTGAATTTCCACTCCATGTTCGACTGGCCGGAGCACACCCACACCTCGCCGACAAGCAGGTTGTTCACCGTCACGGTGTTGTCGCCGCTGATTTTCATCGCGAAGGGGCCGCCTTCCTTCAGCGGTTTCAGATCCACCCTCCACTTGCCGCCAGCCGCCGTGGTCTCGACCTTCTGGCCGGCAAACTCGACCGTCACCTTCTCGCCATCCCGCGCCGTGCCCCAGACCGGAACCGGCTGGCCGCGTTGCAGGACCGCGCCGTCCGTGAACAGCGGATTGGGTTTCACATCGGCACGCAGCGAAGCGGAAAAAACAAGCGCCAACGCAAGCGCCGAACTGGTGGGAAGGGTTTTTGAAATCATGGGCACGTCATCTTACGTGGGCATTTCCGGATCTTTTCAGGAAAGCCACCTCTCTGTCGCACCAACATGGTGACCGGACTCAACCTTCCATGCGTTCAAGGCAATGCCACGGCTTGCTGGAGCGCATCATGCTCGAAGGCACTGGCCATGCGATCGATTTCCCGGACTGGTGCGCCCACCTGTCTTGCCACATCGCGCCAAGTGGAAGTTGCGGCAGCCACCTCCTTGAGAATCGCGCGAGCCTCGGCCAGCGAGAGCGCGAAGTATCCCGCCGATGCCTCCAGCAGATCGACCGAGCCGGTGCTTTCCTCCAGATCGATGTTTGTCGTGAGCACCCGCGCCTTGAGGTCCGACGGCACGGGATTCAGATCATAAGCGGGCGACAACATCCAGCCGCTCCGGTTGAGCCGCAGAAATCCATGGTTGCGCAGATGGTCATCCACGTTTGAGACAAGCACGTTGAACGCCACGCGCCGATACAATGCCCTCGCGTCGCGTTTCGCGTCCGCGCCGTGGCGGGCCAGGGCGTCCACCATCTCCGGGTAGCTACCGCCTTCGCCATCCTTCGCCCCGAGCATCGCCATCGCGGACAGGAAGGGAATCCGGCGACCCTCCGCACGGTCGAAGCGCCTTGACAGCAGCACAGCCTTGCCTGCCACCTCCAACAACTCATGAGCCGCCGTCACGATGCCGGCCCGATCCGCCAGACGCAGCGCGATCTCTTCCCAGGTCTCGATGCTGTATTCGTCGGTCTCCTTGGGAAACTTGGCGATGGAAAGGCGGCCATACTGGTCGATGACCGAAGCTTTCGGGCGCGCTCCGCCCAGAGATGACCCGGGCGCAAAGATCAGTTGAAGATCCTCGTCCGTTTCTTCATCGCGAAGGATGCGTTCCGTGCTTTGCAACAAGCGGCCGAGATCCATCAACGCGGGCACTCCAGCGCGAGAGTCTGCCAAAAAACGCTCTCCGCTCACCCGGCGGAAACGCAAGGCGCCGAGGCGGCTCACGTCGGAAACGCCCAACAGATAGTCGCTCTCCAGCAGGGTCCGCACCGCACGGCCCTCGCGTTCGGCCGCACGTCGTTCGGCACGTTGCATGAGCCTCCTCCCCCAAGTGTCGGGAGCGGAATCGGCCAGTGAACCGTGAATCGCTTGTCCGGCGGGCGGCGCGAAGCCACCACGCGTCATGGGTAATCCCGGTTCGATTGAGAAACGATCCGCATCGCGCAACCACTCGTCGGAATACTCGAACACCACGGTCTCCTTGCCGCGCACTCGGTTGCTCCGCGCCCGCCCCATCAACCGCGTGCCGTCTTCGACGGAAAGATGAACCTCGAAATCCGTCATGGTCGGTTCTTCGCGCGTTTCAGGCGGATGCGCTGCGGCAGGGCCTCATTGGCCAACACCACCCCCACCGGATCATGGGCCGGATCAGCCAAACGACCGAGCCCCTCCAAAAGCCCCAATGCGTGCAGGACTGCGGCGTAAATCCCCATGCTCACGGCAGGATCACCCGCCTCCACCCGCTGCAGCGTGGAGCGCGAGGTAAACGCGCGGTCCGCCACCACCGCCATCGGCAGGCGACGACGGCGGCGGGCATCGCGCAAATCCGCGCCAAGCCGGCTCAGGGCTTTGCGCGCCGCAGCGGAAGGATGGTGGGGAGTGGGCATGATTTTGTCTGCTTCGTGGTTCGCAAAAGTCACTTAGTGTCTCACGAAGCTTACAATCTGCAAGGGGATTTCCCGGTGCCGCCGGAAACCGCCCCTATCTCATCACGGAACCTCACCACCCCCCGCCATTTTCGCTTTGCATCCCCCGCTCCCCCTCACTAGACCCGCGCCCCATGTTTTCCCAAGAACCGATCGAATGGCCGGAACAGGTCGAACTCCTCATCGAGCGTCTCGAGGACGAAGCTGCCGAGCGCGCCCTCAACCGCGAGGAACGCGCCCTGATGGATGTGTTTGAGACCGTGCCGTTCCTCGAAGGCGAGGACGGCCTGCACGGGTTCTGGCACAGCGGGCTGAACCACCAGCGGGTGATCCGCTCCTTCGAACTCATCGGCGCGACCACCATCGCCGATGCCCTCAATGCCAGCCGCTGGTGCGAATCCCTCAGCGAGGACCGCCACGACTACAGCGAAACCGAGGAGGAATACCTCTGCACGATCGAGGAAGAACTGGAAGGCGGCATGGACGAACTCGTCGATCTCTTCATGGATTTCATGGAGGACGAGCTGGGCTAAGGCGTTTTCGGGAATCCCACTTCTCACTTCTTCCCCGCCCCGGTGTATGATCCCACATCGGGACTCCGTAAACGCCGCTGAATCCATGAACGCGAACCTTTTCTCCCGCCGTCACTTCGTCAAATCCACCTTCCTGACCGCCGCCGCGGCTTCCATCCAACCGCTGCGGGCCGCCGCCGGCGGCAAACCGATCCCGCTTTCCGTCCAGCTCTATTCGGTTCGTGGCGACTGCGCCAAGGACTTCGATGGAACCCTCGCCGCCCTCGCCAAGCTCGGCTTCGCCGGGGTCGAGTTCGCCGGCTATCACAACTACAAGGACAAGCCCAAGGAACTACGCGCGCGCCTCGACGATCTCGGACTCAAGGCCTCCGGCACCCACATCGGCACCGCCAACCTGCGCCCCGACAAGATCCAACAGGTCATCGAGTTCCATCAGGAAATCGGCTGCAAATACCTGATCGTCCCGATGGATGGCGACTTCACCAAACCCGACAAGAGCAAGGCCCTCGCCGATGTCTTCAACGAAGCCGCCGCCACGCTCAAGCCCCACGGCATGGCCTGCGGTTACCACAACCACAAGGTGGAGTTCGACAAGGTCGGCGACTCCAACCACTGGGAGATCTTCGCCGAACGCACCTCCAAGGATGTCGTCCTGCAGATCGATTTCGGCTGGAGCGCCGCCGCCCACCAGGATGGCCCCGACCTCGTGAAACGCCACCCCGGCCGCGTCGCCGTGTGCCACCTCAAGCCCACCGTGGTGGACAAGGAGCCGGGCAAAAAAGCTCTCTTCGGCCAGGACTCCGTCGATTGGCCGCCCATCCTCAAGGCCCTTCAGGAATTCGGCGGCACCCAGTGGCTCACCCTCGAACAGGAAGCCTACCCCGACGGCAAGACGCCCATGGAATGCACCGCCCTGTCCTTCGAGGCACTCAAGAAGGCGGTGTGACGATCGCGCCCCTGCCCCTTTGGCGCTGGTCTAAGCCGCAGTGCTTCGAGCGGCCCACCATGTCCGCGCGATCGCCTTGGAGACGACGGATCGTCCGAGACGCTGCCTAACAAATGGCAGGGACCGTTCTCCGCAACGGTCCGGCCAATGGAAAGAGAATGCGTTTGCCCATGAAATGACTGAAAATCATGTCATGGACGATCATTCGCAGCCCATTCTCGCGGACCGCTGCCAATCAAGATTTTTCAGACAGCCTCTGCGGCATTCAGCGAGTCCCAGCCCGGTTCATGCTCCATGAGTTGGATCGCCGGTTGCTCGATCAGGTGGTCTTCGGTGTAGCTGCTCATGGTCTCATGAATGGAGAAGTGCCATGGCCACGGTCACCATGTCTTCACGCAAGCGAATGATCGAATTCATATCGTCATCAGACCTCAAGTAAAACGATGAGGCAAGAGTGGGGCCAAGTGCCTCGGCATCGTGGAAATACTGTTCCAGAGTTTCCAAGGCCAACTTCATCCCGGCGTTCTCCTTCCGCTTCTCCTCCCCGAATGCAGCCACCACCTTCTCCGGCCCGTCCACGCACGAACGGACCAGTGTAAGGATGTCGTAGGCATCCTTACCTCGTTTCACCCCTTTCCGCTGGGCGAAGGCATTGATCTTCAGAACCAGAAGCGGGCCATAGTTGCAAAATGGAATCAGGAACGTCCGCAAGTCGCCGAGATGGTCCCGACCGCTCACCTCGCGTTTGATGGGGTCACAAAGCGCACGGTTGATTCCCGGGCAGACCGACGCGTGCAGATCACTCACATTCCGCGTGCCGGTGACCGCTGGCGGATGCTCGGTCAGGAAGTCGAGAAACAGCTTTCCGTGTTCCGCTTCGAGATAGATGCGGCCCGTGTCCGTTTCCCGGAAGCCCGCACAGTTCAATGCGAACGCCGCGGGAGCCGCCATTCCCGCGTCGGCAGCCAGCGTGATCCCGAAATCGACATCCAGTGTAGGCGTCGGCCGATACAGAGGATGCTCCCTGTCCCGGGTGTGAAAGTAGATCGCCAAACCACCCACAACCGTCAGATCGGAGTGGAAGTTCTCCAAGGCCGACCATGCCTTCACGAGTGCGGCGCTGGATGTGAGCGCGCCATGGGCGGGATACTCATCGAAATGGGATGCTTGCTCACTCATGCCCACCCCCCGTTGAAATCGTTCTTTTCCCTCAACACGGCAGCCTGCTCTTCTCCGTTCGGCTCACCCCCATGAAGATCAAGGAAGAGCTGGAGGTCCGATACGAGGGGAAGATAGGGATGATCCTTCACCTGTTGCTGCCCAATCGTCACCGCCTTGTAGTCATGCGGAACCAGAATCCGCAGATTACCCGCCCCGCGAGAGACAGTCCGGGCCTGGAGAAACGGGAGCAACTCGTCTTCGTCGGGAAACCGATCGAGGTAGGCTGATACCACCGTGGGCACATTGTGTGGAGCGCGGAGCCACGCGGCGAAGTTCATGGTGAACAACGGCAACCCATGTGATGGAAAATAATCCGACTGGCAAAAGGCCATCAGATTTCCCGCAAGTGTGAAATCCGATGTAAGCGCGGAATACTCCCTGACTTGCACACGCTTGAAGAAATCATCCTCACGCAACCAGTCGCGCAGGAGGGCACGCGCACCCGCCTCCCCCTTGATTCGGATTCCATCCTCAGTGTCCCCCCCCAGTTCCTGTTCGAGGAGCACCTGACGCACTTTGCTCACCAAGCCCAGGCTCACATCGGCGGCCGCCGCCAGTTCCTCCACCTTGTGGGGCCTCAGCGGCCCTTGCAGCAAGACACGCAACACCCGCGATGCCTTGGGCGAAAACAAGGTCTGGATTCCGCGTGTCTCCTTGTATCGGTTCGGCTTTCCTTCGACATGCAGGTAGATCCCTCCAAACTCCAAATGGCAGTTCCCCGAAAGGTCGAGGTAGCCCACGTCCTCGTCCTTGCAGATCGCAATCGAATCCTCCGACAGGTAGGGTGCGATCACCAGAGGGTACACCGGAGCCCCCAGATCCGCGCGCCCCACCAAACGCTTCAACCCCCATACGGCGGATCGCACATGCCGGGGATGCCCGGCCGACTTCGCCGAAGCACACAGCCACCACGCCTCTCCACCTTGGGTTTCGACCTTTTCTCGGAAATCATATCCCGGCTCCGCTGGAGTCCCGGTCGGCCATCCCGATTCGGCATTGGAAATCAAACGCAAACCCCGAACGACGGAAAGCACAGCACCCAAGGCCTCCCGGCCTCGGGTCTTCACTTCCTGCTCTTTCAGTGATACGGGGCGTTTCAACACTCGGTGAAAATACCGTATCAAGTGAAATCGGCAAGCTGATTTTCACTATAAAGACCAATTTCACCGCCCGGTGAAACCGCGAAAAACCCAATCTCCCAATTTTTGCGCGATTTCTGCCGGATCCCGAAAAAAACCGCATCCACCGGCAGAATCTCCCAATGGACCACCCGCCAATCACGTGGAGCTTCGCTCTTTACGTGACCACCTCCGTCCGCTGACCGCCGCGCTCCTGGTCCGGGGTCCTCACCTTTACCCTGTCACCTACCTCCAACTCCTCCGCCCGATTCTCCGACGTTACCTCGATTCCAAAGTTTCGCTCTGCGTCCTCGGTGATTTCAACCAGACCGTCCCGCAAGGCTGGCAGCCCGAACATGTCTTCCAGGCTCTGTTGGAAACCTTCGCTCCGCCGGTTTCCATCCCCACTGCGAATGTCCCCGGTCTCGACGGCAAAATCCTCATCGATCACTTCGCCACGTCGCAAGATCTTCAATTCTCATTCCAACCATGGCTCCCGAAAGTTTCAGAGGACGGACTCAGGCTTTCAGATCACACCGGGATCGTCACAAAGCTCTCCCCATCCTCTTCGATTCAATCTTTACTGCGCCCAGCTTCCCATGTGAATCCGTGCGAACTGACCATTCATGATGAAAACCCCGTCCCTCATTTCCAGCGCCCTCCTCATCGCCTGCATTCTCCCGGCCGCGGCCGATGAAAGCAAATCACCGAACCTCCCGCCGCTCCCCGCCGGCCAGCAGTGGCGCATGGTGTGGAGCGACGAGTTCGACGGCAAGGAACTCGATCCCGCGAAGTGGAACATCCAGGGCGACCACGTGCGCAAGGGCGGCATGTGGCTGAAGAAATGCTCGCTGCTTGATGGCCAAGGAAACCTGAAACTGTTAGCGACCAAGGAGGACGACGGCACCTACGGGACCGGCGCGGTGAACACCAAGGGCAAGTTCGAGCACAAGCACGGCCTGTGGGTCGCACGCATGCGGATGCCGAAGGAGCCGGGCTTCTGGTCCGCCTTCTGGCTGATGGGGAACTCGGTCGGGAAAGTCGGCAACGAGGGCATGGACGGCACGGAGATCGATGTCATCGAGTATCCCAAGCGCACCGGCGAACTGAACATGGCGGTGCACTGGGACGGCTATGGCAAGGACCACCAGGTGCGCGGCACGCGGCATTTCGACAAGTCGTTCACCGAGGGCTTCCACACCTATGCCGTGCACTGGAAGGAAGACGAATACGTCTTCTACTACGATGGCAAGGAGGTCTGGCGCACCAACGAAGGCATGATCTCGCGGGTGCCGCAGTACATCATCCTATCCAACGAAGTGGGCGGCTGGGCCGGCGACATCAAGGAGGCGAAACTGCCGGATCACTGCCTCGTCGACTACGTCCGCGTCTATGACCTGGAGGGCGCCGCGCCGCCGGTCGCGGAAGCAAGCAAGCCCTCCACCCACGACCCGCTAGTCGCCGAGGAACTCCGGGTGCGCGACGGCATGCCGAATCTCTTCTCGAAGCTCAAGGCCGGCGGCCCGGTGCGCATCGCCTACCTCGGCGGCAGCATCACGGCGGCGGAAGGCTGGCGCGTGAAGACCACCGCCTGGTTCAAGGCGCAGTATCCCAAGGCCGAAATCATCGAGATCAACGCCGCCATCTCGGGCACGGGTTCCGACTACGGTGCCTGCCGCATCGCCGGCGATGTCCTGGCACAGAAACCCGACCTGGTGTTCATGGAACATCGCGTGAACGGCGGCGGCGGCTTCGAGGCGCGGTCGGTGGAAGGCATCGTGCGCCGGATCCGCCAGGCCGATCCGCACACCGACATCTGCCTGATCTACACCATCAGCGAGGGCATGCTCAAAGGCCTGCAGTCGGGCAAGCCGCCGCGCTTCGGCAGCATCATGGAAACCATCGCCAACGCCTATGGCATCCCCTCCATCGACCTCGGCGTGGAAATCGCCCGGCGCGAGAAGGCGAAAACCCTGATCTTCAAGGCCAAGGGCTGGCAGAACGGCAACCTCGTCTTCTCCGAGGACGGCACCCATCCGCTCGAAGCCGGCCACGCCATCTACCGGGATACGGTCGTGCGCTCGATGTTCCGGATGATGCCGCAGGATCAAGCCAAAGCCCACACCCTGCCGCCGCCGCTCGATCCCGGTTGCTGGGAGAATGCCACCACCGTCCCCATCCAAAAGGCCACCCTCAGCGCCGGCTGGAAAGCGGTCGATCCCGCGACGGATCCCGTCTATCGCGGCAACTCCGGCCGCACCCATCAGATGCTGCGCGGCGCCGTGAAGTGCGACCGGGCGGGCGAAACCATCACCGTCCGCTGGAACGGCACCACCCTCGGCCTCAGCGATATCCCCCAGGGAGACGGCATGGAACTGGAAGTCACCATCGACCAACAGCCGCCCATCACCCTCAAGCGGCCGCAAACCGACAAGAAACAAGCCTACTCCCGCTTCTTCTACCTCCCCGAACAAGCCCCCGGCGAACACAGCGCCGTCATCAGGATCAAAAGCCTGCCCAAGGGCACCTCCTACTACGCCGGCCAGCTGCTCGTCGTCGGCGAGGTCCTGCCCTAGGCCTCGCGAGGGAGTTTCGCGAACCAGACGCAACGGCTTCACCAAAGGGTATGGAAATTAGCAGGCACGAAGACGTGAATTGGAGAGACCCGACCCCATCTACGTCATCCAAGAACGGTAGGGCGACGCGGCCTCGCGGAGCCGAGTCTGCCGCCGGAGGCGGAATCTACGGCTCACCGGGCCGGTTCGCCCTACCATGGGATTTCAAGGTTTTGATCGAATATCCATGGTGACACCCTTGGCCTTGAGTCGCTTCTTCAAATCATCCGGATACTTGTGTATCCTTTGCCTCTCTCCGTGAGGAGGAACCCTGTCGCATCCGGGCCACAGCAGAATGGATTCTTCCGCGAAACGAACCATCCGGAGGATGTTCGGAATGATCATTTCGATCAGAATCCTGTCTTCCTGATTCATCAGGCTTGCGACTTCGCGCTCAAGCCAGGCATCCAGATTCCCAATCTCGCACTTCTCCGAGATCGAGGTGGGGGAATGCATGTTGTAGGGGCTCTTCATGGCTCATCTGGCACCAATAACGCCTCTTCCACCGCGCGGAACTCTTCCAGGGCGGCTTCGAGGCTTTCGACAATCTCGGCGGCGAGTTCGGCGGGCGGTGGGAGGTTCTCGCTGTCTTCGAGGCTGTCGTCCTTGAGCCAGAGGATGTCGAGGTTGGCTTTGTCGCGGGCGACGATCTCGGCGTAGGTGAATCTCCTGAAGCGCTCGGTTTCTTTTCTCCGGTAGGGCGACGCGGCCCGCGGAGCCGACTCTTTCGCCTTCGGCGATGAACTGGGACCCGCGGGCCGCGAGTCCCTACCTTGATAACAATCCACGAAATCCACCAAGTCCGCCTCTTTGAGCGGGTTGGTCTTGAGGGTGAAGTGCTGGTTGGTGCGGAGGTCGTAGATCCAGAGGTCTTGGGTCCAGGGCTTTTCGCTGGCTTCCTTGCGCTCGAAGAAGAGGACGTTGGCCTTCACGCCTTGGGCGTAGAAGATGCCGGTGGGCAGGCGCAGGAGGGTGTGGACGTTGCAGCGCTTGAGGAGTTCGCGGCGGAT
>Ga0315903_10004282_pt1 | contig 19164 bp, 24 predicted proteins | sample LakEriMetagenome_7_FD_203524 | JGI IMG/M metagenome (GOLD analysis project Ga0315903, IMG submission 203524) | Freshwater fungal communities from buoy surface, Lake Erie, Ohio, United States - Buoy 2 MA119 | ecosystem: Environmental > Aquatic > Freshwater > Lake | place: USA: Lake Erie, Ohio...
GTCGAGGGTCGCAAGATTCTTGAACAGCCTGATCCAGCCATCCCACTAGCTGTGACTATGGCTTGGACTGTCGAGGATTTGTTATTTCATGGCCGATCATTCTGGCAAGTGCTTGAAGTAAACCCCGAGGATGGCCGACCAACACAGGCTCGCCGAATTGATCCGACACGGGTTACATTTACAACTGATTTGAATACCCAAGAAATCGTGAACGGCTTTTACATCGAGGGCGGCTTGATGCCAGCCACGGGTGTGGGATCGCTGATCATGTTTAGTGGTATTGACGAGGGCATTCTCAACCGAGGTGGCCGCACTATCTCAACAGCCTTGAAGTTAGAGGAAGCCGTTCAGCGTATGGCTAGCGAGCCAAACCCAACAATGGTAATCAAGAATAGTGGCGTGGATCTACCGCCAGAGCAGGTGTCAAGCCTACTGGCCCAGTGGAAGCAAGCCCGAGCCACACGATCAACCGCTTATCTTTCAGGCCCATTGGATGTAACAACCTTTGGCTACGATGCCGGGCAAATGCAACTTACTGAATCACGCTTGAACACCGCAGCTGAAATTGCTCGTATGTGCAACATCCCTGCCTGGTACATCAACGCCGAATCAGCCAGCGCGACTTACTCCAACGTGAGCCAGGAACGCCGAAGCCTTGTCGATTTCTCATTGCGCCCATTCATGAGTTGCATCGAGGAACGCTTGACAATGGTCGATGTCACTCCTAGAGGCCAAAAGGTCAGATTTGATCTAGACGATTACTTGCGCGGAAACCCACTTGAACAAATTGAAGTTTTGGGCAAGATGCTTGACTACGGCTTAATTAGCGTAGATGAAGCGCGTGAGGAAATGGATCTCGCACCGAGAGGAAATGAAGCAAATGCAACTTAGTTTTGAGGGTCAGGTACTAGCTGCCGACACAGAAACTCGAACCATCAAAGGCCTTGTCGTGCCGTTCGCCAAAGTTGGCAACACATCGGCTGGCCCAGTGCGCTTTGAGTTTGGCGCGTTTGGTGAAATTGACCCAAGTCAAATTGTTTTGAACATGGAACATGACCGCACACGCCCATTGGGTCGCGGTATTGCAGGATCAGAGGAAATCACCCCAGCAGGTATTTCGATGGCATTCAAGATTGCGCCAACGGGTGCAGGCAATGATGCACTCGTTGAAGCATCCGAGGGACTTCGCCCGGCATTTAGCATCGAGGCCAATGTAGGTGAATACACCATCGAAAAAGGCGTGATGGTCGTATCAGCGGCCAAACTCGAAGCAGTTGCTCATGTAACAAACCCAGCATTCAAAGATGCACAGATTTCCCAAGTCGCAGCCACAGAGGCCGATGAGGAAAACCCAGAAACCACCGAAGCAGAACAACCTGCCGAGGAACAACCACAGGAGAACATCGTGGAAGAAACAACCGCACCAGTGGCAGATGAAGTGACCGCAGCAGCGGTTGTTCATGCCGCAGCACCAGTGGCTTACGCTAAGCCACGTTCACCAATCAACAGCCAGGCTTCCTACTTGGAACACAGCATCAAGGCCAAAATGGGCAACCATGATTCAGCCCAGTATGTTATGGCAGCCGATGATTCATTCAGCACGAACCCAGCGTTCACCCCAGTGCAGTATGTAAACAGCGTTATCGACACATCCATTGGCTCACGCCCAGCCATCGATGCGATTGGCTCACGCGCCATCACTGCATCAGGCATGGTTATCAGCCATCCAAAAATCACAACAAGTGGAACTGTTGCAGACACCAACGAAGGTGCAGCACCATCCGAAACTGGCATTGTGTCCTCATACGTCAACCTAGACGTGAACAAGTTTGCTGGAATGCAGCGTTACTCGGTAGAACTACTAGAGCGTTCATCCCCAGACTTTTTCCAGGCAATGGTCGATAACATGACCCGTGCTTACAATAAGGCAACTGATGCAGCAGTAATCGCAGCATTGACCGCAGGTGGAACACAGGCAACCGCAACAGCAGCAACATCAGCTGGCATTATTTCCTACGTTTCAACCGAAGCCCCAGCTGCTTACCTAGCAACTGGCGAACTTCCAAGCGCATACATCGCTGGCACATCCCAGTGGTCATTGCTAATGGGTGCAACCGACACAACTGGTCGCCCAATCTACAACGCATACAACCCACAGAACAATGGCGGAGTTGCAGGCCCACAAAGCCTACGCGGCAACGTACTTGGTCTAGACCTGTATGTAGATCCAAACGCTGTTGCAACAACAATCGATGAGTCGGCATTCATTGTCACCCCATCATCCGTTGCAATTTACGAAAGCCCGGTGCTGAGAATGAGCACTAACGTAGTAACCAGTGGGGAGATTGAAACGATGCTCTACGGTTATCTCGCAGTAGGCGTTTTGGTCGCTGGTGGCGTTCGTCGCTTTAACCTGACATAAGTCAGCGTTAGTTAGAAGTGTGGGAGGTGCGGCCCTGTGCCTCCCACACACTTACAAGAATGGAGTAGAAAATGGCACTGATCACACTAAGCGAACTGAAAAGCGTTTTAGGCATCGGCGACATTTACGCTGACTCCATTGTGCAGGCAGTTGCCGACAGTGCCGAGAACATAATCCTGTCGTACTTAATCTTTGACGATGTGTCTATCGTTGGCGCATCGCTCACAAACAATGTGGCTCGCTTTTACTGCCACGACAACACCTTTGTGGTTGGTCAGGCTTTGACCGTCACAGGTTGTGGCTCACCTTTTAACGGCTCACGGACTGTTACAAAGGTTGGCTACGATGAATACAACGTGACCTACTTTGAAGCAGCTGTGACTAACGCTGACATCACAAAGCGTCAGATCATTCCTAATGGCCGAGCAGTATTGACCAGCCAAGCCGCGCTTTACGACACGACACCAGAAGTCCGAGAGGCTGCCTTGGCGGTTGCTTGCGACATCTGGATCACTCGCACTGGCACACTTGGCCAGCAGGGTGTGGACTTCCAAAGCCCAGCACCATACCGCCTAGGCCGTTCCATGCTTACCAGAGTTTCAGGCCTATTAGGCAAGCACCTAGATACCAGGGGATACCTTGGCTAACTTGGCAACGTACCGGGCAAACCTTGCCAGCACTCTCGCAGCTGCTGGTCGAGTTGTTTACTCGTACCCAAACGAAAACATCACACCGCCAGCCATTGTGCTTGTGCCTGGGTCGCCTTACATGACCGTTGGCGCAATCGGTGGGGCGCGCATTCATGTGCGCTTTGACATCACTTGCATAGTCAACGCAGCCGACAACCAAGCGGCTTTGGCAAACTTGGAAACCTTAATTTTGTCAGTAACCGATCTACTAGCCAATAACATCTCGTTCCTTGGTGGATGGTCGCAACCGACAGTTACGCAAATCGGAAACGCCGATATGCTCATCAGCCAACTCAACATCGAGATGGTCACAACCAACTAGGAAAGGCAAGTCATGCCAGCAACATACATAACTGGTCGGAATCTGACTTTGAGTATCAACTCGGTGTCATACGCAGACCAAGCATCAACCGTCACACTAGAGCGCGAAAACAACCAGCAGGTACTCGAAGTGCTATCTGGTCGCGCTTACAAGACCGTTGACAAGTTCGCCACACTAAACGTGGAACTATATTTAGACGACTCATCATCAGCTGGAATCATCAGCGCGCTTTGGGATGCGGCTAACAGCGCACCTGACACATCGCTTGCATTCTCATTTGATGTCAATGGTGACACATTCACTGGCAACGTATTCCCAGTCTTTCCAACCGTTGGTGGCGCGGCCACTGACGTATTGACAACCTCGCTATCCTTTGTAGTCGAGGATGGAACAGTCACTCGGGCTTAACGAATAGAACAGGGCAACCATTATGCAATACACAGTTACAACAAAACAGGGCAACAACTACATAGTGAGCGATGAGTCGGCTTGGCTGTGGATCGAGATCGAACGCGAACTCGGTTATACAGTCAGCCAGGCTGCTGACAAGATGAGCCAAGGCTCATTAGATGTCATCACTTGTATGCTTTACAAGGCCGCAAAGGCCCAAGGCCATACAAAGATGCCAAGCCAGCAAGCCTGGGTCACCAATGAGTTTGAAACCTTTGAGGTGGTCGAGGATAGCCCAAAAGAGAACTAAGGGATGCGCTGGTGAGGATAGCAGTATCGACCGGCATTCCCTTGGTAGACCTTTTGGACTGGTCGCTCGCAGACATTAACACGGCGGTCACGCTTATACGAGAGAGGAATGGTCATGGCTGACAAAGTAACAGTCAAGATGACTCCTGACTCTCGGGATCTTAAATCGCTTTACAAGGCATTTCGTCAGATGGATGAGGGCGCAAAGAAAGCCCTAAAAGATGATGTGACGAGCATTAGCCAGTGGTCAGCCACAGAAATGCAAAGCAGCTACAACTTGAACCCATTGCCAGCACAAGCCCAAAAGGTCGCTGCAACTATCCGAGCCAATAAGGATCGTATCCCGAACGTCACCATCGGTGGTAGCAAGGGTCGATTTAGTGGTGGCGCGGTATCTGGCCAAGTGTTGTTCGGATCAGAGTTTGGTGGTCCAGCACCTTTTGAAAATGGTGGTCGCCGCTTTCCTGAACGATCACGCCCACAAGGTCGAGGCAACGAGGGCTACGGCATTTTTATAACCCTTAAAAGAATCCAGCCAGAATTAACACGCCGTTGGAAAGATGCGGTCAATCGACGAGTAATAGAAAAGTGGGATGACAACAATGGCTGATGTAAGAACCCTTAAACTCAACCTACTTGCTGATGTAGATCAATTTGGCCGAAGCCTAAACAAGGCCGATAACGATGCCAAGGGATTTGCTGGTGGACTTAAAAAGTACGGCAAGATGGCCGCAGCCGCCTTTGCCGTTGCTGGCGCAGCTGCCGCAGCCTACGCGATCAAAATTGGCGTGGATGGGGTCAGGGCAGCCGTTGAGGATGAAGCGTCACAAAAGCAACTTGCCGAAGCCTTAAAGAACACCACCAACGCTACTGACGCACAGATCGCATCCACCGAGGAATACATCACTAAGCAACAACTGGCCTTTGGCGTAGCCGATACCAAGTTGCGCCCGGCACTGGCTAACTTAGCCCGAGCCACTGGCGATGTTGGCAAAGCCCAGCAACTTACCAATCTTGCGATGGACATTTCGGCAGCTACTGGCAAAGACCTTGAAACCGTATCGCTCACACTTTCCAAGGCTTACAACGGCAACATAGGCGCGCTTACAAAATTGGGCATTCCATTAGATGATGCCATCAAGAAATCTGGCGATTTTAACCTGGTACAAGGTGAACTTGTACGCCTATTTGGTGGCGCGGCTAAGGCCAACACCGAAACCTATGCAGGCCAGTTGGCTATCGTCACCGAGCGTGTGGGCGAACTTAAAGAATCAATCGGTGTGGCATTACTGCCAACCATGAAAATCTTGCTTGAAAACGTAAACCAAGTAGCCAAGGGATTTAGTGGCGACGATCCAGAGGGATTGAGCAACCGCGCCAGAGAACTTGCAGGCAACTTTGAGGGCAACGGCGCAAACAGCCTGGGCGGTGCATTGCGAGCAGTCGCAGATGCATTTGGCAACCTATTCTCAACCGTTACAGACGGAGGCCCAGGGGCTGCCAGTGTGATGGAACAGATCGCAGGCTCACTTGAAAGCATTGCCAACGCCATCAACACAGTTTCAAACGCCTATCAAAAGGCTTTGCCTGTATTGCGATTTATTCAAAACCCGTTTAACTTAAACATCCCAGAGGCAGGATTTACACCAAGGCCAAAGGCCCGAGCAGCTGGTGGATCAGTCATGGGTGGCGAGTCTTACCGCGTTGGCGAGTTTGGCCCTGAAATGTTTGTGCCAAGTGGCTCGGGATCAATTCGCCCGGACGGCGGCAATGGTGGCGTGACCATCATCATGAACGGCGTGATCGATGGCGAGTCTGCTCGCCGAAGCATCGAGCGACTATTGCAAGATTCATCAAGGCGCACAGGCGCGGTCAACCTTGTTGGGGCAACATTGTGACAACGTATGATCCGTATCCGACAGTCACTTTTGGTGGGGCTACAACATACGCAGATCAGACGATCTCATCGATCTCGATCCGTATGGGTCGTAATGACGTAACCGAGCAACCGCAACCAGGCTATGCATCGATCAGCCTTTGGACAGATGCCAGTGAGCCTTTGGATGTGGCATTGAGTCAGTCGGTGTCAATCTCGATCGACAAAGGCACAACAGGAACGCAGGCGATTTTTTACGGCACGATCTCGGACATCGACATCAGCTTGCAAGCCTATGGATCAGATGGCTCAATCGCTATCTACACGATCACAGCCGTTGGCCCACTGGCGCAGCTAAACCGCCGCCTCGTTGGCTCGGCTAACTATGCCAAAGAGTTTGACGGCACACGAATCTTAAACATCCTTACCGAGGCATTTCTTACCGAATGGGATGACATCAGCCCGACACTGACTTGGGCAGGGTTGCCAACAGGTGCAACATGGGCCAGTTACGATGCCGTAGGTCAAAGCCTTGTCGATGATCTTGTAGGCAACATCGACACACCCGGGCAATACGAATTGCAGGCATACAGTAATGGCGTGACCGATGCTTACGCACTAGCGACACTAGCTGCTAACTCTGGTCGAGGCGTACTTTGGGAAAATGGCACAGGCTCGTTGCATTATGACGACTACTTAGCCCGAGCCACTGCAACACCATTGACCTTGACCGAGGATGACATTCTCGCCAGAGGCCTACGCACATCCGCACAATGGGGCGAGATTGTAAACGATGCAACAGTCACTTATCGTGCAGGGGAAGCCAACTCACGCGATGAGCAGTCAATCATTCTCTATGGGCAGTTATCAGGCACACGATCAACCCAGTTGCACAACCTAGCCGATGCCCAAGCACAGGCCGCCGACTTTATCGAGTCACGGGCTTACCCAAGAATGTATCCAGAGCAGATCACGATCCCACTGCACTCGCCAACGGTCAGCGATGCCACACGCGATGCACTAGCTGCCGTTTACAACGGCCTACGCATAAACACAACGGCATTGCCAGCAGTCTTTGGCACAACCTTTGATGGCTTTGTAGAGGGCTACACATGGAATTTGACCCGATACACCGCCGAATTGGCTTTGACCTGCTCGGCATATTCCGAAACATACTCATCGATCATCTGGTATCAAATACCACCAACCACAACTTGGGCAGGTTATACTCCAAGTACGACAGAATGGCAGGATCTATAATGGCAACAGTAACCCCAGTCTATAATTGGCCCGTTCCCACCTCAACAGACTATGTTAAGGATGGCGCGACCTCGATTGAAGCCCTTGGCGATGCAATCGATGCGAGCCTAAACACTATTACCGGCGGCAAAAATGTTGCAATCCAATCCCTTAGTAGTAATACATTGACATCATCGTCAGGCTTAATTGTGACTGGATTAGTAGCAAATGGTCGTTACAGGGTTTCGGGAATTTTATCAAGTAATAATAATTGCGCTTTACAATTTAGATTTAGGGAAAATACAACGGACAAAGCAACGCAATATTACTGGGCGCATACTGCAACAAATTTAAGCGCGGCTTTTGTGGGTAGCGCAGGAAATCCAGATACCGTCAGTTATGTTGGCAACATTTTTTCGGCGGCTTTTTGCACATTTGGTTTTGATGTTGCAATAAGTAGCAATAATACGACTGGGCAAATAATTGGGCAATATTGGGATGCCGTAAACGGTAGACACGTTGCACATTCAATGAGTAACGCAAATATGACAAATTGCAACGGTTTTAATATATATCCAAGTTCGGGAACATTATCAGGCACTATTTCAATTATGAAATACGCGTAAGGAAAATTATGCAAACATTAATTAATCTTGAAACAGGCGACATTCAAGAAATTGAGTTAACAGCCCAGGAAATAGCAGAGCGAGCAGAATTGCACGCGCAAGCCGAAGCACGTCAGGCAGAACAAGAAGCCAAAGCAAGCGCACGAGAATCAGCACTAGCCAAACTGGCAGACCTTGGACTAACCGCCGAGGAAATCGCCGCACTTTAACAATAACCACAGGGCCATGACACGAAAGGGCAACTCATGGCCTTACCAATTAAGAACGGCAAGATCACAACCGCTTACAAGAAGCCAGGCAAAATGTGGTCAAAGGGCTACCACACAGGCGTTGACTTTGCAGTGCCTACGGGTACGCCAGTCCTAGCCGTAGCTGACGGCAAGATCGAGAACGCATCCTGGGGCAAGTCCTATGGCAACCAGGTTGTGCAAAAGGTCGCAGGCGGCTGGGTAATCTATGCACACTTAAACAAGGTACGCATAAAGCCCGGGCAAATTGCTAAAAAGGGCGACATCATCGGCGAGTCAGGCAACACAGGAAACTCATCAGGGCCACACCTACACTTTGAAATGCGCGACAACATCCGCTGGTCGGCTGGCAAAGACATTGATCCAAAGGACATTCTGGCATCGTGAACAAATACAAGACATTTGCAGTGCGCGTAATCGCACTCATCGCATACGAGGGACTAGCCACTTTCGGCCTATCGGCTGGCGTTGGCATCGAGCCAATCAAGGGCGCACTGATGGCCGCATTGTTGCCATTGGTAGTTGTTGTTCGAGAAACTGCTCGCAACATGATTGATGATGGCAAACTATCTCAAAAAGAGATGGATGAAGTCATTACAGTTGCAAAGTCTGCCAAGAAAAAGTGAAGCGCGCCTCGATCATAATCGGGGCAGTCTTAGTCTTAATCGCATCACCTGTGATCGGTAAAGGCTTAGAGCCTTATGCCGTAGCACAAGCCAAGACCTCGGGACTTTGCAAGAACACAGACCCACAGTTTTACAAGCAAGGCAAGTGGACAACATTTTCAGGATGTGAGCCTTTAGCCCTTGGCGGTGATCGCTCGCTATTCTTTGCCCAGTTGCGCTTGGTATGTGAAAAGCGGCCTAAGTATGTAAAGATGCGCCTCGCCCGGCAAACCCCAGACGGCCTAAATACCACTGGCACGAATACCTGGGTGATGGGTAAGAATGCGCCACTGAATTGGTCAGGCACTATGTGGTGGGAATCAAATACTAAGCATCCAATCGTGGCTCAATTCAAGGTTGTAGGCGGTAAGTGTGTCAGCAATGAGAGGCAGTTCAAGTGGTGGCAACCCTAAAGCCTTACCGAGTTGGCCTTGTCGGCTTGATCGTGGGTGCATCGATGTTGTTTAGCAGCTCGACAGCCTATGCCGAGCAGGCGTTCACAACTGTCATTTGCGAGAACCCACAAGGCCAGCAGATAACTCGTCAGATCGGCTGGGATAACTCGAATCAGTATTTTGCAGATAAGGGGAACATCCCCCAGCACTATTGTGAGGGTGGTTTTGCTGGCCCTTACACAAAATACATTGGTGACTCTTTGCCAGTCGATAGCCCTTTGCGGTGGTACGCAGGTATTGCGCCAACGCCATCACCCACACCAGAGCCATCAATGACCATAGAGCCAACACCAATGCCAAGTCCCGAACCCTCGCTCGCATTGCCTACACCAATCCCATCTGCTTTGCCATCATTAGAACCCACACCAACGCCCACGCTAGAGCCACAGCCCGAACCAACTCCAACATCTATCGAGCCAACCCCTGTGCTAGTAGTGCCACCAATGCCCGAGCCAACGCCCACACCAACACCGACACAAACGCCAGAAATAGAGCCAACGCCAACAGCAGTTCTAGAAACACCCGAACCAACCGCCGAACCATCGCCAACCCCAATCGAGCCAAGCCCTGTGCCAAGCCCGATCCCAAGCCTAGATCCGCAGGTGGTGGCTTTGGAAGTACCGACACAGCTGATGGCGATCCCGGGCATCGAGGAATTGGCCAAGGCCGTTGAAAACATAATGAACATCGGGTCGGACATGACACCCGAGCAAAGAGAGGAATCCCAGGCAGTCGCAGTCGCGGCGGTACTGGTAACACAAATCGCTAGCAGCGTTAGGAGAGTGAAATGATGAAATGGCTACGAAAGTACGTTGAGGCAATAACCGCCGATACATATACCTATGTTGGCCTGCTCATCGCGTACTTCACCCTTGATGGATCGGCTAAGAAAATCACAGGGCTGCTGATTATCGTGGGAGTTTTGGTGTGGTTATTGACTTTGCCATTGCGCGATGACGACACGCCCAAAGAATAGCCTCGACACAATGTCAGGTATTGTCATACTATGTCACTAAGGAAAGAGGGCAGATGGAAAAGTATTTAACAGCCAAAGAAGCAGCTGACAAACTACGGGTGAGCGAACGAACACTCATCAGGTGGGAAAAGTCAGGGGCATTAAAGCCAAAGCGAATCGGCGGCGTTAAGCGATACAAAGCCAGCGAACTCGACAAATAGAAAAGAGAAACAGGGCATGGGACTACTAACCTTATTTGGGTTTGCGGTATTTTTTGTGATCGGCGTTCTTGTCGGTGTAGCCGTAGAGAATAACCATCAACAACAAAAACGCCGTGAGGAATCAATCCGCTATTGGCGTTGGGCAAACAACATCGACAACATCGAACAGCAGATGGTGAAAGACGGGTGGAATCTGTAATGGCAGGCTTTGACTTAGAGGCTTACACAACAGTCCAAGAAAGAATTAAAGAGTTTTATGGCAAGTATCCCGATGGCTCATTGCAGTTTGAGTTCAAAGGAATCTTAGAGGGATCGCCTTTAATGATGTGGGGCATTGCTTACGCATACCGCACACCAGGTGATGAACGCCCAGGCATCGGCACAGCTGCCGAACTGATCGAGGGCAAAACTCCATACACTCGGGGCAGTGAATTGCAGAATCTAGAAACATCAGCCTGGGGGCGTTGCCTAGCGGCTTTGGGACTTGGACTATCCAAGGGCATTGCATCCAAGCAAGAGGTGCAAGCAGCTAAGGATCGCCAAGCACCTGGACCAGCCAAGCCAAAAGAGATTGACCCTTGGGCTTTAGTTGATGAGCCTGATTTGAGCGTGCCGGAATGTAAGCATGGCCCGATGCGGCGCAAGACTGGCTTAAAGAAAGACGGCACACCATACGGCGGTTATGTCTGCCCTGTTGGTGGCGAGGGCGAACGCTGCGAAGCACGATGGGATCGTTCATGAGTAATCCATTACATAGCGAGTATTGCAACTGCGAATGTCCAGCAGGCAACAGTTACGCCAAATTAGAGGAAACTCTGAACCGTGTGAGAATGTTGCACACCAAATTAGAGCGCGATGGCTATTCGTTTTGCACTCACTGCGTTCATCCAGACATTTGGGATGAGTTTGCACCTTGGCCATGTGACACCGTTAAAGCCTTACAGGGTGATGATGATGTGTGATCATGGCGAGCCAAGAGGGGCTAGGTATTGCGCCCTATGCAAGCGAGATGGAATGTCGGCCAAGATTGATGCCATCACCCAGGTAAGCGAACACGCTGATGGCACTTGGTGGGCCGCATCTATGCGAGCGATCAACCACCTTGCAAAGACTCGGGCAACTTTCACAGCTGATGATGTGCTTGAACTGGTCGAGGCGCAGGGTTATCGAACCAAAGAGAACCGAGCGATGGGCGGTGTCATGCGACACGCACAGACTAAGGGAATCATCGAGATCACTGATGTATTTGAGCCAAGCCACAACAAACGCAAACACGCCAGCCCAACAAGGGTCTGGCGTTCGTTGATAGTCCCGGCACAGATTGGGTTGGCCAGTGAGTGAATCAGAGGTCGTTCGTTGCACTTGTGGCGCGTGGTATTACATAGGCAAGCCGTGTGGATTTTGCGAGAAGTGGAGTAATCGTGCCTGAACCAATGACGGACATTTTAAGGGACATGATTGAAGTGCTTAAAGTTATAGCCAGCGATCTTGAAGTAATCGAGCAGAGAATATGGAAACTAGAAAATGAGCGATGAAGTTTGGGCAAGCATTGAACGCAAGATCAAGGGCCACTATTTAGCAGCTCAAACACTGCCAGCATCATGCCCACAATGCGCCAAGATTCTTGAACCAGTTGACTTTGGTGTAGATCCTGACAGTAATGAGCGTTTATGGGTCACACATTGCTGTGGCAACTGGGAGAAGTTTTACGAAAAACTTGGGCCAGCAGACCTAATCTAAAAACAAACGACACGCCCTACGCTTCCACGAATAGGACGTGCCGTTCATTTCGATGCTAGCATCGTAAGCCTCAACGCTCTAGTCAAGAGTATAACTGATGCCCGACTAATCCTCGGGTGAACCGCCGTCAGATGGCGTATCTCAACATGGATTGATTAGCCCATGAAACTAGCAGAAATGCGAGCCTTAGCTGCTGATGTCAACACGAATCGCCTGGCATCGAAACACCCAGCACTAAGGCACACGGCGCGATTGTGCGAAAGCACCCATGACCAACCAAACCTAGGCGGTGACGGTGGCGAGTGGCTTGATCCAATGCCATTCCCTGCTCACCTATCGGCTCGGGTGGCAAGTATAAGTTACGATCTAAATCATGACGAGATGGGTGCAGGTAAAGCACGATGAGTTATTGGAGTATGTAGCAATGGTTGAGTATCTAAGGAAAGACCACACAGCATTGCAGGAACAGATCAAAGATGCAAAGGAATTGGCCAGCATCATTGAAGCAACATACAAAGAAAGATTAGATCGATTGACTGATTTCATACTCGACATACATCCAGCGAATTACAAGTACGAGCGTGGGCTTATGGATGCGTACAACATAGTGGCAGGTCATGAGTCGAGCGCATAGCCAAGGCACAACAACACAATGGCGCAACTTACGGGCTGCGTGTTTCAGGGTATGGGGTAGGTCATGCCTGATGTGTGGTGACCGGGCAACTGATGTCGATCACATCATCGAGTTAGCAGCTGGTGGGACTAACACCATTGACAACGTGCAACCTTTGTGTAAGCCCTGCCATCAAGCCAAGACCAACGCATTTAACAGCACCGCTAGGAAGCCCACAGAAAGCCCTAGGGGCGTTTTTTCTAGGGTCGTGCCACCCACAGACTCCCTTTCTCTTATTTCTCCCCGATTGGTCAGATTTGATCCACCCACAACCGAAAGGCCTAGGTCATGACCCAAAACAAAACAGAACCGCCAGAGGATAAACCGATGGGCATCTACCTATCCTTGAACTCGGCACTCTCGGTGGCAAACTGGATCGCCCCCACCGATGTAGCGGCCATGACATTGGCTCGGCGCATCGCCCTGGCACTTGACACTGCCTTTGACATGGGTGATCTTAAAGAGGCAACACCTTTGGCCGCTAAATACTTAAACGTATTGCAGCAGCTGCACTTGACAGTTGAAACACGAACAGCAGGAAAACAGGGCGAGGAAAATGATGGGACAAACCATGTCGGAGACTATCTACGGTTACTCAAAACCAAGGATTCAAAGCCAGCCACTAAACCTGCCCAGCGCAGGGCCAGTGGTGGCGGCACTAGCTGACGAACTTGGAGTCCCACTTTTAGATTGGCAAAAGTATGTGCTGGATGATGCCTTGCAGATTTTGCCCAATGGTCGCTGGGCTAGGTCGCAGGTCGGCATTCTTGTAGCCAGACAGAATGGCAAGACTCATATGATGCGAATGCGTATTCTTGCTGGCCTGTATGTTTTTGGTGAAAAGAATGCCATCGCCATGTCACAGACTCGGCAATTATCGCTGGACACTTTTAAGCAAACAGTGGACATGGCCGAAAGCCTGGACTGGATGCGAAAGCGGATCAAGCGAGTTTCCCGGACTAACGGCCAAGAGGAATTAGAGGTGTATTGCCACCATTACCCAAAGTCGTGTGGCGGTAAGTGTGAGCGCATTCGCAAATACTCGATCCGAGCAGCTACGAGCGAGGGGCCGCGTGGCGCATCAGCCGACTTGCTTTATGTCGATGAACTTCGAGAAATTGACGAAGCCACATGGGCAGCGGTCACCCCGATCACCCGAGCCAGACCCAATGCCCAAGTATTTTGGACAAGCAACGCTGGCGACTTGACTAGCAATGTGCTAAATGAGCAACGGCGCAGGGCTTTGACCTTTGCTAGTGATCGCATGGGTTACTACGAATACAGCGCGGCGGCAGGCTCATCGGTTGACGATGTAGAGGGATGGAAACACGCCAACCCTGCTTTGGGCTTCACCATCAACGAACAAAACATCAAAGATGCCGCAACCTTTGACAGCCCAGATGCATTCAAAACCGAGACCTTGTGCCAATGGACAGATGCCATCGATTCGCCCTGGCCGATCCAAATCTGGAACGAATGCGAGGCCGAAGTGGCTTTGGAGGATGGCCTGCCAACTTGGATGGCGATGGACTTGAACTTTAACCGCGAATTGGCTTGTTTGGTTACCTTGCAACAGGGAGAAAAGGGCTACGCCGTATTCCTGCACGAATGGAAAAAAGAGGGCGGCATCAATGACCTTGAACTTGCTGGCGAGATCGCCACACTGACTCGACGCTATCGCCCAAGAGTTCTGGCTTATGATCCAAATACTGCTGGGTACATCGCGCCAAGACTTGCGCAGGCTGGTGTACCAGTTGCGCCAACACCTTGGAACTCGGCGAACTTTGCGATCATGTGCGATCAGACTATGAACGCCATGCAGTCACGCCAGCTGCTACACCCAGCCCAAGAAACTATGCACAGCCATTTGGTCAGTTGCGCTCGTAGACCTGCCAGCGATGGCGGTTGGCGTATTGCTCGCAGAGCGGCGCAAGTACCAATCAGCGCGGCGGTTGCATTAGTCATGGCGGTGGGTCATGCCACCGAGCCACAACAAAGTGTGACTATAGTTAGTGCATAACCCTGCCTTGGGTTCTCATCGAGGCTGGCTGGCTAAACCAGAGGGATCAAGAACCACTAGGACTAGCCAGCCAGTTGATGTGACAACACGCGCAACAAAGTGACAAAGCGCGACAAAATTATCTAAAGTCAGTTGTTTGTGTTTCAATGCAAGAATGGGATTCATAGATTTTTTGCTGGGTACACCCAACGAGAAGCCACAGATCGAAGCGCGTGCAGGCATCGCCATCCCGTTCTATCAGGATGCATACTTCACCCCGTTCAACACTTTTAGAGTTGACCGATCAAGCGCAATGCAAGTGCCAGCAGTGGCACGCGCTCGCAACATCATTGCAGGCACAATTTCAACCCTTGGCTTAAACTCATACAACATGATCACTGGCGCAAAAGTCGAGGGTCGCAAGATTCTTGAACAGCCTGATCCAGCCATCCCACTAGCTGTGACTATGGCTTGGACTGTCGAGGATTTGTTATTTCATGGCCGATCATTCTGGCAAGTGCTTGAAGTAAACCCCGAGGATGGCCGACCAACACAGGCTCGCCGAATTGATCCGACACGGGTTACATTTACAACTGATTTGAATACCCAAGAAATCGTGAACGGCTTTTACATCGAGGGCGGCTTGATGCCAGCCACGGGTGTGGGATCGCTGATCATGTTTAGTGGTATTGACGAGGGCATTCTCAACCGAGGTGGCCGCACTATCTCAACAGCCTTGAAGTTAGAGGAAGCCGTTCAGCGTATGGCTAGCGAGCCAAACCCAACAATGGTAATCAAGAATAGTGGCGTGGATCTACCGCCAGAGCAGGTGTCAAGCCTACTGGCCCAGTGGAAGCAAGCCCGAGCCACACGATCAACCGCTTATCTTTCAGGCCCATTGGATGTAACAACCTTTGGCTACGATGCCGGGCAAATGCAACTTACTGAATCACGCTTGAACACCGCAGCTGAAATTGCTCGTATGTGCAACATCCCTGCCTGGTACATCAACGCCGAATCAGCCAGCGCGACTTACTCCAACGTGAGCCAGGAACGCCGAAGCCTTGTCGATTTCTCATTGCGCCCATTCATGAGTTGCATCGAGGAACGCTTGACAATGGTCGATGTCACTCCTAGAGGCCAAAAGGTCAGATTTGATCTAGACGATTACTTGCGCGGAAACCCACTTGAACAAATTGAAGTTTTGGGCAAGATGCTTGACTACGGCTTAATTAGCGTAGATGAAGCGCGTGAGGAAATGGATCTCGCACCGAGAGGAAATGAAGCAAATGCAACTTAGTTTTGAGGGTCAGGTACTAGCTGCCGACACAGAAACTCGAACCATCAAAGGCCTTGTCGTGCCGTTCGCCAAAGTTGGCAACACATCGGCTGGCCCAGTGCGCTTTGAGTTTGGCGCGTTTGGTGAAATTGACCCAAGTCAAATTGTTTTGAACATGGAACATGACCGCACACGCCCATTGGGTCGCGGTATTGCAGGATCAGAGGAAATCACCCCAGCAGGTATTTCGATGGCATTCAAGATTGCGCCAACGGGTGCAGGCAATGATGCACTCGTTGAAGCATCCGAGGGACTTCGCCCGGCATTTAGCATCGAGGCCAATGTAGGTGAATACACCATCGAAAAAGGCGTGATGGTCGTATCAGCGGCCAAACTCGAAGCAGTTGCTCATGTAACAAACCCAGCATTCAAAGATGCACAGATTTCCCAAGTCGCAGCCACAGAGGCCGATGAGGAAAACCCAGAAACCACCGAAGCAGAACAACCTGCCGAGGAACAACCACAGGAGAACATCGTGGAAGAAACAACCGCACCAGTGGCAGATGAAGTGACCGCAGCAGCGGTTGTTCATGCCGCAGCACCAGTGGCTTACGCTAAGCCACGTTCACCAATCAACAGCCAGGCTTCCTACTTGGAACACAGCATCAAGGCCAAAATGGGCAACCATGATTCAGCCCAGTATGTTATGGCAGCCGATGATTCATTCAGCACGAACCCAGCGTTCACCCCAGTGCAGTATGTAAACAGCGTTATCGACACATCCATTGGCTCACGCCCAGCCATCGATGCGATTGGCTCACGCGCCATCACTGCATCAGGCATGGTTATCAGCCATCCAAAAATCACAACAAGTGGAACTGTTGCAGACACCAACGAAGGTGCAGCACCATCCGAAACTGGCATTGTGTCCTCATACGTCAACCTAGACGTGAACAAGTTTGCTGGAATGCAGCGTTACTCGGTAGAACTACTAGAGCGTTCATCCCCAGACTTTTTCCAGGCAATGGTCGATAACATGACCCGTGCTTACAATAAGGCAACTGATGCAGCAGTAATCGCAGCATTGACCGCAGGTGGAACACAGGCAACCGCAACAGCAGCAACATCAGCTGGCATTATTTCCTACGTTTCAACCGAAGCCCCAGCTGCTTACCTAGCAACTGGCGAACTTCCAAGCGCATACATCGCTGGCACATCCCAGTGGTCATTGCTAATGGGTGCAACCGACACAACTGGTCGCCCAATCTACAACGCATACAACCCACAGAACAATGGCGGAGTTGCAGGCCCACAAAGCCTACGCGGCAACGTACTTGGTCTAGACCTGTATGTAGATCCAAACGCTGTTGCAACAACAATCGATGAGTCGGCATTCATTGTCACCCCATCATCCGTTGCAATTTACGAAAGCCCGGTGCTGAGAATGAGCACTAACGTAGTAACCAGTGGGGAGATTGAAACGATGCTCTACGGTTATCTCGCAGTAGGCGTTTTGGTCGCTGGTGGCGTTCGTCGCTTTAACCTGACATAAGTCAGCGTTAGTTAGAAGTGTGGGAGGTGCGGCCCTGTGCCTCCCACACACTTACAAGAATGGAGTAGAAAATGGCACTGATCACACTAAGCGAACTGAAAAGCGTTTTAGGCATCGGCGACATTTACGCTGACTCCATTGTGCAGGCAGTTGCCGACAGTGCCGAGAACATAATCCTGTCGTACTTAATCTTTGACGATGTGTCTATCGTTGGCGCATCGCTCACAAACAATGTGGCTCGCTTTTACTGCCACGACAACACCTTTGTGGTTGGTCAGGCTTTGACCGTCACAGGTTGTGGCTCACCTTTTAACGGCTCACGGACTGTTACAAAGGTTGGCTACGATGAATACAACGTGACCTACTTTGAAGCAGCTGTGACTAACGCTGACATCACAAAGCGTCAGATCATTCCTAATGGCCGAGCAGTATTGACCAGCCAAGCCGCGCTTTACGACACGACACCAGAAGTCCGAGAGGCTGCCTTGGCGGTTGCTTGCGACATCTGGATCACTCGCACTGGCACACTTGGCCAGCAGGGTGTGGACTTCCAAAGCCCAGCACCATACCGCCTAGGCCGTTCCATGCTTACCAGAGTTTCAGGCCTATTAGGCAAGCACCTAGATACCAGGGGATACCTTGGCTAACTTGGCAACGTACCGGGCAAACCTTGCCAGCACTCTCGCAGCTGCTGGTCGAGTTGTTTACTCGTACCCAAACGAAAACATCACACCGCCAGCCATTGTGCTTGTGCCTGGGTCGCCTTACATGACCGTTGGCGCAATCGGTGGGGCGCGCATTCATGTGCGCTTTGACATCACTTGCATAGTCAACGCAGCCGACAACCAAGCGGCTTTGGCAAACTTGGAAACCTTAATTTTGTCAGTAACCGATCTACTAGCCAATAACATCTCGTTCCTTGGTGGATGGTCGCAACCGACAGTTACGCAAATCGGAAACGCCGATATGCTCATCAGCCAACTCAACATCGAGATGGTCACAACCAACTAGGAAAGGCAAGTCATGCCAGCAACATACATAACTGGTCGGAATCTGACTTTGAGTATCAACTCGGTGTCATACGCAGACCAAGCATCAACCGTCACACTAGAGCGCGAAAACAACCAGCAGGTACTCGAAGTGCTATCTGGTCGCGCTTACAAGACCGTTGACAAGTTCGCCACACTAAACGTGGAACTATATTTAGACGACTCATCATCAGCTGGAATCATCAGCGCGCTTTGGGATGCGGCTAACAGCGCACCTGACACATCGCTTGCATTCTCATTTGATGTCAATGGTGACACATTCACTGGCAACGTATTCCCAGTCTTTCCAACCGTTGGTGGCGCGGCCACTGACGTATTGACAACCTCGCTATCCTTTGTAGTCGAGGATGGAACAGTCACTCGGGCTTAACGAATAGAACAGGGCAACCATTATGCAATACACAGTTACAACAAAACAGGGCAACAACTACATAGTGAGCGATGAGTCGGCTTGG
>Ga0315903_10004285_pt1 | contig 19155 bp, 13 predicted proteins | sample LakEriMetagenome_7_FD_203524 | JGI IMG/M metagenome (GOLD analysis project Ga0315903, IMG submission 203524) | Freshwater fungal communities from buoy surface, Lake Erie, Ohio, United States - Buoy 2 MA119 | ecosystem: Environmental > Aquatic > Freshwater > Lake | place: USA: Lake Erie, Ohio...
CCGAAGAATTCATCGGAGAATGCGTGAGCACTGCAATGGATATCGGCTTTCTCACTGCACCAAAGCGCGGAACTTTCGGTGGCAAGATCACGCCGAAAGCGCTGCGGAAGTTAAAGCAGGTTGGGAAAAAGTGACTATGAAGTTCCGTTAACTTATAGCCTTTACGCATGACCGAGTTAAGTCGTCCAGATGAGGGCGAAATAGTTTCTCACCCCACATATGGTAAAGGTCAGATAAAAGAAGTTGCTCAAGGGTCAATATATGTATCTTTTTATGATTGGCCAGGGATGATGTACGTATTCACCATCGATGACTATCGAAGACGCTTTCAAGGTACATCCAAGCCTAAGCCGAAAACGGAATTAAAATCATTCATAGAACTTCCAGATCGAGCCTGGATTAAATCTATAATTTCCAACAATTACTTGGAATCCAAAGAAATTATTCTGGATAGGTATGACAAATTAATTTCTGAAAATGAGATAACCGAACTTCAGCAAAAGTGGGTTACCAGTAAATTTGATGAGATTGATACCGCCAGTCCTGATGAAGATCAATTGAAAGCAATCGGGGCAACAGAGAAGCGAGTACTTGTTACTGCTCGCGCTGGGAGCGGTAAAACTCGAACAATCGTTAATCGCGCAATCTTTCTGACTGAATTTTGTAATGTGGATCCTAGTGAAATACTTATTTTGGCATTCAATAGGGCGGCGGCAACTGAGGTACTAAGTCGCCTTACGTCCTTTTCGTCAAAATTCGAAAAATGCCACGTAATGACTTTTCATGCTCTGGCTTATGGAATCGTTCATCCCGAAGAGGCACTCCTGATTGATAACACCGAACAACAAGGTACGAAGATTCTTGCGGTCGAATCTATCGTGAAGAATTTGCTCGAGGATAAGGAATTTACAGAAGACATTATGAGCGTCATGCTCAGTTTTTTTCGTACTGATTGGCACACCGTAAAAAGTGGTGGATGGCATCTACTAAATGATAAAGAGCAATTCCTGAACTTTCGACGGGGTCTCTCAAACGAATCAATGAGAGGAGAGACAATCAAATCGCTCGGCGAGAAAATAATCGCAGACTTTCTTTTTCAGCATAATTTTGACTACAAGTATGAGAAGTACTTCAAATGGGATCGACCATATAGACCCGATTTCACAATTGAACTTGGCGACGACCATGGTGTAATAATTGAATACTTTGGTATGAAAGGTAACTCTCAATACGACTCGGAGATACGTGAGAAAAAGGACTTTTGGGCAAACAAGCCTGGATGGAAATTGCTCTCTTATTATCCTGAAGACCTTAATTTAGATTCACCTGAAAATCTAGAAAATCGAATTACCAATGATCTAACTGAGCTTGGGTTGATCGTTAATAGGTTATCTGAAGAAGAAATTTGGAAAAGAATTGAGAACAGAGGTACCTATCAATTCACGAGTACCGTAAGCAATTCAATAAGTAAAATTAGAAAAAGAAATCTAAGCGCAGACCAATTTAGAGATTTTGTTAATGGTTATTCGCCTCAAGATAATTCAGAAGCAAAATTTTTAAAACTTCTAGTCAAGATATTCTCCAGATATATGCAGTTCTTAGAGCAAAGCGAAAATGACGACTTTGATGGTTTAGTGAATCGAAGCGTACAAAAAATCGAAAAAGATATGTTGGGTTTTGTCAGAAAGAAGACCCAGGGCAATCTTGGAAAGATTCGCTTCATATTCGTTGATGAATTTCAAGACTTTAGCGAACAGTTCTTTAGAATAATCGATTCAATCCTTAAGAAGAATAGTGCGGCCTCACTTTTCTGTGTCGGCGATGATTGGCAGGCAATTAATTCATTTGCTGGCTCAGATCTTAAGTATTTCAAGTCTTATTCTGATTATTTTGGCGATACTAAGCAATATTCTCTTTTGAAGAATTATCGCTCCGGTGAGTCAATTGTTAAATTATCAAATAAAGTTATGAAAGGGCTAGGCGTCCCATCTCTGACAGAGTCGGGGGCTCCCGGATCAATACGACTTGCCGAGTTGAAACGACGGAATATTTCATCTAGCGAAGACCGCATTTATAAGGGCGACCGATTAACGCCCGCACTCACCAAAATGTTGATTCAGCTTGCAGGAAAGTACTCTGTGGCAGTACTTGGTCACAACCGAGTCAGCATCCCGTATTACGTAAGAATTGGCGAACAAAGGGGTAGCAGTCTCCTAGATAGATTTGGAGAAAAGGTTAAGTCGATGCTTCCTCCGGAACCTTCCAGGAAAGTACTTTTCTCCACAATCCATGGATTTAAGGGGAACGAAGCAGACGTAGTGATTCTCTTGGACCCTATAGAAAGATCATTTCCTTCGATTCACCACACATGGCGACTCCAAAGAATTTTTGGAGTAACGCATGAGGCACTTGAAGAGGAAGAGCATCGTCTTCTCTATGTAGCGCTTACGAGAGCTGCTAAGCATCTTGTCTTGATTTGCAATGAGAGCACGGAAATAACTCAATTTCTGTCCAAGAATTCGAATATCGCGAATCTCCAGCCCATCGACTGGTCCAGAATCGACGAGATTGGTATCGACGAAATTGTTGTGACTATACGTAGTAACGGCTTTGGAACTAGAAATATCAGTTCAGAGCTTAAAGAGGCCAAGTTTTTTTACAGAGTCGAAAGTAAGTCATGGACTAAATATATAAGAGCCGAAAGTTTCAACTTGGAAGGTCTTCAAGCGAGTAACTGGGGAACCACAGCAGATGATGTGACTGTGATCGTTGATTACCCCGATGGTCTTACTTCGACAACTTGGACAATTTCCAAGGGGATTTGGATCCAAGAGCTAATTCATTAGGAAGAATAGACAATGGAAATCCAGGACCTTTGTCAGTTCCTTGTCCTACTCTGAGGTTATGACCACAAAGCGGCGTAAAGGCATTAAATCCTTGATGTGTCCTAACTGTTCAGCGATTGGGGCAATGCGTCAGATTCTGTATGGAATGCCAGATCCCGAAGTATTCGACTTCGAGAAATATGCAGTTGGTGGATGTTGCGTTTCACCTGAAGGGATGGATCCTGATATCAAGTGCAAAACTTGCGACTGGAAAGGTTTCAGAAAGGATCTGAGCTGATCTACCGGCTTTGTCAAACCCTCCCCTTAAGGTCATCTCTATGACTAACTCCGCCTCCAATAAGTTCGTTGCCACACTAGCCATCATCGCTACCCCTTTTGCCCTGGGTGCATTTATGTTGGCTTGGTCTCCATCTGATCAGTTTCATCAATCGAATCCGAAGAGCGATGGGTACGTGCAGCCAAGAAACGTTGGTGAACTTGTAGAGAGAACGCAGGAATCAACGGTTAGCGTCTTTTGTGTAGTCCGTGATGATGACTGGGGTCTGGGTACTGCATGGGCAATTGAGTTAGAAAATGGAATGGGTGAAAAGTACCCAACGACTTTAATTACAAATCACCACGTGATTGAAGAATGCATAGGCGGTAAAGGTAAGTTGACTGTTGCTGAGCTATACAAGGAGCCAGTGCCAGCAAAGATCGTTAAGTGGGATAAAGAAAATGACTTGGCGGTATTGGCAACAGGGTTGAAGTTAAAGCCGCTGGGATTGTCGCAAGCAGAGCCATGGCCTGGGTATTGGGTAATGGTCTTGGGCAGCGCAGATGGTTACCAAGGATCTGTTTCCTTTGGTTCAGTTTTAAATTCAACCGATCGTGAAATATTTATAACCGCCAATACTTCAAATGGCAATAGCGGTGGACCACTGATTGATAACGAAGGTTTGGTAATTGGCGTAACCAGTTGGGGATATCAGAAAGAGCAATACAACGGCGCCAAGTCGCTAAATGCGATGTGTGCGAAAATCTTGAAGTGTGGTGGAGAGTGGTACTGGAAGAGAGACTAGTGACGCGAGTTGATCCCACGATTGAGGTTTACAACGTCTCAATACAAGCAGGGTCCCATATACCCAATAACTAGCCTGCCTACGAACTCGTCCTCCCCGAAGAATTCATCGGAGAATGCGTGAGCACTGCAATGGATATCGGCTTTCTCACTGCACCAAAGCGCGGAACTTTCGGTGGCAAGATCACGCCGAAAGCGCTGCGGAAGTTAAAGCAGGTTGGGAAGTGGTGAGTTTGAAAAGATTTCCACCGCAGTAACCTTAAATACCAGCGCCAAAATAGGGCTGGAGATTGACGGACTAATTGCGAAACTTGTTTCAAAATTGTCTAATTATGAAGCTCTTACGTCTCCGGCTGATTTCACTACTTCGTAACTGACACCCAACTCTTTGAAGTGTGCCGCCCCACTTAACACTTTTGTTTTTTCCATCTCGAATGGGAGTTTGTCTAGATTAGTTGTTCCTTTCGTTTCTCGAACAATATAGACAATTTCTCCACCCTTCAGTGCGATTGCCCAGTCAGGGTTGTATTTGCCAACTGGAGTATCAATTTTGTACCACCAGGGCAGTTTGACGAACAGAAGCACATCGGTGCGCTTATCCAATTCAAGAGCAAAATTACGCTCAATTGTTGAATCAAAAATAACTCGTTCATAAATTGACTTATTAATCGCAACGGATGATTCAATATCTACTTGTTCCTCAGGAGAAAATTCAGACGTTTCCCAACGCAATTCTTTGCCACCCGAAAATATCTTGGAATACTTAATTCCCTTAGCACCTAAGGATGCACCGCCTTGTTCGACAATTAACTTGCCCATTTCTGAGCGAATTACCTCGGTCACTTGATCAAGAAATACCTGAGGATTCACAAAAAAATCCTTAAGACGTTTAGACCCGGTTAGGATTTTTAAGAGGGAAACACGGGTTAGGTCTGTCTCCGCTTGCAAGTAAGCCAAAATATCTTGACAGGCACGCATACGCATGTCGATCTCTATGTCTTCGCTTTCTGCGATGTTGCCACCGACCCCCAGGTTACTAAGGACGGCGTCGCCAGTTCGAATCGTAACTTTAGGAGCTGAAATGGGATTCATTGTCTTAACGTGATAAATGACTTGGCTAACAAAATCCTCAGTATCAAAAGTCAATGTGTATGTTGTTCGCGGCGAAATCTCCTCCCAGAGAGCCTTAAACTCTGGAGTCATTAAAACTTCTGGTTTTAGCTTATTTGGAACCAAGTTTCTGGCGCGCTTAACAATCGCATTGATCTGAGAACCATTGCATAAGTCTTGGATTGCTGGTCTGAGCTCTTCTAATCCTTCTGGCAATTTTACTGTGGCAAACAATGCAACTGGATCTGCTGTTGGGCGAATTAGGTCACTTTCATCGATCACTCCCGCCTGTAGCAGAGCATTCTTTATCTCTTGCGCCAACTTGGTTGCGGCATCTGGGGTTATCAAAGGGTCACCCCCATCGGCCGTGCGCAGCATATGAACAATCGCTTGCATGGATATCTTCCCGAAAACAACACCGGCGTCATCCTGATACTCAGTTTGAAGTTTTAGACAAAACTCCTCATACGTCTCATTCACGACGACGGTTAGTTTGTTGATTGATTCGTCAAATACACGATTTCCATCAAAGTCAACCGGGATACGTAAGCCTCGACCAATTTCCTGCCGTTTTTTTACCACACTAGTTGTTTCATTAAGTGTGCAAATCTGGAAAACGTTCGGATTATCCCAACCTTCACGCAATGCCGAGTGGCTGAAGATGAATTGTAATGGCACTTCTGCGGAAAGAAGGCGCTCTTTGTCTTTCATAATCAGGTTGTAGATATCTTCGTCAGCGGCAGTTTCACCTTTAGTGTCTTTAAAGCCTTTTCGATCCGAAGAGAAATACCCTTCATGAACATCTTCTGGAGCCAGTTTTGCAAGTGGCAAATCCTTATACCGATCGTCCGCAGCCCATTTCTTGAAGGATTCCTCGAATACTTGTCCGAATTTCCCGAGCTTGCTCCGATCGGATGGGTCGATTCGATAATGGGCGACTTTATCGATGAAAAAAAGCGATAGAACTTTGAGATTGGCATGCTGACATTGAAGTACTTTCTCAAAGTGATGCTTGACAGTCTGATCAATCTGCTGCTCCCACACCGAGTCACGAACGCCACCAATTTGTTCGCCTAAGCGAACCTGCCGACCACTAGAAAGTTTGATATATGAATTTTCAGGATTGGCATTAATTTCCGTAATATCAAACCCATTTTGGTAGACAGGGAGCTTGTTCGACTTCTCATAAAGGTTGTCACCAACTTCTACCCAGGCATCCTTCTCTTTAACGCCACCTTGCTGTCGTACATTTATCGCGACCTTTGCTCGAATAACTTTCTTTGAATCAATTGCCTCCACTCGGACTAAGGAATCATTACCCTCATCTGCGCCGGTTACCTCTCCAACGACAATCTGTTTGACGAGTTTGAGCTGAAAAGCACGAATTGGGTCCAATACATACATTAAGTTGAATCGGTCTTTGTGTGTAGCTGAATATCGAAGGGTGCATAGGGGGTTCAATTGCATGATCGCCTCTTTTGCCTTTGCGGTGCTATCAACGCTTTGAGGCTCGTCAATAATCACAATCGGTCGAGCTGCATGAACAAAATCAATTGGACGTTTTCCAGACAACTTGTCACTTCTTCGGTAAATGACATTACCGATATCTTCACCATCGTTATCGGGATTCTGTGAATACCCCTTAACGAATGCCTGGATGTTAATCACCATAATTTCAACAGAATTACTTGATGCGAATTGACGCAGCCGATTAACATTCTTTGAGTCATACACGAATGAATCTACAGTTTCGTTGTAGAGCGTGAGTAAATGATCCTTAGTTTGTTCAATACTCTTGAGCGTTCCTTCGCGAACGGCAACACTCGGAACCACAATTACAAATTTACGATATCCGTAATTCTTAGCCAATTCCATGATTGTGCGCAAATAGACGTAGGTCTTGCCAGTTCCGGTTTCCATCTCAACTGTGAAATGTGGACAGGCACGAGGAAGTCCATTTATCGGATCATCAATTAACCAATGTGCTAATTCTGTTTCCACCTCTGAATCTGCAATTTGATTCCTTGCCTGAATCTCCCGCACGTTTGAACGAATTTCTGCCTCTGTAATTCCAAGAACATTCCCAAGATTTCCACCAAACTCGCTAAATCCTGGAATCGTGCCAACATCTTCTCCACCCACCATGACGGAGTACTGAACTGACTTTCGTTGCTGGCCCTTAAAAATGTCAACAACCGAAGCGACGGCATCCAACTGGTACTGCTGAGTAGCATCAAACTGAAATTTCAACATTGTTAGATCTACACCGTCTTCAAATCAACTTTGGCGTTCTCAAAGATCTTTCTAGCATTTGCCTTCAACGAATCGTCGCCTGCGAAACATCTATCCAAGATCACAACTGATATAGGTTTCCAGGCCGCAATCTCACGAATAACTTCAACTGTGAGGCCAGTATCAATTACAGCAACCATCTCTCCACCGGCTACTTTCCAGACCTCACACTTTCCAACTATCAGTGATTCAACAGAGGTAGTTAGCTCGTATCGAGACTTCAGTACTAACTCAAATAACACATCCTGGCTGGTTCGCCCTGGCAAAACGTGTTCAACTTGTGCGAATAATTGCTGCTCTAAAATTTTTTCATCGCCTGCAATAGCGCCAGCATTCCAAACGGCAAAATTAGAAGTGGATAATTTGAATGAACGAAATCCGCCACCAACCTCCGTGGACACTCTTCTGATTCGCTCTTTCAAAATTTCAGAGATATTCGCTGGATGGTTTAGTGAAGTTAGAAACGAGACTGCCTCCAATGCACGCTTCTTTTCGCGGGGACTTCGAGACTTCGCTGGATCAATGATTTCAGGAAGTTGCACTGAGATCGTTTTTATCTTTGTGCGCTTTTCAGCATTTTTACGGAGACAAACATCTGCCAGCGAACCCGATCCAGCGAAGAAATCCAAGATAAGTGTCTCTTCGTTGGAATCTGCTTCCGTCACAAGTTCAACAAGTAAATTAAGAAGTTCCGAAGGTTTCGGATTTGGAAAAATAGATACTTCAGTTCCAAATAGTTGCTTTAAATATTGTGTAGTTTTTCGACTTTGAATTTTCTGAAAGGCACGTAAAGGTTCGCGCCGCGAGCTAGTTGCATATGTTTTTTTGGCTGGCAGCTGTTCATCATTGTCAGGAAACCAAATCAAGTCATCTGACATCCACCGATTCCACGTTTCCAGGTTACAACTCCATCCTCTATTTGGAGTCTTGCATTTCTTTCCTGTTATAGGATTTAGGCGATCGTCCTTAGAACCCGATCCTTGTGGATCATCTATAGGACCCGTGCGAAAAATGCCTCGTTTATCGAAAAACTTATAATTTTGAATATTAGAGAATTCTTCCGGAAGGTTCGCAAGAAATAACTCTAACTCGGACGCTAATTTTTTTTCGTTATCTTTGTTTGATTCAAAAATGGCCTGGAGAAGTCCGAAATATTCATTTTCTACGCCATAGCCAACGTCTCCGGCAATTCGCAGATCTTTTGCGTAGCAAACGGCGTATTCATGCGCGGTGGATAAGATCTTTGGGTCATTTTTGGGAGTACCTTCGATAATCATGATTCCCACAAAATTTTCTTCTCCGTAAATTTCATTCAGAATAGTGATCAGTCTTGGAAGTTCTGAATCGTCAATACTAACAAAAAGAATTCCATCGTCACGGAGAAGGCTACGAGATATTGCTATTCGTGGGTACATCATGTTGAGCCATTTCGTGTGAAAACGTCCATTTGATTCTGTATTTGTTGAAAAACTTCTTCCCTCGGAATCTAGTTGCCCCGTGTATTGTAAATACGCACTTAAACTTTCTGTATAGTTATCAGGATAAATGAAGTCATTACCTGTGTTGTATGGCGGATCAATATAAATCATTTTTACTTTACCGAGATAAGCTTTTTGCAGGACTTTTAAAACTTCTAGGTTGTCGCCTTCAATGATGACATTCTGTGAAGTCTCCCAGTTGACGCTCTCTTCGACTGAGGGACGAAGCGTTGCGAGACTTTGTCGCTGCATAACCTTTACGCAATCCGTTTTGCCCGGCCATGACATTCCAAACCCTTCAGGTCCGGAATGTACAACGTCGCCAAGAGACGACCGGAGTAGATCAAAATTAATCTCACCCGATTCGGTGTGAGTTTCTGGAAATAGCCGCAATATTTCCTGGCGGCGGTTTTCTAGAATATCTACGCTTTGTAGGTCAAATTTCGCTATTTCTTCTTCTGGCTTGATCACGGAAAATGCCTCCAAAATTGCCTATATAGAAATATCTAGGAACCTCAATAAAACTACACTATGGTTCTGACTTCTAGGCATTACTAGGGTGGTGAGAGCGCGATGAACGAAGCCCCTTTGCTTGAGGGCCAATCACGCAAAGCCGTTGAACACCGAGGATCCCACGTTCAGATTATTGCCTCGGCAGGTTCTGGCAAGACAGAAGTTGTTTCCCAGCGAGTAGTCGGCTTATTGGCCGATGGAGTTTCTGCCCGTGAGATTGTTGCCTTTACCTTTACCGAGAGAGCCGCAAATGAGCTTAAGTCTCGAATTGCCGCTCGCTTGGAGCAAAGATTGGGACCAGAGGCGGTAGACCAACTTTCAGGCCTTTATGTTGGGACCATTCATGGATACTGTTTTCAGTTCTTGCAGCAATATGTGCCTCGGTATGAAACATTCGATGTTCTCGATGAGAGTCAACATGTGGCTTTTTTGTGTCGAGAAGCATCCCATTTGAATATTAAGTCTGTTGTAGCAAGTAACAAACTTTTCGAGGCTATAAATATTTTCAATAAAAGCGTGCAGGTATTGGAAAATGAACTTCTTGATCCAAATTCAATGCCAGAGCCATTCAGGACCGTTCTTGAAGGCTATCTTGAATCGCTGGATAAGTACCGACTGCTTACCTTCGGTCAGCAAATTGTTCGTTCAGTCACGGCGCTAGATGATCCAGCGGTTGCCGCGGAGATACACAATTCCTTGAAGCACTTAATTGTCGACGAGTACCAGGATGTGAATCCTGCTCAAGAAGAATTGATTCGCAAGCTGGTCGCGGGAGGTGCATACCTCACTGTTGTTGGTGATGACGACCAAGCAATCTACCAGTGGCGTGGATCAACTGTTCGCAACATAATTTCTTTCAACGAGCGGTATGAAGATGTTAAAACGTTTGTTTTGGATTTAAATAGAAGAAGCCTGCCAGACATAATCGGAACTGCTGCCCGCTTTTCCAGAACAATTATTGATCGCCTCGATAAGGAGATGAAACCGTGGCGTTCTACTGAGGACGGACACGGTGTCGAACAAATTGTGTCTTGGGTTCATGAAACAGAACAAGAAGAGGCAAGTGAAATTGCTAGGCTTATTGCGAATCTAAATGCCGCTGGCTTGCCATTTAGTGACATTGCAATTTTGGCGAGGAGCCGCGCTGCATACCCAAAGATTCTTGAAGAGTTAGAAAATCTCGGTATCCCAGTTCAGCCAGGTGGCCGCTCGGGACTCTTTGAGCAACCAGAAGCACGCTCTTTCGGAAGATTGATGTGCTGGTTGGTGGACTACGACTGGCGTGACCAGCGCGGCCCGTCTGCTGCCATAAATCTGGATGTTCTGGTGAATGAGTTCGTCACAATATTTCATTTGAGCGCGAGACAGAAGCTAGATTTTGAGACTTGGTTAGATGAGATGAAGGTCGTTGTTCCTGCGACTGATCGGGTAGCGGATCTCATAGGTGAGTTCTATCAACTTCTAGAGATATTCAACGTCCGGGATTGGGATATGAACGATCCAATGGTCGTCAATCGATTAGGCACTCTTGCAAGAATTACTAATCTTTTCGTTGATTACGAACTCGTCTACAAGCGAGCTCGCCCGGATGTGGCTATTGAGGGTGAACAAGTCGGTGGTCAAGATCGTGGAGAGTGGTATTACAGAAATTTGGCAACTTTCATTTTGAACTACGCAAATGGTGAATTCGACGGATTCGAGGGGGAAGACGATCTACTCATCGATGCGGTTGATCTGACAACTGTGCATTCTTCCAAAGGGCTTGAGTGGCCAGCGGTATTTATCCCATCATTAACAGCAAATCGCTTTCCATCCATGTATAGCGGTCGTTCTCAAGATTGGTTAGTGCCTCGAGAAATGTTTGACGCTCCTCGCTACGAGGGTGGTAGCGATGATGAGAGGCGCCTGTTTTATGTTGCAATGACCAGAGCCCGCGATTGGCTCTCCATCTCTCGCCACAACAAGGTCACCAAAGCAAAGGTTGCTGAGAGTCCTTACTTCCCGAATGTTGGCCAGTTCTTCGTGGCTCCATCTCACATTGTAGTTCCATCGCTCAAGGGATCCAGGCCAGAAGATGTAGAACTAACAATCTCCTATAGTGATCTAGCTTCGTTTATGGAATGTGGTTTGGCCTACCGATTGCGCCAACGACTTGGCTTCAAACCACAGCTGGCACCAGCAATTGGGTATGGAAAATCGATTCACCATGTGATGCGCGTAGTGGCAAACTTCACGCAAGCAACTGGCGCAGTCCCAGATTCAACTTTCTTGAATGAGATTCTGGACAGGGAATTCTTTCTACCAAATGCCAATAAAGTTGCTCATCGCCAACTAAAGGATGCGGCGCGCAAACTCGTGAGTAAGTACATAGACGAATATGGAAGTGACCTGCATCGCGTGTGGCAGACCGAGTACCCGTTTGAACTTCACTTGCCGGGAGTCACGGTCAGCGGTCGAGCGGATGTAATCATTGATAAAGGAGTTAGCGGTGAAACTTCACTGACTCTCATCGATTACAAAACTCGCACTAGCGAAGAATCCGAACATGATATTCAGTTGCAAGTTTATGCCAGTGCTGGACGCCGAGAAGGACTTGATGTAGCGGACGCCTTCGTGCATGACATGGTTGCGTCCGACCGAATTCCAGTTGATGTAGAGCAGGTTGCGGTCACTCAGGCGGAGCTAGTAGTCGTTGAGATGGCAGGAAAGATAAAAAGAAGAGAATTCGATGCCTCGCCAGAAAAATCCAAGTGCGGTCGATGTGATGTTCGCGCGATTTGTTCAAAGTCGGCTACCCGTACAACCAAGTAGCGACCCTGGCATTCCCTTTCAATGCAGGTTGTAGCTACCCACTTCTGCAGGTATCCACCATTCTTTGCCCTTCCAGTAGTGATTTTCCCCCAAGAGCTCGTAAAACCCACGCCTCTTTCCCACAAGATATTGAGTCCCATCCCAGAAATGCAAAAGGCCATCTTCAATCCACCCCAGCTTCCGACTCAAATTCGCTGCCTTGCGGCGACATCTTCAACTTCATGCATCACAGACCATACCTGGTTAAGCGGTTTTGCAAAACCGTAGCCGCGAGTATCAGCGATCTCTGATTTGAAATTCTTATAGTTAACTGAGAGCGCAACCTGCGAAACCCAAGAGGCGAATTGCTCAGTAGTGATGGCAATTCGGTAAGGGTAATCAGCAAACGGGGTGGCAATAATTTCCGCCCCAGTTTGCTTAGCAAGTGGTTCTAAAGACTTTCTATCCCGTGCACGCACTTGTAACGCCCCGTCTTTGTAGACAGCGCTGATAAAACCTGTTGTCGTGAACATCCACATATCTATCGTTCCTCTCTAATGATTAACGCATTTGCAAATTTGGACCAAATTTCAGGAGTGATGGAGTCCGGGAGATATCCCCCAGCCCCACCCATGAGTATGGGTGTCGAAGGAAACTTCTCGCGAAGCGCTTTTGCAGCTTCGACATAACCTTCGATGGAGTATTCGAGAGAAGTTAAGGGATCTTTTAAATGTGCATCTGCACCGCAGGCAACAAATATTAGATCTGGCTTGAACTGTTCGGCCTTCTCGAAAAACTGCTTCATACCGTAATCAAGCGCTTCGTCACCTTTACCCAGGTGAAGATGCGTTTCCAATGAAACAAGCGGCAGGTTGTAAATATTCCTCTCCGGAAAGCTCTCATTCCCGGTTCCCGGAAAGATCCATTTCTCATGAATTGAATACGTAAGTACATCTGGATTATCAGCCGTTAGATTTTCCGTACCGTCACCATGATGGCCATCGATATCAAGAATGGCGACACGTTTACCGAAGTCTCGTGTGGCAATTTCAGCTGCGAGTGCGAAGTCGGCGAAGATGCAGAACCCGGATGAGTGATCGTATTGGGCGTGATGTTTCGCGCCAGGAAAATGGATTGCTGTCTTTGCCTGCCCGCTAAGGAGCAATTCAAGTGCGGTCAGAGTGCCGCCAGCAAACAATTTTGCCAGCTCTGCAAGATCAGGACGCGCGCCGTTCCACTGACTCGTTTCGTTTTGAATGAGAACTTCATCGAGGTACTTGGGGGCATGGACTCTTTCGAGTTCGGCCCTAGTTGCTAAACGTGGCTTTATTTCAGCCACTTCGATGCCACTTCCCGAAGCTAAATCGAGAAACAGGTTTCGAGCGTTAATAAAGCGTCGCCCCTGTGTTGGATGGCTAGGGTCAAAGACCCAGTTGGCATAACTATCTGAGTGAATTAAGTATGTTGTTTTTGCGGTGTTCTCCTTAGTTGATTGAGCGTTCAAAGTGTTTGTGTAACTTTTCGATTACTCCAGGTAGAGACTCCTTAGATATGTGGTGCCCCGGAAAAGTACGACTCCAACCTAGTACCGGTGATCCATTTTGTGATTGACCTTGATAAAAAGTAACGGGACGGGTTTTTCCAGATGTCGTTAAATATGTAACAGTTTCTACTGATACCGCTTTAACGATCTTGTTGTCCGTTAATTGCTCATAAACTTGTTTTCCGTTCATGAAAATCACTTCATATTTCTTCTGATTGATCTGAAAGCGAAGGAAATCGGCATCACTTTGGAGAAGTTCCTCTCTAACGCCGTAATCCTTTATCTTTCCCCAGACTGGGTCAGTAGCCCACTGGACTAGATCCAAATGAGCTGCCGTTCCATTTCTGTAATCGCAGTCGAAGTAATCATTAACATTTTCATTGAGGTGCTTAAACCATGTCATATATGGTTTCGAAGTCTTATCGAAGTAGCTATAGCAACCATTTATGACCTTGATCGCAGTCTCGCGATTCAGGGCCTTTGGATTTGAGACACCTAGCATTTCAAGATCTACCAGACGCTTCTTTGCTGCGGGCAGGATTTTTTTATTTTTGCCCGCTGTTAAGAATTCGAGTGAGCTTGGATTTATTCCCACTGTGACCACCCGAGCATTTGTTGGATAACCGAAGGAAACAATTGGTGTTGAAAATTCAACTAGTTGCGGAATCTGTGGGTAATCCGCCATAGCGCGTTCAATCACGCGCTCTTCAATTATGTAGTTTGTTTCCATCTCGGAATCCTCCCGCTTAAACAGCCTGCTGGGAAGAGGGCGAGAAGAAACTCTCGCCCTCCTTCAGCAACTGTGTGTTGAAGCCGTTACTTGTCGAATTACTAGAGGCCCACATAACTAAACCCCCTTCACAAGACGGGCTTTGATGTCATTCCACTTGCCGATGCGCTGGCGGATGAGTGAAAGGCTGGGTGCGCCTTCAACTTTGCGTTGCCATTCTTCATAACCGATTGCTGAACCATTTGTGCGTGGATCAGCAAGGTATGAAGCGATGAAGCCAAGCATGTCTTCTTCGCTATGCGCGCGGGTGTAGCTCTTGCGCATAGTTGGGCCGTGTGTGACCCCGGCTTTCTCGCAGGCTTGATTCCAAGTTCCAAAGCGCGACAGGTAGACGGCAATGGTTGGTTGGATCTTTAACTTCTTGTATTTATTTGTAGTCAGCGGACCAACTACTTTTTCAGATGCACGGCGCAAAATTGTTAGCAGATCTTCATCCGAGTAAATCTTCTCGAAATTCATTCTGCCCTTAGGTAACTTCTTGGCTTGCTTACCTAACAATTGGCGAACTCGTGCTGGCTTTTCATCTAAGTGCGCAGCCAAAGTTTCCACATCAGCTGTGCCCAGATCTTTAAATGCCGCCAAGGCTTCGGCCTTCTTCTTAACTTCACGATTGACTCGCACAGTTCTAGCAGAAGGACCTTCATTAGCTTTAGTTATGAGGCGAATCATTTCTCGCGTGAGATTTAACGAATCGCCAATTGCCTGCAGTGTGTGACCGGCTTCGCGCATCTGAACGACGTAGCGGTTGCGCTCATCCATGGTGTCGAAAATTGCCTGCGGCAAAGGATCGCGGTTGATCAGTGAAGGGAGGATTCTCTTTCCCTTAGTCGGATCAGTCATATACATATCCTCTCCTTTACGCAGCCTGCTGGGAAGAAGGCGAGAAGAAATTCTCGCCTTCTGTCAGCAACCAGTTGTGGAAGTCGCGATTAAAGAGCGCATCGTCACCGCGGTTATCGCGGATTCGAGCGATTGCATCTTGAGGCGTTAAGCCATCTTTGATGAGGATTAGTGCAAGGACTAAACCGGAACGGTTGAGGCCGGCTTGGCAACGAACTAGAACGCGATCGCCTTGCTTCCAGCGGTCGTAACCGAAATCAACAGCTTGGCGAAGTCGATCTAGATCGATATCGGTGATTGATGCGTCGGGAACTCCGTAACGAAATTCCTGAACTTTCCAATCAGCAGGACGTGCCCATGCGTACATGGTCACAATCGCATCGAAGGGAAGATCGGTGCGCGGGCGGTTGTTGGTTTGTGCCAAGTGAATGACATCAAGATCATCTGTTCCACCTTGGAAAAGATTTGGAGCAATCATTGAATAAAGTTGTGGATACATATTTCTCCTTAGTTCAGAAAATCGGGATCGGTTGTTTCATCGGCATCCTTTGTAGGACGGATGTTTTTAGAGCGAGTCATGCGGGAATGTGATTCGCGCATGCGCTTTGAGGAATATGCGATCTCTTCGTGCTCTGCGGTTTGTGCAAGAGCATCCATCTCGGCAGCTTCTTCAAGGATGATCGCAAGTGATTCAGCAGAGCGTTCATCGACTACGCGGATTTCTGAGGCGTGGCTGCGTAGATTGGCAGCAGTTCCCTTCAAACGCTTGGTTGCAGACTTTTGATTGCCCTGCAGAATTTCTTCTGTGGCAATTGCTTTTTCGCTCTGTGCCTGCAAGATCATGCGCTCGGCTTTAACGATTGGATCTTCGATGCGGCCGGCTGCTTGATCACCGGGAACAACGTTGACGTTAACCGGCATGGTCACGCTGACTTCATTGCGCGCTGCCAAGTCGGTGTATTCGATTGTTACATCGGCGATCTTGCAAAGACCAAGATCTGCAATGCCTGGAACATCTACCAAGATGATGAAGCGACGGTTTTCACCGGCGTAGAGATCACCGAGTTGAACGACGTAATCCTGGCCATCCATCCAGTAAGGAAGGCGCTGTAAGAGTTCGATCTTTGGTTGTCCCTTGGCCATTGCTGTTGGGCGAAAGCGCAGAGCGCAGTTAACGATGACTTTATCGAGCAGGTCATCTACTTCTGCTGCGATTGCACCGACTGCTTCATCGATATCTGCGGCAAAGCGGTGTGCTCCGCCGCCGCCTTGAGCGATTGCCTCAAGGATGGTTTCGTCATAACCGTTGCCTAGACCGATTGATGCGGAAGTGATCTTTTCCGTCGCAGACTTTGCGGCAACATCGGCGAAGAACTGTGGATCGCGCTCCCCCGCATTTGCATGGCCGTCGCCGATAAGAAGAAGGGATGTTCCGCCTTCTAGCTTGGTGCGACTTGCTTCGCGCATGGCGAGTGTGAAACCTGCAGAGATATCTGTAGATCCCCCGGTTTGGATCTTGCGGATCGCTTTCTTTAACTGTGCGATGTCGTGATCGATCAGTGGCTTAGTTGGAACTGCCACCTTTGCAGTGTCATCGAAGATAACCATGCCGAAGGTATCTTTCTTATCAAGGCGATCGATAAGTTTAAGGATTGATTCCTTAGCTGCAGCAAGTGGTGCGCCTTCCATTGATCCGCTGATGTCGAGACAGATCTGCACGCCACGTGCCGGGCGTGATGCTTGGATTTCGCCAACTGGTGCGGTGAGGTCGACCATCAAGGTGACCTTGTCTTCTGATTCGATAGCAATTAGATCGGTATCGAGGATGAGTTTGGTTTTCATATAGCTCCTTAGAAAAGTTGTTTGAGTAAGCAGGGTCGGGTGTGACCGATAGATGCGAAGAGCATCGAGTGTGAAGTGATTGCTTAATCAGTAGGGCCTGGATCGGCGGCCCTGCGCGTAGCGGGCTAGATGGCTATTGGGCGCGCGAAGGCACGAGTGATCGCTGTTGTGTTGCTGGCGTTAATTGCGGTGTGTGTAAACACTTGGTGCCTCCGTTTCTTTTCTATTTGGAATGTTACCTGCAGCCACTGACATGGCTGGATTTGCTACTGCCGGTTTAACTAAGTGAGATGTTCTCGATGTTTGCTGATTGCGCTGCGTCCTGGAAGTGCTTGAGCATCTTGGTTTGGTTGGTGTCCTTGATCTTGAGCCATTCACCTTGTGCGTAATAAGTGGTGGTTGCCTCAAGATTTACCTCAAGCACACCTGATGGATGCAAGCGGTAAGAGCCGTTCTTTGGAACGGTGATGGTGCGGCCGTTGGCGAGCGTTACGAAAACCTCATGCTGATCGGCAGAGTTGTTGTGAGAGATGAGTGGAGTTGAAATGGTGAACCTCGTTATCTTTTCTGTGCGTTTGTATGTGGATGTGGTTTGCATTTATTCCTTTCGGGTTAGGGCTTAGGCGATTTCGCGCTTAAGTGGGATACGGTGCGGGTGCAGTTCAACGTCGTACATGACGGAAAGCTGGAAAACTGCATGCTCAATAAATTCTTGGAAGTCATAAGCAGAGCAGGTTACTGACCCAATTACGCCGTCTCCATGATCTACAAATCGTGGGCTATCTTCATCGGCCTCTGGATCCCATTCGTTGTGAATGAGTTCAAACTCGGCATCAAATGAGTATGACCCGGCGATTCCGTGATTTCTTTGCGCGAAGAAGTCACGAGCGATTTCGTGATACTCGTACCAAGTTGTCATCGGAACCTCTGCGCGCTTTTCATCACGCTTTGGCTTGATATGGATCTTCATATCATCGTTACAGATTAAAGATACATACCCAATGTGGTCGCCAAAATGGGTCACTTCATATGCATAGTGAAGATTTTCCAGGTTGGCGATGATCTCGTGAAAACTGCCCTCGCGAGAGAGTTCTTTAGAGATGCGCTTAACCAGGTTGTTGAACTTAGAGTTAATGCGCTTTGTATCTTTGTCATCAGCTGGCAAGTGCGTATCCCTTTCTGGTTGACGCTTCGAACTTCTTTCCGTACTCGGCTTCGCCTTGCTTGGTGAGGTGGAACTGTGGAGTCTCGTGCTTGAAGCATTCGTAGTAGCGCTTCTCGCCACGGCGAGAGTCGCGACCAAGTGCTTCAGCCTTCTTCCGTGAATAACGTGCCTGCGAGAGGCGAAGCTTTGCTAATTCGATGTCGCGGATAGATTCTTTCTTGCAGGTTTCTTCCAGAATGGCCAGACCGCGATTTTTTGGCTTATCGGCCTTGGCGCGGGCCGAGAACTTGCCCGGCTTGGACTTCTTGGATCGGTCTTTCAAATAGACCAGCTTGTGGCCAGCATCTTCGATACTGGAGTCGTTGTCGTACCTCATCGCTATCGTTCCTTTCATGTTAGAAGTTGCATCAGATGCTTTGAAGTTAGTACTGGGTACTGACTTTTTTACCCCTGCAACTTTTTCCTGCTCTCCTTCAAGAGACCATCTCTTAAAGAAGTTGTTCGTTCTTGGATAATGGTACCACCCCTATAGATATCTACCAAATTTACAAGATTGGGTGTGTCGCGCTTTTTACGCTCATTTGGCGTGGCGGTCAACTCCCATAGATATTTCCTGTATCCTTAACACCATGAGCCCGTTTAAACTTCCCGCCACCGGTGAGGATCTCGCCTATGCCGTTCGCGGCTACATGGATGAGGCCTACGACCAGGTCAAGGGCGAGCTTGAATGGAAATTCCTGCCTGAAGGCCTAGCCGCCATCTGGGAACACTCCCCCTTTTTACGCGATGCCCGAAAGGCTTTGCCAAAGCCGGTGGCCGAGATCCGCGAGATCTGCCACATCATCGTTACCTTTCCCGGTTCAACTGCAGTTGAACGAATTCGAGA
>Ga0315903_10004287_pt1 | contig 19152 bp, 23 predicted proteins | sample LakEriMetagenome_7_FD_203524 | JGI IMG/M metagenome (GOLD analysis project Ga0315903, IMG submission 203524) | Freshwater fungal communities from buoy surface, Lake Erie, Ohio, United States - Buoy 2 MA119 | ecosystem: Environmental > Aquatic > Freshwater > Lake | place: USA: Lake Erie, Ohio...
CCGAGCTGTCATGGTCATAAGCATAGCCTGCGCCATAGCCGATGTCCTTCATCAGCTTTGTCGGTGCATTGAGGATATGCGCGGGTGGCATCAACGAGCCTGTATCCCGTGCCATTTTCCAAGCAGATTTCTGCGCCTTATACGCAGCGTTCGATTTTGGTGCGGTGGCGAGATATAGGCATGCCTGCACAATAGCGACTTCGCCTTCCGGACTGCCCAAAAATTCATAGGCCTGTTTGGCGGCAAGGCATTGGACCAAGGCTTGTGGGTCGGCGAGGCCGATATCCTCACTGGCGAAACGGACAAGGCGGCGCAGCACATATAATGGCTCTTCGCCCGCTACCAACATACGCGCCATCCAATATAAGGCAGCCTGCGGATCGGAGCCACGCAAGCTTTTATGCAGTGCGGATATGAGATTATAATGCCCCTCCCGATCCTTATCATAAACGGGCATCCGGCGTTGCAACAGTGCCGCCATGGCTTGCGGGTCAAGCGGGCTTTCAATGTGAATGGCGAACAAAGTTTCCGCCTGATTGAGCAGAAAACGTCCATCGCCGTCGGCGCTTGAGATCAAGGCTGACCGCGCATCGTCGGTGACGGGCAAAGGACGTTCCATGACGGCTTCCGCACGGGTCAGCAGTGTCGATAATGCTGCCTCGTCCAAGCGTTGCAGGACCATTACTTGCGTGCGCGACAGCAAAGCCGCGTTCAACTCAAACGACGGATTTTCGGTCGTTGCGCCGACGAGCGTGACCACGCCGCTTTCGACAAATGGCAGAAATCCGTCTTGCTGCGCGCGGTTGAAGCGATGAATTTCATCCACAAACAGCAATGTCTGCTTGCCTGTTCGCGCCATCGCCTCTGCCTCGGCAAAGGCTTTTTTGAGATCAGCCACACCCGAGAATACTGCCGAAATCGGCTTGTAATGCATGTCCACCGCGTCGGCGAGCAATCGGGCGATGCTGGTCTTGCCGGTACCCGGTGGTCCCCACAGGATCATGGAGGATAATTTGCCCGCAGCGACCATGCGGCCAATCGCGCCATCGGCACCCGTCAGATGTTCCTGACCAATCACCTCATCCAATTTGGTAGGCCGAAGCTTGTCCGCAAGCGGGGCGTTTTCCGGTATAGAACTGGGGACCTGTGGGGTGTCGCCAAAAAGGTCGCTCATAGATGAAACCTATTCCGCCGTGTGTTATCGCATAAGCATAAGCGCTTCGGACAGTTTCCGGAACGGCTTGCCACAGGTTTATCGTGCAGACGCCGCACGCGCAGCACGTTGGCGGATGAGGCGGATATAGGTGTCGGCGACGGTCTGGTTAATCGCATCCCAGCTGAAATCGAGTGACCGTTGCTCGCCAGCAGCGCCATGTCGCGCGCGCAAGTCGGCATCGGTGCAATAAAGTTGCAAACTGTCGGCAAATTTTTGGATTGCGCCTGGCGTGATTAGCCGGCCTGATACATTGTCCTCTACCAGGCTTTGGCTGCCAGTCGCCTTGGCCGCGACAACAGGCAGGCCGCAGGCCATAGCCTCCAACGTAACATTGCCAAAGGTTTCGGTGACGCTTGGGTTGAACAACAAATCCATGCACGCCACTGCGCGGCCAAGATCCTGTCCCCCTTGGAAACCCACAAAACGGGCATGAGGCAGGCGGCTTTCAAACCAGCCACGGGCAGGGCCTTCGCCAATGACCATGACCTGATGCGGGACATTGCGGCGGCGCAACTGGTCAATCGCGTCGGAAAAGACGTCGAGACCCTTTTCCATGACCAAGCGACCCAGAAAGCCGATGACAGCGGGCTCGTCGGTCACGCCTTGCGCGCGCCGCCATGCCAAGTCCCGGCGACCAGAGTTGAAAATTTCGCGATCAACACCGCGCGACCAGATGTCGATGTCATAATTCATCCGTTGCTCGCGCAACACCTGCGCAAAGCTCTCCGATGGCGCGACCAGCGCGTCGCATTTGCGGTACAATCGGCGCAGCCACGCTTCCACCAAGGGTTCGGCGAAGGACATGTTATAATAACGGAAATAGGTTTCGAAACGTGTGTGCACGGAAGACAACACCGGCAGGTTGCGACGGCGCGCCCATTTAACAGCCTGACGCGCGACGCGGTCTGGACTGGCGATATGAACCACGTTGGGGGCAAATGCCTCCAGATCGCGCCGGACTTTTGCCGACAAGGATAATGGCAAGCGATATTCCGGACGAAAGGGTATGGCGAAGGACGGCACGCTAACCAGGTCGCCTGTCGCAACAAAAGCAGGTTCAGCAACCGTTGGGGAATACACACGCACCGATGCGCCTTGGCTCAAAAGATAGCCGACAAGGCGATTTAAAGCCTGATTTGCGCCATCACGGACATAATTATAATTGCCGCTGAATAGCGCAATGCGAAGGTCGCTGGTCTGCATCAATCGGCTTTTATCGGCGACAGCGCAAAATGCCAATGGGAATGGTGCATTTGGTGCGATATGCACCCGATATGATAATCAGTCAGATCGATGTTTTGCTGATAGGGCAGCCCAAACAGTTTCACGCCGACGGGACGATGAGCGCGATGGCGCGCATGCCGGTGGACCGACCGGTCTTCCTAGGCAAGCATGGTTTTACCGGTGACCAAGTCGCCGATCCGACTGTGCACGGCGGCGCGGACAAGGCGGTGCATTTTTATCCTGCCGAGCATTATCCCAAATGGATTGCCCACTTTGCGGCGGAAAATTTTGTCCATCCACTGCTCGACCAAGCTGGCGCATTTGGAGAAAATATTAGCGCGTGCGGGCTTCTTGAAGACAATTTGCGTATTGGTGACCAGTTTCGCCTTGGACACGCGGTGGTTGAAGTCGCGCAAGGTCGACAACCCTGCTGGAAGCTGGATCATCATTTCGATGTCCATGGCCTGTCGGGTGCAGTCATCAACAGTGGCCGTTGTGGGGGCTATTTCCGCGTGATTGAAGAGGGCGAAGTGGCACCGGGCGACCGCATAGAACAATTGCACGCGGCAGGGCATGATTGGACTGTTGCGCGAGCCTTCAATCTTTTGATTGGCGGCGGGCATCGGGCGGAAGGTGCCAAGTCAGAATTGCGCGCGCTTGCCGCGCTGGAGACTTTGGCGGAAAGTTGGCGGATTAGGTCGGTAAAATTGGCAGGGTGACCTTGCCCGTTGCGAACGAATTCGACGGCGCTTATTCGCAGATATCGTCTCTGTCGGATGCAGGGGCGTAGAGGCGTATGCGGGTTACGCGTTTTTCGTCGGCTTCCAATATTTCCAAAGTCCAGCCGCTCGCCTCATGCACCAGCATTTGGCCGATGTCGGGGACTTGGCCGGCAATGACGAAGGCGAGGCCACCAAGTGTATCGACGTCTTCATCCACTTCCGCCAGCTTTGGGTCAATCGCCTCAGCGAGATCATCCAGCTGTGTGCGCGCGTCGGCTTCCCACAAATCGGAGGCCATTTTCACGAACGGCAGTTCAGGTTCGTCGTCATGTTCATCTTCGATTTCGCCGACGATTTCTTCGACCAAATCCTCAATCGTTACCAGACCCTCGGTCCCCGAATATTCATCCAGCACGATGGCCAAATGCGTGCGTGTGCGCCGCATTTCGTCTAATAGTGCAAGTACGCTCATATTTTGCGGCACAAAACGTGGCTGGCGAATGAAGGATTCAAGGCTGTGCGGTCGTTCCTGATCTAAGGCGAGAACTGCGAACACATCCTTTATATGGATCATGCCAATGACACTGTCCAACGTGTCGCGGTACACAGGTAGGCGGCTGTGGCCATGTTCGGCGAAGGCAGCGATACAATCGGCAAAGCCAGCACTTTCTTCAATTGCAATAATGTCGCTGCGTGGCACCATGACGTCATCGACACGGTGTTCGCTAAAATGGAGCAAATTACGCAGCATCGTGCGCTCGACAGCGGTTAAGTCGCCATCGGCGTCTGATTGTCCGTTGTCGTCGCTATCTTCCTCATGCTCTGCAATCGCTTCTTCAAGCTGCTCGCGTAAGGTCGGCCCGTGATCGCGGCCAAAGAACATAGTCTTCAGCCGCTGCCATATTCGTCCGTCGTTATCGTCGTCGGTTGCGGTTTTCGAACCGCTAAAACTGTCACCCTCAGGCATAATGGAAGCGTACTGGCCTCTTAATGGTCTATTTCATCCTTATATGGATTGTGAAGGCCCATATATGCAAGCGCTTTTACCTCAAGCGCCTCCATCAATTCAGCTTCGTCATCCTCGATATGGTCATGGCCAAGCAAATGGAGCATCCCGTGGATGACAAGATGCGTCGCATGATGGGCGATAGGGACATCTTTTTCTTTCGCCTCAGCCGCACAGGTTTCATGTGCCAAAATGATGTCACCGAGCATGATTTCAGGTGCATCATAGGTGCCGGTGCGCAATGCGTCTAATTCCGTGTCATCAAGCATAGGAAAGGACAGCACATTCGTTGGCTTGTCCTTGTCGCGCCATTCTCGGTTAAGCGCATGGACTTCCGCATTGTCGGAAAGTTTGATGCTTACGCTGACCGGAACGACGGGATCAGCTAGTTCAGCAATGGCCGCAAACCGGACAGCTGCGTCTACGGCCTTTTCAACTTCGCTCTGCCCGAAATTGCTATTGCCCCACACCACGCCCATGTCGAGTTCGACATCAATCATGCCCGCCCTCATAAGCGTCGACGATGCGGCCAACGAGCGGGTGACGCACAACGTCGCTGCTGTTGAAGCGGATGGTCTGGATGCCGTCGACGCCTTCGAGGCGTTGCACCGCATCGTTCAGGCCAGACATACGCTCGCCGCCCGGAATGTCGACCTGATGTGGGTCACCGCAAATGACCATGCGACTGTTCATGCCGAAGCGGGTGAGGAACATCTTCATCTGTGCCGCAGTGGTATTCTGCGCCTCATCTAGAATGATGAACGAATCGGCAAGCGTACGCCCGCGCATAAACGCAATGGGAGCTATTTCTATCTCGCCTGAGGCAATCCGCCGCTCCACCTGTTCGGCTGGTAAGCAGTCATATAAGGCGTCGTATATCGGTCGCAGATAAGGATCGACCTTTTCCTTCATATCGCCGGGCAAGAAACCCAACCTCTCTCCCGCCTCAACCGCGGGACGTGAAAGAATAAGCCGCTGCACAGCGCCCGTAATCAACATGGCCACAGCCTGTGCCACCGCCAGATAGGTTTTGCCTGTGCCCGCTGGCCCAAGCGCGAAAATAATCTCGTCGCGGGCCAGTGCCTCCATATATGGAATTTGTGTGGCAGAACGTGGCACGAGCGTTTTCTTGCGCGTACGGATCATGATACCCGGTGCGTCGGTCGCGTCCTTACGGACGATGCCTTCTAAAGTAGGTTCAGCAGTCATGGCGATGATGGATTGCACGGCTTCGCTGTCGATTTCCTGTCCGCGCGACAGGCGGGAATAAATGTCATTCAGCACATCGCGGGTCCGGCCAATGGCGCCAGCCTCGCCTTCAATCTGTACGCGGTTTCCGCGGGCCGAGATATAAACCCCGAGGCGGTTCTCAATCGTCACCAGATTACGATCAAATTCGCCAAAAACCGCGTTAATCAGATGCGGTTTGTCGAAGCTCATCTCCAGCCGGGACAAGTCACCAGCTTGCGCTTGGGCTTTTTTGGCCATTCAGGCGGCTGCTCTCATCTTTGGTTCACCTTTCAGGCTAAGCGGTCCAGAATCGGTAATCTGCACAGTAACGATATCGCCGATTGACAGGTCCGGCGCAAGCACATGCACCGATTGGAGCCAAGGCGATTTGCCGATTAACTGGCCATCAAATTTTCCAGGCCGTTCCAGTAGGACATCGGTGGTGCGACCAACGGTGCGATCATTGAACGCCGTCTGGTCCGCCACGATCTGCGCCTGAAGCCGCTGAAGCCGTTCGTCCATCACTGCCATCGGTATCTGGTCAGCCATGTCGGCGGCGGGCGTGCCGGGGCGTGGGCTATATTTGAAGGAATAAGCTTGCGCATGGCCAACTTCGCGCACGAGGCTTAACGTGTCTTCAAAATCGGCGTCGGTCTCACCGGGGAAGCCAACGATGAAGTCACCGGAAAAGGCGATATCGGGCCGTACAGCGCGCACGCGGTCAAGAATACGCATATAGCTGTCGCGGCTGTGGCTGCGGTTCATGGCCTTTAAGATACGGTCTGAACCGGACTGAACGGGCAGATGGAGGAACGGCATCAGCTTTTCAACATCACCATGTGCGGCAATCAAGCCTTCGGTCATGTCGTTCGGGTGGCTGGTCATGTAACGGATGCGGCGAAGCTCAGGAATTTTGTCGAGAGCTCGGATGAGGCCGTCTAAACCTTGAAGCTTGCCTGTGTCATCTTCACCATCCCATGCGTTGACATTTTGGCCAAGCAAGGTGATTTCGCGCGCGCCCGCATCGACAATTGCCTTTGCTTCATCGATCAAATCGGCCCAACCGCGAGAAATTTCTGCGCCTCTGGTGTAGGGCACGACACAATAAGTACAGAATTTGTCGCAACCTTCCTGTACCGTCAGAAATGCTGATGGCGGCTGCTTGCGGCGAGCAGGCAGCTTACCAAATTTGTCGAGGCCGGGTAGGTCGAGGTCAACGATACGTTCGCCGCGTCCGACTGCTGCGACCATATCGGGCAGATTGTGATAGGCTTGCGGACCGACGACGATGTCGACTTCGGGGGCCCGGCGGCTAATCTCGCCGCCTTCGGCCTGCGCGACGCAGCCTGCGACTGCGATAACGGGGCTAGTTCCATCCTTGCGGCGTAAGCGGCCAATCTCGGAATAGACCTTCTCCGCCGCTTTTTCGCGGATGTGGCATGTGTTGAGAACGACAAGATCGGCATTGGCCTTGTCATCCGCTGGCGACATTCCTTGGCTTTCAAACATCTCAGCCATGCGCTCGCCATCATAGACGTTCATCTGACAGCCGTAATTTTTGATCGAATAGGTTTTTGGGGAATCCATGCTCATAATGCGCGCCTATACAAGGCGCGCCGCATTGCCGCCACCCTCCATCGCAGCGCCAATACGCGCCCGCACTTCGGCAGAAATGGCCTTGCGGTCCGGATAATGGAGCGGATCAAATGGTTCCAGAAAATGCAGTGTTGCGGTAATTGGTTTGAGATAAGACAAAAGGCGCCAGAAATTCTCAGTTACCTTTTCGTCGCCAACCCAGGCGACCCGCGGCGTATGATGGCCATAATTGAGATAGACAGGCTGCACGAGCATGCCCGCGGGCGGCGGAACTAATGCGGCGAACAAAGATGGTTTGAACGGCAACAGGCCCGATCCATCATGCGTCGTGCCCTCGGGAAAGATGGTCACGGGCTGATGACCTGACATGGCCGCGCGTAGGTCGTTGACTTGATTGCTGACGCTGGCACGGTTTTCGCGGTTGACGAAGATAGTGTTGTTGATCTTGCACAGCCAACCAATCAGAGGCCAGCTTTCGATGCCGTCATTGGCTACGAAAGTGCAGCCAGTGACACCTGACATTACGGGAATATCGATCCAGCTATGGTGGTTTGCGGCATAGAATACATTGCTGCGCACGCGGGTGCCAGTGGTTGCGGTTGCGATGCCGCTGGTCCAGCTTATCGAGAGCAAAAACAAGCGCGGCCAAGGCGATGGTATGCGGATAATCCGCCAGATATTATGTAATAACAGGCTTAAGGCAAGGCTTGCAGCCATCAGCAACAGCCGTGTCAAAAACAATAGCTGCCCTGTTACAAACGCCAACGGGTTGCGTCGTTCAATCCTTGCGGTCGATGGCGACGCCATAAAGCTCCATACGATGGTCGACCAAACGATAACCCAGTCGTTCCGCGATGATTTTCTGCAATGCCTCAAGCTCTGGGTCGACAAATTCAACGACCTTGCCAGTTTCTACATCTATCAAATGGTCGTGATGTGCCTCGGGCGATGCCTCATAGCGCGCACGGCCATCGCCGAAATCATGCCGATCCAATATGCCTGCCTCTTCAAACAAGCGCACAGTGCGATATACGGTGGCAATCGAGATTTTGGGATCAATGGCGGAGGAACGGCGGTACAGCTCCTCCACATCGGGGTGATCGGTCGCATCGGAAATGACACGTGCGATGACGCGTCGTTGATCGGTTATGCGCAGGCCCCGTTCGTTGCAGAGCGCTTCAATGTCAATTTTGATATCCATTGAATAAGACATTTAGTGTCGCTCCGTGATTCGTCAAAGAAAAAGGCCGGGGGTGTCCCGGCCTTATATTCTTGCGGATAAGCGAAAAGCTTATTTTGCTTTCTTTTTGCGGCCCGAGCCCGGCGCGCGACCAAGGCCAATGGCCTTGGCCAATTCGCGACGTTGCTCCGCATAAGCGGGCGCGACCATTGGATAATCGGCGGGCAACCCCCACTTCGCGCGATAATCTTCCGGTGTCATGCCATAATGCGTCATAAGATGACGCTTGAGCATTTTCAGCTTCTTACCGTCGTCCAGGCAGACTATGAAGTCACGCTTTACAGAGTTACGGATAGGAACGGCTGGTTCCAAAGTTGTTTCTGCGACGACTGCGGGGCTGGAAATTCCAGACAGGGCCGCGTGCACGTTAGAGATTAATGTGGATACGTCAGAGACGGCAACGCTGTTGTTGCTAACATGAGCTGCTACAATGTCCGCAGTTAACGTAATTAACAATTCCGTGACATCGTTACTTTCTTGTGACATTTTATAAACTCCAAACCCATCCACTATAGATTTTATAGTGCAGAATCATGTACATTATCAAAGAAAAATGGTCAACTATTGGTCTAACTTATGCGTTATATTATAGTTCTAACAGCATAGTAATTGCATCGGGACTTATACCCTCGGCATTTTTATAGTAATTTTTTCGACGTCCAATGGAAATAAATCCTGATTTCAGGTAAAAACCATGCGCGTTGTTGCCATCGCGAACTTCAAGGAAGATTTTCGTCCGTCCCGCCCGTCCCGCCCGGTGAATTGTCTCTGACAATAAAAGTTTCCCGATGCCATGGCTCTGAAGTCTTCGGGCAACGCCAATCATTAGCAATTCTTGATGATCAAGAACCCAGCGGCTCATGGCAAAGCCACAGATGGTATCGCTATCTTTCGCTAGCAATAACTCGCAATCGGGCATTACCAAGCTGGATAGACATTGTGCAGCGGTCCACGCTTCCCCATATCTGGGGTCGAAAGCGTCGTGCATGATGGTCATCATGGCCGCAATATCCCCAGCGTCCCCTTCGACGACGCGGATCATTTGGGCAAGGTTGCAGGCTTTGCGTCCGGCGCCCGGCCATAGATTGGCGTCGCTGGAAGCGGAGGCGTTGCAGACAGAAGTGCCCATTGGCGCGCATTGGGTAACAGTTCCAGCCAATGGCGGTCGGCGCGTTGGGGATCAATATCGCCTGCTACTATTTCGGCCGTGGCAAGGCGCGGTAGGTCATCGGGCAGGATGGAGCGCACAGGCGCACGCGAATGTCCATGCGCATCAAATGCCTCAAAGAAATACTCGCCATGGCCACCAGTCATGACAACGTCTATGGCAGTGGCTTCGGGTAGTGTTGAACGTCCCATCGCCGCCACCAAAGCAAGGCAACCATAGCCGTGCACATCAATATGCCATGCTAGGCCCAAAGCTTTTGCGGCGGCAACGCCCACGCGAATACCTGTAAAACTGCCCGGTCCGACATTGACCAACACCTGGTCCGCCTTGCCGTTACCGGGCAATGCGGCGATCAGAGGAAGCAAACGTTCGGCATGGCCGCGGCCAATGACTTCATGTTCAGCCGCTAGAACATAGTCGTCATCAAGCAAAGCGACCGAGCACGCGCGCGTCGCTGTATCGATGACCAATGTCCGCATGACCGTTCGTTGGCCGCTTGATTACAGAATGCTGTTAAAGCGGTCGAACGCTGGCCTTGGGCTGCGTTCGAAGATGCTCGCTTTGTCGCCATAGCCCAAGGTGCAAATGAAGTTGGATTGCACTTTAGTGCCTGCAAAAAATGCTTCGTCCACTGCGGCATTGTTGAACCCTGACATAGCGCCCGTATCTAATCCGAGGGCGCGCGCCGCGAGCATGAAATATGCACCCTGCAAGCTACTGTTGCGGAAAGCAGTTTTCTCGATGAGCGCATCAATACCGACAAACCAACTCCGCGCGTCGGTATGCGGGAATAGTTCCGGCAGATTTTCGTAAAATTCGAGGTCCATACCGATAATCGCGGTCACAGGCGCCTGAAGTATTTTCTCGCCATTGGCGGGCATGGAGCATGCGGCAAGCTTCTGCTTTGTTTCTTCGCTGCAGCAATAAATGATCCGCGCGGGTAGGCAATTGGCAGATGTTGGGCCAAATTTCATCAGGTCCCAAATCTGTTCCAACTGCGCGGACGAAACGGGCGTATCCAGATAGCCATTATAGCTACGCGCCTCCCGAAAAAGCTGATCTAGGGCGGCGTCGTTCAGTGGGTGTGACATGATCTCTACCTTCGCAATATGGGATTTTAAGCTGCGCGTACTTCTATGACTTCAGGCACATAATGCTTCAGCAATTGTTCGATACCGTTTTTCAGCGTTGCGGACGACGATGGGCAGCCTGCACAGGCACCCTGCATTTGTAGGAAAACGACGCCTTTCTGGAACCCACGATAGATGATGTCGCCGCCGTCATTGGCAACAGCAGGGCGGACGCGGGTTTCAATCAGATCCTTAATCTGGTCCACGATATCGGCATCGGCTGGGTCATCCAACGGATAATCTGCGGCGCCCGACGGGACCGAGAAGCCAGCTGTCGCAGGCTTGAACAAAGGCATGTTGGCGCTGAAATGGTCCAACAATATGCCAAGCACGTCCGGCTTGAGGCTTGCCCACTCAACACCGGGTGCTGCGGTCACGGATATAAAGGATTGCCCGAAAAACACGCCCGTCACATCGCCCAGCGCGAAAAGTGCTTCTGCTAAGGGAGAAGCTTCGGCCTCCTCTGGCGACGCAAAGTCTCGTGTTCCTGTGTCCATGACCACACGGCCGGGCAGGAATTTGATGGTCGAAGGGTTGGGTGTCAGTTCAGTTTCTATCAGCATTTCTCGCATGTGGTGCGGTCGCTTCCAAAGTGCAAGCCAGAATGTCTTGACAGCAGCCAAGCCTGCGTTGACGGAATATTGAATAAGGAGAGCAAAATTGACAGATCAAGCACAGAAAACCGCGTGGATCACGGGGGCATCGTCGGGCATTGGCGAAGCTTTGGCCAAGGCATTTGTTGCCAGCGGCGGTTATGCGATATTGTCCGGGCGGAATGTCGCGGAGCTACAACGCGTTGCAACCGAAACGGGCGCAGCGAACCGCTGTCTCATTTTGCCATTTGATACGGTCGATTATGCGGGGCTTGCTGACAGAGTGGCCGAAGCGATTGCGTTTCAGGGGCATGTCGACGTGCTGGTGAACAATGCGGGCATTTCCCAACGATCGCCCGCATTGGACACAGATTTATCGGTCTATCAACGGATTGTCGATGTCGACCTGCTCGCGCCCATTGCGCTCACACAAGCCTTGCTATCGCACATGGTTGCGCGCGGTAGTGGGCAGATTGTGATGATCTCCAGCGTGGCGGGCAAAGCGGGTGTACCGATGCGCACCGCTTATTGCGCGGCAAAACACGGCTTAATTGGTTATGCCGACGCGCTACGCAGCGAAGTTGCGGGGCAGGGCGTGAAAGTCCTTGTCGTCGCCCCGGGGTCGGTTAAAACCAATGTCTCGCGCAACGCGCTTAATGCCGATGGCTCTGTGCGCGGCATCAGTGACGCAGCAATCGACAATGGTATTGATCCGGATAAGGTTGCCAGACTCATTTGGGAAGCGGTCAGCACGGGTAAACGCGAAATCGTTATCGCCGAAGGGATGGAGGCCAGTATCCCTATGTTGCGCGCGCAGGATCCGGAGAAGCTGTTTGACATGGTCGAAGCGATGGTCGCGGCTGGCTATGCGCAGAAGATATCCGCGCAATAACAGGGCTGACTCTAAATTCTGCCAGCACGTAAAGCTGCACCCGCGGCAAAAGGAGACAGCGCTGTAATCGCCAATGATGTTGCGGCCAACAACTGCATCGCGTTGCCGGGATCTTCGGCCAAGGTGCCTGCGCCAAAGATGAGCAACGGGATGGTGATGGGCACCAACAACAATCCGCCAAGTGCACTCGCCCCGCTTAGGCCAGCGGTGAGGGCCGCGATCATCACGGACAGGCCAGACAAAGCGGGCAAAGCCAGAGTAAGGCCAAGCAGTAGGGTGCCCAACTGCGCCTCCGGCAAACCAATCAGCGCGGAACCGACCACCGTTGCCAAAAGCAATGGCAGAGCAAATGCGACAATCTGCCCCGCGATCTTGGCTGTCGCGACAAGTTCGTCGGACCAACCGCGCAATGCAAGCTGATCGAGCACGCCGGACTGACGGTCGGGCAGGATAAGGCGTTCAATGGGAAGAAGCGTCGCCAGCAGTGCCGCTATCCACAATATGCCGCCGCCTGTGCGTGCCAGCAAGGCCTTGTCGGGTCCAGTTACAAAGGGAAATAATGTGGCGACGGCGAGGTAAAACACCACCGGAAGCCAAAGACCGCCGCCGATCCACGCCAGACGCACTTCGCGCGCTACCAGAGCAACAAACGCCTTCATGCCGCCGCGCCTTGCTTGTCGAGCAATAGGCTAGTCGCGATGTTGATGGAGGGCGGTTGATGCGCGGCGACAAGGACGATCCCGCCCAAGGCTGCATGGGCAAGCATCGCTTGGTCAAGCCGCGCGCAGCTTGCGCTGTCGAGTCCATTATAGGGTTCATCCATCAACCAAATGTCCGCATGGGAAGCAAGCACACGCGCGATGCTTGCGCGCTTACGTTGCCCCGTGGAGAGAAAACGGACGGGGATATGGGACAAGTCTAGCAAATCCATATCCGCTAAAGCCATGTCACGTGCATCGGCGGATGCGCCGTCCATGTCCGCCCAGAAGCGGAGCGCAGTCTCCAAGGTCATATTGGCATCCAATGCCAGATTTTCATCCGCGAGCGCGATGCGACCTTCGGAATGGATCGCGCCCGACGATACGGTCAACAATCCGGCGACAAGGCGCAGTAATGTGGATTTGCCACACCCATTGGCGCCCCTGATCCAAATGATGTCGCCAGACCGCGCCGCTACTGACAGGCCGCGCAACACAAGGCGGTTGCCGCGCGTGACAGCGACATTGTCAAGGTTGAGCGATGGCAGGGATGCTTGACGCGAGGACATATCGCGACTTAGGCAGATATTCGTTCAATTGCAAAAGCAGGATTAGGATATGCACATTTCACCACTGGATGACGCCGCCCGCAATGCTGCGATGGAGCTACTACCGCAATGGACTTATGACGCAGACGCCAAGGGCATTCGCCGCATTTTGCGCTTTGCGGATTTTGCCGAAGCGTTTGGTTTCATGACCCGTGTTGCCATTCTCGCCGAAAAAGCGGACCATCATCCCGAATGGTTCAACGTGTATAATCGCGTTGAAATTTTGCTGACTACGCATGATGCGGACGGCCTGTCGCAACGTGACATTGACCTCGCCAGCAAAATTGACGTTATTGCGGCTTAGTCTGCACCACGTCGCCAAGCCCGCCCAATAGGCCCAATTGCTTACGCAAACGGTTCGGGAACCAGCGCGCAGAAAAGGCCAATTGCTTCGCCATTTTGTTGACGGGGGTGTGCACCTTCTCGCCATGAATGGCTTCCCATGCCGCGGGGCCAATGATCGAAACGGGGCTGACTTCAACGCCGGCCGATTGCAGCCTTTCTTTACCAGACATGTTGCTTCCGGCGTCGACATTGCTGATAATGTTGGTGTCAATAAATCCGGGCATCAGGCTGCGCGATTTAATGCCATATGGACGCCACTCAATGTCATGCGCCTCAGCCAATGCGCGCACGGCAAATTTGGTGGCACTATAAACGCTTAAGCCCGCCGAACCATAAATGCCCGCAGCGGAGCTTGTATAGAGCACGCATGCGTCATCGGTGTTCTTCAGGAGATCAAAGCACGCCCGCGTGCCGCTGATCACGCCCGTCAGGTTGATTGCGATCATGCGGTCAATATCTTCGTCGGTCATGTCCTGAATGGGGCCGCCAGCGCCGATCCCTGCATTGTTGAACAACACGGTCATGTGGCCGTTGGTGTGCTTGGCAAATTCGGCAACGGCCTTTTTCCAATGCGCGCGGTCCGTCACATCCAATTTGTGGCGCGAATATTCGCCCTTGGACAACAAGGCTGCGGTTGCGTCCAAACCTTTTTCATCAATGTCCGCCAGACCTACAAACCAGCCGACATTTGCAAAGTATCGCGCGACTTCGCGGCCAAGGCCGGACGCCGCACCTGTAATGAAAATGCTTTTTTGTGCTGTCGACATGATGATTCCTCTCTTACTCACATGGTTGTCAGCGACATCAATTTGCCCAAAACGTCAACTGATTATTGCAGACCCTAAATTGCCTGAAAGCCCTTGGCATAAATATGCCATGTAAAAATAGCGGCGGCCCCGCGATACGGGCGCCAGCGTTCGGCGATGACGCGGATATCCTTTTCCGATGGCCGCGCGTCAAGTTTTAACAAACGGCCAACGCCCTCTTGCACCGCAAGGTCGCCTGCGGGCCATATATCGGGACGGCCCTCGGCAAACAGCAAATAAATCTCCGCTGACCAGCGGCCAATGCCTTTAACCTGCGTGAGATAGGCAATCGCCGCCTCATCATCATCGGGCAGGGCATCTAGGGGCAAGGCACCCGACAGCACCAACTCCGCCAATGAACGTGCATAGCCCTGTTTCTGCCGGCTAAGGCCGCAGGCGCGTAACGCATCAAAATCCTGTGCCAGTAACTGTTCCGGCGGGCATTCCGTCCCCAGCAGGGCCTCTAGCTTGTTCCAGACCGATGCCGCCGCTGCGACGCTGACCTGTTGCCCGACAATCGTGCGCAGCAATGTGGCGTAGCCGGGCGTGCGTATGCGCGCGTCGGGATAGCCGGTGACAGCAAGGGCCGCGGCAAAGCTAGGCTCAATCGCAGCCAATGCATCAAGCGCATTATGCAACTGCTGTGTCGTTATGCCCATAAGACTGGCTTATGCGCCCCGGCGAACGGTGGCCGCGTATAAGGCGATTGCGGCCGCATTGGATACGTTCAGCGACTCCATCTGTGCGCTGATCGGCAATTTCGCCAGTTGGTCGCAATGCTCCTCAATATTGCGCCGCATGCCATCACCTTCTGCGCCCAGCACAAGCGCATTGCGCCCCGGTGTCAGCGCTTGATCTAGCGTGACCTCTGCATGGCCGGAAAGGCCGATTCGCCAATATCCTGCCTCGGCAATCTCCTCAAGCGCGCGCGCCAGATTAACGACTCGCACCCATGGCGTAACTTCCAGCCCGCCAGACGCGGCCTTTGCCAATGCGCCAGATTCGGGTGGCGCGTGCCGGTCTTGCGTCACAACAGCCACCGCATCAAAGGCTGCTGCTGTCCGGAATATCGCGCCGACATTGTGCGGATCGGTGACTTGGTCGAGAATCAGTAACGGCCGGTTATCGTCACTGGCAAGCGCGAGTGCATCGGTCAGCCAAACATCCTCTAGCGGCGCAACTTCAAGCACAAGGCCCTGATGCGGCGCGTCTTTTGGAACAAAACGCGCCAAATCGTTCACTTCAGCATATTGCACTGTCAGGCCGTCAGGTATGACAATCTTACCGATTTCCTCGCGCGTGCCCAATAACTTGATGAGGCGGCGTTCGGGATTGTCGAGTGCGGCATATACGGCGTGCCGCCCGTAAAATTTGGGATTGCCGCTGGTAACGGCGGCACCACGGCGTCGATGGCTCTTGTGTGAAGACATTATATGTACCTGTGTATGAAAAAGAGAAGCTTCTGGTGCCCTTTCCCACTTGAGGCATTGACAGGCAAGGGCCGTTTCGCCATTGGGCTGCTTCTTCTGCGGGACCGGCCCTCATGCAAACACATGATGCCCCGCACGAAGATGTGGACAGGTGGCCGAGTGGTTAAAGGCAGCAGACTGTAAATCTGCCCGGTTTTCCGTACGCTGGTTCGAATCCAGCCCTGTCCACCATTTATGCTCCTAAACACCAGAATTTATTACGATTTGTTCGTAATTTGGCTTTCCGATTTATCAAGTTTAGCCATTGCAACGTATCGAATAAACGCCAAATCGGCCTTCTGACAGGTGATGGCACGGCCTTGAAGCCATCAGCTTACGCGGCTAGCGTTGCTAATTCGCTCGCTCTTGAAATGCCGTTCACAAATTGGTCAGTGCATTTGTCCCAGCAGAATTGGGCTCCATAATTTGCAGCATCGGCGCGATCAATTGACAACGCCCCTTTTATTGCCTCGGCCAGATCTGGCTTAAGGCAGCCAATTGCGCGATCTAAGGTGCCATGCGGGCCGCGACCCTCGGTCCCGATAATGTCCATTGGCCCCTGAACGGGATAACCAGCCACAGGCACGCCTGTTGCCAGCGCCTCAACCATGACAAGTCCAAAAGTGTCGGTCTTGCTTGGAAAGACGAAAACATCCGCAGAGGCGTAAATACTGGCAAGCTCGGCGCCATGACGCGTACCAAGAAAGACAGCATCGGGATATCGAGCCCGAAGATGCGCGCGGGCAGGGCCGTCGCCGACAATGACCTTTGTTCCTGAGACATCGACGTCCAGGAAGGCCTCCAAATTCTTTTCTACGGCTACCCTGCCGACCGACAACAATATTGGCTTGGGAAGATGATTTAAGCTTGGGTGGTCCGGCTGCTCTGGATGGAATACGGCATGGTCAATGCCGCGAGACCAAAGCTGTGTCGGCTGAATACCGCGACTTTCCAACTCGTCCCGCAGGTTTTGCGTTGCCGTCAAAATCGCGCGTGAACCCCTGTGGAATGTGCGCATAATGGGCCAGATAAAGTCGGGCGATAACCGCGTGCGTGCCGCGACATATTCCGGAAACCGGGTATGAAACGCGGTGGTGAAAGGGACGTTGTGCTTTAAGCACCATGCGCGTGCGCTCCAGCCGATGGGGCCTTCGGTTGAGATATGTACGATGTCTGGGTTAAATGTGCCCAGTGCCTTACGGACACCAAAACGCGGTGCAAGCGACAATCGAATTTCGGGATAGCCGGGGCAAGGGATGGTCGTAAACCTGTCAGGTGCAACAACTTCAACCTCATGTCCACGCTCTTTTAGGCGGCTTATTGTTTCGGTTAAGGTGCGAACTACACCATTGACTTGCGGTGCCCATGCATCCGTCGCAATGGCCAGCCTCATGCTTCCACGGCCGCCCGTGTCGCGTTGCGATTGCGCGCATGCTCTGCCCAGTCGATGATGGTCATTGTACCATCCTTGGTTTCCGTCAACGCGGTGCAGCTTTCAACCCAATCACCGTCATTATAATAAGTTATTGATCCAAATTGGCGAATTTCGGCACTGTGAATATGACCGCAGACAACACCTTCAACGCCGCGCTGCGCTGCCTCACGAGCCACGACCTCTTCATATTGGCCGATATATTGGACAGCATTTTTAACACGCATTTTCAAATAAGATGAAAGCGACCAATAAGGCATATTGAGCCTCCGCCGGACGGCATTCAGGATGATATTGGCCCTTAAAAGCAAGGTGTAAGCCTGATCACCCAAAAAGGCGAGCCAGCGGGCATAAAGGACAATGCCGTCAAAAGCGTCGCCATGCGTGACAAGCAAGTTACGCCCGTCAGCTGTGGTATGGATCGCCTCCAACTGCACCTCGACGCCGCCAAAGCTGAGGCCTGCATAGTCACGGAACATCTCGTCATGGTTGCCGGGAATGTAGATAACGCGGGTACCACGATGTGCCATTTTCAATACGCGGCGAATGACTTCATTATGCTGGTCCGGCCAATACCAGCCCTTACGCAAGCGCCAACCGTCAACGATGTCGCCAACCAGATACAGCGTGTCGCACTCAATCGAATGCAGAAAATCGCTAAGCAGTCCTGCCTGACAACCTGCAGTTCCCAGATGCACGTCCGATATCCAAACCGTACGCAGCTTCATCTTTGGCTGAAAGCTTCGTGGCTCCGGTTTATCAAACCAAATTGGTAACTTTGGCCCCTTGTTATCCCGCTCAAGGCGCGGAGCATCAATAGTGTCGGTGTCGCTAAATATAGTATGTGTCATCTGCTTTTACCCCCATCAGATATATTTTGGGTAGCTGTTCGATGGGTCAGGTGCGTTGCAAATCGATGACAGTTTTCTTGCCATTTATCCTTTTCTAGGACGTTCATTCAATGGTTGTTCCTCAGCATCTGAGGTCATCGATCTGACCGCTTTTTAATCAAGCGATATGCACATTAGCGGCAAAATCGCCGTTAATGCTGTCAGCGAGTAGGGGTACTGTTTCTGCCGCTCATCGTTCATTACATTTTTATGACATTAATATTGCAGCATTGTCATGAAAGTGTAATATTCAATTGAGGATGAGGAGAAACGCTATGAGAATTTTGTTGTTGGGCGCTTTGATCGCCGGAACTTTTTCAGTTGCAGCACAGGCGAAGTCGGTAGCCGTTAATGAAATTTCATATCCCAAAGAGTCGATTGGATATGAAGCTCTCATGCGCGGAGATAATGAGCGCGCAGTTTCCCAAATCATGGCCAGCGAGCAAATCAGCAAGCGTGATCCCGCAAAATTGCTTAATCTTGGGCGCGCTTTCGCACGGATGGGTCAAACGGAGCGCGCAGCAGGCTATTTCAAGGCAGCGATGGAATCTCGTGAAAGCGTGGACTTGGTTCTAGCCGATGGCCGTGTCATGAATTCTAAGGCTGCTGCACGCGCCGCGTACGCCAATCTGCAAACGCGAGTGGCGACGCGTTAATTTACTGTCACTAAAATTATAAGCGTTAGCGCTTAAAAAGCGGGCCAGATAGGCTCGCTTTTTTTAATTGCATGGACATATGGCCGCAATCATAGCTGGTTCCTGCATTGTCATATTACTGACGCAAAACTTTCTTCCAACTGCCATGTGATACGCACAGCCATGTCACAGGTCCCTCATATTGGCTTCATGGTCAACGGGTTGGACCTCATGTTGATTCGTCGCTGGTCC
>Ga0315903_10004290_pt1 | contig 19145 bp, 22 predicted proteins | sample LakEriMetagenome_7_FD_203524 | JGI IMG/M metagenome (GOLD analysis project Ga0315903, IMG submission 203524) | Freshwater fungal communities from buoy surface, Lake Erie, Ohio, United States - Buoy 2 MA119 | ecosystem: Environmental > Aquatic > Freshwater > Lake | place: USA: Lake Erie, Ohio...
AGTCAAATTTTACTATGATTGCCTTTTTGTCAATATACTTTTTGGCTTTCTCAATTTGCCAATCTTCTTTTAGATTTACAAAATCCGATTCTTTTAATTCTCTAAATTCGGCTTTGTATCCAAATTTTCCATAATTCCAATATCCTGTGTTATTAAATGTGCCTAAAATTGAATCAATAGCATTATCGAGTGTTTCGGAATTAGTGTTATAAACACCTTTGGTTACGGAATTCCAATCAAATAAATAAATTGCTACTCCGCCTTTTATAGAACCTAAAGATCCATTAAAAAATGATTCTCTGAACTTTTTGGTAAAAAACTTATTACTTGAAGAGAGTCTCCTAAAAGTGTCCCAAACTTGACCGTTTATTTTAGAATTAACCTTGCTATTTAATTCATCATCTAATTTTTTATTAATGAAATCACCAGTAACATCAGAAGAAGCAACAAGCCAAACAGAATATCCACCTTCTTCAATTGTTAAATTATGATAAGCTTTATCAAAATGATTACAAAAAGAAGCTATTTCTTCGTATATTCTAAGTAATTCTTCAACATCACTATCTAAATAATAATGATTAGTTCTACTCGAATATCCACCAGTTGAAACTTCTTTATGTATTTTATTAGATTCTTTTTTCTTAAATAGTTTAATTTCATAGATAGCATTCTTAGCCAATTCTATATTAGATTTATATTCTCTATTATAATAATCACTGCTATATCCACCTTTTACTTCTCTACCTTTTTCATCTGCTAAATATCTTTTTTGAGATTTTTCATCTATCTCAAATCCAATATCAGTTAAATAAAGAAGTGACTCATAAATATCATTCCAAGAATACTCAAATCCTTCAGGAACTTCAGCGTTCTCATCATCTTCTACATCTTCAAATATTTTAAATCCTTTTATATGTTTCATTTTGTAAATTTCTTATTTATTCTGTTTTATAGTTACCACCTCTTCGTTTTCTTTTACAATATTGCTTTTGAGAAAAGCCTTTGGGGTTACTACAATTGATCTTCTTTTTATATTTAACTGACCAACGTCGTTTTCCACCAGCACGAGGTTTGTTATATCCTTCATTGAAACTTTCCCAGTCTAAAATATTTATCATAAAGTATATATTAATTATATTTTTTATTTATCTTTACCTAAAATTTATATTTATGTCATATTTAAAACTCGTATTTAATTTTATTAAATATTTGATTATCGAAAATCCAATAAAATTATTAATGGTGATAGCTGCAATTGTAGCTTTCAATTACGCTGGAACAATACCGGGAGGTTATGAATACTATGATATAGTTTCTCAATCAAAAGATGGAAATACCAATATTTATGTTATACGTTCGCATGAACAAAATAGTGAGAACCCTTATGATGTTTATTCGTCTAATAAACCAGAAAAAATTGAAAATAATCAACTAAAATTCTGGGATTATCATGATGGTAATATTCTTATTTGGGCCGTTTTTGGCATTCTAAGTCTATTAATTACAATCTTCACAATTATAGGATTAGCAAATGACAACGATGATATTGGTTGGGATATAGAAGATTGTTATACACTATCAATTTCAACTTTAATTTATTGTGAGTTAGAAGGAGATACTTATTATTATATGATTATGGGTAGATTAATTGAAATGAGAAAAGACCAAATGAGATACTCTTCAAATTTAGCAAGAGAAATGAGAATTTTTAATATGTCTGATGTATATAGACTTCCAAAATTTTCTACAAAAACTCAAAAAAGAAACAACAATTTAGATAAATTAGGTATAAATTAATAATTATGGCATCAAAAAAATCATCTTCATCAGGTATTGGATTAACAGGAGTGTTATTCGTGGTATTTTTAGTTCTCAAATTAACAGGAAACATTGATTGGTCTTGGTGGTGGGTTACTTCACCTCTTTGGATACCAATAGCTCTTTTAGGTTCAATTTTTATAGTAGCGGTATTTATAATAATCCTACTACTAATTTTTGGATTTAATATCGATGATTTAAAGAATAAGTTTGAAAGATTTAGAAAATAAAAAAACCAGTCTCAATGACTGGTTTTTTTATTATATATTGTCCCAAAATTCCTTTGGTAAATAAACATTTGAAAGTTCGGATGCTTCTTTGAATAATTGAGCTATCTCTTTATCACCATATCTAGAATAACCTGTTCCTATTTTTGTGACAAAAAATTTGATGTCTTTATTTTGTTTTGCATAATCTATAAATTTATCTACATATGTCTTAATTTCTTCAATAGGTAAAGGTTGTCTATTACTTTGAGTTGGAATAGCGTATGATTTTTCACTTCTACTTAATCCTTCAATTTGACCATTGTCTGACCATCCTTTGTCGATTGCAAATCTAGCAGCTCCCTTTGTGTGAATTCCTTGTAAGTTACTTCCGAATACAAAAATTTCTTTTTGAACTTCGTTAGGATTTGGACCTAACTCAGTGATATTATCGGGTGTGATTCTATACTCTTTTGGTGTTTCTTTATCCATCCAAGGTGAGTTTTCCCATTCATCTTTTTTTAATTCAGGAACAAACTCCTCATAAATTTTTAGATATTTCATGTCTTATCTTTAATTTTTATTATATATTAAAATAAAAAATTCTTTTTTTAATATATTAAAATAAAAAATTCTTTTTTTAATATATATCAATATGAAATATTTAAGCAGTTGGATGCTTTTTGAAAGTAGAAATCCAAATGATATAAGAAAATTTAACAAAAAAGAAAAACTAACTGTTTATCACAGGACTGAAGATGAAATAGTATCAAAAGTAGGTCGAGATGGATTTAGATCTGGTGGTGGAAACGCTTGGGGTGACGGTATTTACGCATGTTATGATTTAATTTCAACAACTAAAAAAAATCCTTACAACGAAGGCCAAGACAGAGTAAATACATATGGTCCAGTAATCATAGAAAGTGAAGTTGTTTCCTTAAAAGACTATTTGATATTTGACTATGATGCTGCAAAACAATATTACGGAAAAGACTATGATCTTATCACACAAATTAAAAATTTGGTCCCAAAAGAAGTATTTGAATCAAATAAAGAATCGATAGAAAGTGCTCACAATATTTGTTTATCACATAGAGATAAACCTTTAGGAGAAAGCAAATACACTACATCAGCTGTTGGAATAATATATTATATAGCTCCTATAATGGATCACGTTAGAGGTATTGTTTTTACAGGAGCATGGGATGGTAAAGTTTTACTAAGTTATGACAGAGAAAATTTAATTCCCGTAAGATACTCAAAAGATAATGGTAAAAACTGGAAAAAAATAACAGAAAAAGGAGCATATAAAGCAGCTAAAGAAAACTTTTTGAAACTTATTTCAGATGAATCAGACATTGAGAAAATAAAAGCAAAAATAAAAGATAGAATTAATAATACAATTACAACAAGATTTGGACCTACTAAAAATCTTAAAAACTTAAATTTTAATGAATTAAAATCTATTAGATCTGATTTTTCTTACATCTATCAAGATTCTGCGAATAACAGAGTGGTATATCCTGAACAAAGTAAAAAATATGAAGATTATAAAAAGACACTAGATATTATTAGAAAAGAAATTGATGATGTTTTTCTTCCAGCTTTTGACGTGGTAAAAAAAGAAGTTTTAAATTTTATTGACAGTATTAATTGGTCAGATGATATATCTGAAATAATTAAGTCTGTCAATAATAATCTAGATTTTGCGAATTTGTATAAAGATTTTGAAAATGACTCGTCTGTAATAGAAAAGTTGAATGAAATCAGGAAAAAAATTATTTTTAATTTCATTGAAAATATAAATTGGTCAGATGATATAATTGAAATATTTATATCTATTAACAATAATTTAAATTTTGCAACTTTATATAAAGACTTCAACAATGATTCATCTGTAATAAAAAAATTAGATGAAACAAAGAAAAAAATAACAGAAATTTATTTAAAAGAATACAAAAAAAATCTTTTAAATATATTAAAAGAAGAGGCTTTCTTTGTTAAATTTATTGAGTTTTCAAAAAAATATAAATATGTTCCATCGACACTTAATGACCGAATTTTTGATAATACTTATTTAAGTATGAATAATTTTTTTGATAGTGTAGTTAATCAAATAAAAGAAGTTATTAAAACAGATGAGATTGGTGAGATAACTACGAATTTTACTGATAATTTAGAAAAAAAAGTTGCCTACTTTCTCAACAATCACGAAAATAGATACGAAGTAAAAGAAATAGCTATTCAAAAACCTAATGATGAAGTTTATAAGGACTTAGACTTTCAGAAGTTTTCTAAAGATTACAAATACTTGTATATCTATCAAGCAGTGAGTATTGCAAATTATGATTTTGATAGAATTTTAGAACAAATCAAATCTGGAATTATAACCGTTAGAGAAAATTTAGCTAAAGATTTTAAAATCGATGAGTATATCGAAGAGTTGAAATTATCATTGCAACAAATTTCATCTTCTCAAAAAACAAAATTTGACAAATTAAATAGTAATGTCGAAGGAATGATAAATAAATGTAAAAATTATCAAGAATTATATGAGGGTAATTTAACAAAAACTTATAGTGATATTTGGAATGGCATTAGTAATGCCGACGAATACTATTGTAATTTTCCAAATTTTATTTTCTTTATCTCAGCAATTGAAGATAGAAGTATTTTAGACCGACTTACAAAAGAAGGATTTTTAACAGAAAAAACATCTAAAATTCTGAAAATGTTATTTCTTCAACCAGTTTCAAAAACTAATTACGATACAAAAAAAGAAACTTTCTCAGAATTAACTGATTACCAGAAATCACAGTCTAATAAAGAATATCAATTAGAGTTTAATAATCCGGAATTTGCTCCTCTTTTTAAGGCTATTTTACCTAATGAGAAAAATTTTAGATGTTTTAAGAAATTGAAATTAGAGGGTAAAGATGTTTCAAATTGGACAAATTGGATAAAAATCTACTTATTAAGTTATGTTATGTCATTTGGTAGCACAAGTTCTATCTATATTCGATTTAATTCCGACGAATTAAGAGAAAAATATTCTTTAGATGAAGTTTTGAATCAACTTATAAATCTAAATTTAAATATTTTCTCTAAAAAGTTTTTCGAAAGTGAGGAGTTAAAGATGGTAACATACGGAGGTGAAATTGATTACAATATAAAAACAATTTTAAACACATTCACATTTCGTATTAACAAAGATGATCAGAATACTATTAATAAAAATTTTCAATATTTAGATAAAATTAAAGATAAGATTGAAAAGGAATTGTATTATCGTATAATTTTTTCACTTACTCAAGTTCTAAAAGATGGTGAAAATTTTGATAAATTAATTAACTTAATTGATACCAAATCCGAGGAATTTTTTACTATACTTAATAAACAAAAACAAAAAGATGGATATGACGAATTGTTAAAAATTTTCCTACAAAAAAATATAATTAGTTTATCAGATTGTTTAAAAAATAATTTAGATGCCTCTAGTACAGTCGAAAAATTTGCAAATTATAAATTGAGGAAAATCATCGAAGAAAATAATTTAGAAAAAATAAAATCATTTTTAGACTTTTTAAAACAAAATAAGATTTCAGTACTTTTTAAGAATAGCAAAGAATTGAGTTCTTATGGACCATTTCCGTTTGAAAAAATAGATATTAAATTACTACCAATAGAAGTAATTGAAAAAATGATAGAAAACGAACAAATAGAATTTCGGCAGATATCAGAAGATATCGGAAAAAATGAAGAGCTTGTAAGAAAATTAATGAAATTTATCAATAAAGAAGGATTTGAAAGACTATTAAATTGTGTAGAAGATCCAAAATTAAAAGAAGAAATTATGATAAAAAGATTAGAAATTTCAAATAATTTTTCGATCAATTTTAACACTTTTAAAGAATTTGGACCAAAAAGAGTAAATTTAGAAAAGCTAATCAAAGATTTTAACGAAACCTGTTCAGATTCAGATGAAGACTATTTTTTTGAAATATTACTTATATTATTATCGACAGACAAAAAAGATGAAATTTTAAGGAAAATTGATAAAAATGCCTTCAATTATTTTTTAGAAGATTTTTCACCGGAAGAGGATGATTTTAAAAAATGGGGTAATGAAAAATTTATAGAAGGCATAAAAAGTGATGTTCCTGCTTTGTCGGAATTTATCACTACAAAAAACATGGTAGATGCTATCAACATAATGAAAAAATATGTACCAGATCCTGTAAAAATCAAATGCCAAAGGATTATTGATATGATTACATACACATCAGAAAGAAGGATATTGAGTTATAAGTCCTTTATAAGAATTTAGAGTTTTCCCATTCATCTTTTTTTAATTCAGGAACAAACTCCTCATAAATTTTTAGATATTTCATGTTTTATCTTTAATTTTTCTTATATATTAATTTTTAATATATAAGAAATGAAATTAGATAGGTATGAAGAATTCTCAAATAATAGAATCTTAAAAGAAGAATTTATTGGAAGAGTTTGGAGATCAGTTACTGGCGAAAATAAAGAAAGAATTGATGATATATCATCTATTTGTAATGATATATCTAGTTTATATTATAGTATAGTGGTTAATGATGTGCATAGTCAGTATTCATCTGTAAAAGAAATCGATTTTGACTTAAAAGATCCTGAGTTTTCAAAACTATACAATCAGACAGTTGAAAAAGTATTAAAAAGATATACAAGTATTAAATCAGAAGGATATGAAGAGTGTCTAAATTTTATAGAAAATTTATTAAGTATATTAAAACAAGGTAAGGATGGTAAAGAAATAAGTATGACGGCAGGAACTAAAGTATCTGATAAAATGAGTTTTGTAAAATCTTTAGATAAAGTTGATTATGACTATTTCAGAGATACTTTAAAGGAAATTTATAATAATCTTAATTCTGATAAAAATATTGTAATATCAACAGCTTTTTTAAAAAATTACGAGAATATTATTGAGCAAAAAATAAAACTAGCTGATGAAGTAAAAAATATCAAAGATATAATCGAATCTAAAGAGTTATTTTATTATTACTGCAGTGTAACTATAGGAGATAATGTAGCTCTTTTCGTAAAATCATTAGTACTAAAACTAAATAAAGATAAAGAAGGAAATCCTACGAAAATTTGTGACTCTAGGATGACTCAATATAATAGTTACAACATAGGGAGTATTCATACATATTCATATGATGATGAATATGGAATCGATTATATGGAAAAGATAGGTACAGATATTTTAGAAAAAAAAGTCTCAGAATTGGATAATTATAAAAAATTGATGTCTGAGATTAATGAATTGAAACCTATTTTAGATGAGTTTTATAAAAAAGTAGAATTTTTAGAAGCTAGAATTAGTAGTATTGATTTAATAAAAAATCTACCAGACTATATAAGTAATATAGATATTGATTGGGGAGACGGATCGATTATTAAACGTACAGACTCAGAATATTTCAAAAAACTAACTGATTTAAGAAACCAACTTAAACAAAAAATAAAAGAATACAATCTGTATAATCCGAATTATTCTCATGGCCCCTCTTATCCCGAAGCAAACATATTAGATCTAAAAGGAACTTATATTGGTCATAAAGAATTATTTTGGATATATTTAAAAGATGGAGTCATAACTTTTGAGCCAAAAAATAAAATAGAAGCACTTGAGAAGTTTTCTAAAGATTACTCCTCAAAAAAAGTAAAGGACATACTTTCAGAAAAAGGAGAAAAATTTGGTGAAATTCCAATTTTAAAAGTTGAAGAATCCGATAGTCCAGATACTTGGTACAAAGAAGGAAAGCAAAAATGTGGAAATATTCTTTATCACGGTTCTATACATTATAATTTAGACGAGCCAGGTGAAATAGAAAAATTGATTTTAAAAAGACACCCTTATGAAATGGGATATTCAGGCCTTGGAGTTTATTGCACAACTTATCCATCAGCTGCTTGTCAATATACAATGCTAAGAGGTGGTAGAGGATCGGTTGTTGGAAGGACTTTACCAGAATCGATAAGAAATGCTTTTTTTGTGCCAAAATCTAATTATTTTCCTTGTGTTTATAAATTTACTATCAAACCAGGTAGTAAATTTGAATTCAAATCAGATACAACAATGGATAGTGATGAATTCTATCACTACAAAAGTATTGGCCTTCAAGGTATTCACTCTGGTTGGAATAAAGTTAGTGGTGGAGAAACACAAGAAACTTGTATAGTTGATGCAGAGTGTATAATAAAAATAGAAAAATTAAAACCATCTGAAATATTCGATATCAGTAATGATTTATGGACAAGAGGTTCTTCTCAATTAGATAAAAGTGAATTCTTATCTTGGTATAAAGGAATGATAGATAAAAGAAAAGAAGCTCAGAATTAATTATCTTGGAAAATCCTTACCTCGAGAAACAACATTAACTTCCCAATCTTTAGGTTGAAATATCTCTTTAGTAAGTCTAATCGCCTTATCATAATCAAATGGCTTGCAAGAAAAAATGTCTATAAAACAATATCCTTTTTCTTCAAAAGAATGAACAGAAATATGAGATTCTGCAATAATAACTATTCCGGTAATTCCTTTATCTTCAGGAACTAAACCCTCATAAGGAAAAACATATGGTTGTGTAATTGGAGTCATTTGGATTAACTCAGGTATATTTTTTAAATAATCAAAGTGTAATTGATAATTAGATAATATATCTTTAGGACAACCTTTTAAGTCAAGGGTGATGTGAGGTCCAAATGCGTCTTCCATCGTTCATAAATTTTATTTTTTTAATAAGAATTATATAGTAAAAAAATTTGGTCCTTTCAATGAAAATACTTAATTTTGTTACAAGGTATTTAAGTTATACCGAAACCCAAATTAACAAATATCCTGTAATAAACCAAGACGGCAATCTTAGGTAAATAACAGGCTAACTTTTGCCGAGGTTAGGGGATAATAAATCTGTTGGTCCCGCAGTAGATGTCAGTATCAGTCATACCGATACGGTCGAACTAAAAGGTGTATGACAGGTGGATGAAATGTGAATTCTGAAACCATTTTTGAAACCGATTAGTGTTTGATTCACACAGACACAATCGGTTTTTTTAATGCTTTAAGTTATTATTTAATGTGAAACTCACATTTAAATTTACATTACTACTTCCTCTTCTAACAAAATTGACAGACAACCATTGAATTGAGAATTCACCACTCTGATATTCTAAATTGTTAATTAATTTAGATGCGACTTCTTCAACTAAATCAAATAGATTCTGTTCATTTTTGTCTAATGATTTACCTCTTGCTCTTAGAGTGGAAATATAAGTTGATGTAATACCACTTTCATCAAACTTGCAATTAACAGTAATATTTCCATCCCAGAATTGAGATACATTTTTGTGTAAAGAAAGTCTTAATTCCTCTTGACTGAAATACCCGGTCTCTTCATCATCTAAATCAACAGAATGCTTTTGTATATCATATTCCATAAAGTCTAATTCAAAGTCCAAATCATATAATTCAATAAGACAATCATTAATCATATTTAAAGTTTCAGGATCATAAGCTGGATCACGAGGTCTTATCACCATTTCGGATTCTTTAATCTCTTCAACTTTAGTAACACCTTTAGCTGGTTCTAAATCTCTCATATCTGTTACTTTAGTTGGGTCTCCTTTTTTACGTTTTTGTTTTTTTAAATAAAAAGATATATCACCGGAACCAGAAATAGAACCAACACCAGCTAAATTACCCACAATCGCATTTGTGACATCACCAGAACCGGCTGTTCCTGAACCACTAGCATTTTCTTGAAAGTTTTTATATCTTTTTAGGAATTTCATAATATATTATATATTAAATAAGTCATGAATAAAATTGATTTACACGGAATAAGACACTTAGACGTTCAAAGAACTTTAGATAGTTTCTTTTGGGAACAAATGCAAAAAAAATCTAAATCAGTAGAAATTGTAACTGGGATAAGCCATAAAATGAAAGAAATTGTTTATGAAACTTGTAAAGATTATGGTTTTAAGATAGTTGAATTAGATTTCAATCCGGGTATTTTAATAGTCAATTTATAAATATTTGAGAGGATATTGACCAACTTTAGGAGAAGAGTATCCAAGATATCCACCGGTTTTTTCTAAATCTAACTCTTTTACTAAATTTTTAGCAAATTCAATAGGGTGTTTTCCGGTATTAAGATACATCTCTATCTCATCTATTTTACTTTGAATAATTTTGTTTAAATCAGTTGGTGATATATCATATTTAGAAATAAAACTAACTATTTCACTAATATATTCTTCTATACTATAGTTAGATTCAAATAGTTTGTAACTCTTAATAAACTTCATTAAAGTATATATTAATTTAGTTTTATGATTTTAATATATAAGAAAATTTAAATTTTTTATGATTAAAAGATACTTAGATTTCATCAATGAGTCTTTAGAATTTTTATTAGAATCAAATGTTGTTTATTCTAATAACTTTAAAAAAGTAATGAGTAAAATCGAACACCCACTTTCAAAAGCAATTTTAGATATTGAAAACCAAGACCATCCAGTTAGAAATAACTATTTAGATGTCAATTTAAAAGAAAATGATAAATTAGGATTTATACCTGATAGAAAAGCCCAAGAAATTTTAGGTGATACCAAAGTCTATGTTAATTTCGTCGGATCAGGTGGTGGTTGGTTAAGAAATAAAGAAGTTAATCAAGGTATATTTGATAAACTTGGATATACTTATGAAGAAGGAACTGAACCTTACCAAGCGCCTTCTGTAGAAGTTGGAGAAATTATTGCAGAAACTATATCCGAAACTTCTGGAAAAAAATGGGTTTTTGTTAAGTTTCGAAATGGACAAGGTGTTTATAACGCAGAAAAGTTAAGAATTGTTGATAATAAAGAAAAAGCTCTTTGGTCTAAAGGAAGACAAGAAATATTTGTTGGTCGTGGAATCAGAGCTCTTTTGACATCAGTTGGAATTAAATTCTTAGATAAAGATTTAGAAGAATTTGTTAATCTTTATAAAGCAACGGTTGATAAAATGAATGACCGTTTTCAATATTTTCAATCAGTTAAAGAACAGGAAATTGGACATTGGTATAATTACAGAAACTATAAAGAAAGAAGTGGTAGTTTAGGGTCATCTTGCATGTCAAATGTTAATCCTGATTACTTTGATATTTATATGTCAAATCCTGATGTTTGTGAATTGGTTATCTTAAAATCAGAAGATGATGATAGTTTAATTGTAGGTAGAGCTCTTCTTTGGACTCTAAGTGATGGTAAGAAATTTATGGATAGAATCTACACAATCAAAGATTCTGATGTTCAATTATTTAGAGACTGGGCAAAAGAAAATGGTTGGTATACTAAACAATATAATAGTTCATCAGATTCAGGTAGAGCTAATGCACCTGACGGAACACAAGTAGATTTAGGAAAAATTACTGTGGATATAAAACCAGGAATGTATGAAGCTTATCCTTACTTAGATACTCTTAAATATTTCAGACCAGGAGAAGGAACACTATCTAATGTAAGAACTGGTAGAGGTGATGAATATACACTCGAAGATACATCAGGTGAGCTTTACCGTTGTGAATACTGTGGTGGATCCGGAAATCAAACTTGTGGAAACTGTGATGGTGATGGATGGTTTGACTGTAACAGATGTAGTGGAAGTGGAGAAAGATCATGTGGAGAATGTAGTGGAAGTGGTAAAGTTGAAGGAGAAGAAGGAGAAGAGGAATGTCCAGAGTGTGGCGGTTCCGGAAACAATGAATGTTCATCATGTGATGGTTCCGGAAGAGAAGATTGTGACGACTGCAACGGTAGAGGAGAACACTCTTGTTATGAATGTCAATAATATATGAAAAGAATAATAACTGATTTTAAATTGTTTGAGAAAAAAGAATCTCAAAAAGAGTTTGAACCTTCTAAAGAAGTCCAAAAAGAAGTTGACTATTTTAAAAAGAAATGGGGAATAGAACTAGATCCACATTTTACAATTAGAGAAATAAATATTATTTCAGAAGGATTGGAATACTATAATACGAAATTCATAAAAAATAGAATTGATAAAATTATAAGAAAAGACTTAGGTGGAGTACATGGTCGTTGGAAAGATACTGAAAAGAAAAAATGGATGACACTGAATCCAAGAATTTTTGAATTTAAAAGAAGATGGAAAGACGAAGATACAAATATTCCTTACGCTCTTTTCACAATCGTTCATGAAATTGCACACTGTATAGACCACATTGAGAAGGTTTCTTTTTCTAAGAAATGGCAAGCAATATCTGGTTGGAAAAAATGTGATATCAATGATAAAATTCCGGACGGATATAAAAGATATATTGAAAAAAGACCGGGTAGAAAATTAGCGGGTCACAAAAAATCAGGTTGGGTTTATAAAGAAGATGCTGACTTTTGTAGAAAATACACATCTCGTAATCCAAGAGAAGATTTTGCAGATTGTTTAGCCTTTGTAATATTAGGTTTTCCAGACAAACTTAAAGGTGAAGGCGGTCAAAAAAAGATGGAAATCATCAAAGATTTACTTAAAAAAGTCGATTAATTTAGAAAATTTATAGGTTTTATACTTTATATATAACTTAAAAATAAATTTAAGATATGTTACTAAAAGTAGGAAGTAAAGGAGATGATGTTAAAAAACTCCAAGAAAAATTAGGACTTACAGCTGATGGGTCATTTGGTCCAAACACTGAGAAAAAAGTAAAAGAATGGCAAACAGCAAACGGTTTAACCGCTGATGGATTAGTTGGTGATGGAACTTGGGCTAAAATGTTTGGAACTTCTTCACCATCGGTAACACCTACACCTTCTACACCAACCGCAACTTCAGCCGGATCAATTGATTTATCAAAATTAAAGGGACATGTTCCGGATGCGGTTATTAATCAAATACCTTCAATTGTAGAAAAATTCAATTGTAATACACCATTGAGATTATCTCACTTCTTGGCTCAATGTGGTCACGAAAGTGGAAACTTCAAAGCTGTTTCTGAAAATTTAAACTATTCAGCTAAAGGTCTTTTAGGGACTTTTGGAAAATACTTTAATGCTACAACAGCTGCACAGTATGAAAGGAAACCTGAAATGATTGCTTCAAGAGTCTATGGAGGTAGAATGGGTAATGGAGATGAAGCTTCTAAAGAAGGTTTTAAATTCAGAGGTAGAGGATATATCCAACTTACTGGTAAATCAAACTATACAAAATTCACTCAATTTATCGGAGAAGATTGTATTGCAAATCCTGATTTAGTTGCTACTAAATATCCACTTGCTTCAGCTGCTTTCTTCTTTGATTCAAATAAACTTTGGTCTATTTGTGACAAAGGCGCAACTGACGCTGATGTTACTGCGGTTACAAAAAGAGTTAATGGTGGAACTATTGGATTAGCTGATAGAATTAAACACTTTAAGGAATTTTATTCTTTACTAAAATAAAAATATCTATATGAAAAATTTAAAATATGTGAAATTATTTGAAAGCTTTAATCAATCTATTATTGATAAACTTAAATCAGGTGAGACTTTTATCACAAGCGATGCATCAGATGTTGCACCATTGATGATTAAAATACAATTAGATAGCTCTGGAAATCATGAAGGAACTTCTGATATTCCAGAGTTGAAGGGTCTGAAGTTTCATTATGAGTTTTCTCATGATAATGACGGAAATAGCACATATATGTTGAAAAGAAAATAAAAAAAACCCACTCATTTGAGTGGGTTTTTTTTATTCAAATATCTCTTCTAACTTAACTTCCCTCACGATCATTTTATATATTTCAGGACAAGTCCCATCTAACAATCTAAGTATTTCTTTCTTTTTGAAGAAACCTTTATAAACTGTTTTTTTATTTTCTATAAAGTCACCATACTCTGCAATTAAAGTGACAAATAAATTTGGTTGAATTCTTAATATACATTTGTAAAGAATACCACCTGTCTCATCATCATAAACACTTAAAATAAAAGATTGTTCCATCTCAGGACCAGCATTTGACAAACCTGATTCAAATCCTAATTTACTAAACCAATCAATTACCATTTTATGTTTTGACCAACGACAAGACATTTTAGTTTCGGTGTCATAATAGGGAAACCTACTTGGCATCAATTCAAATTCCTTTTCATCGGAAATATAATACTCATCTAATAAAATATCATCTAAATCTATATCTCTGGCTTCTTGTTTCGAATAAGATACCTTTCTTCTAGCTGTATTTGTTAAGTGTTTATCAAAAATAAATCTTGTTTTTCCATCTTGGCACAATCTTTCACATTCATCTATTAAAGATTTTGGAACTTCTGATTTAACAGATTCTACATTTAATTCTTCTGTAAAAACATCTGGTTTTTCATCTTCATCTATGACTGAGATTGTTCCATCCGAGTTTTGTATTACTTTCATAACTTATTATATCCAGAATTTTATATATAGTTTCATGAAACATTTATCAACATTTAAACTATTTGAGAGATTAGATAACTCAACTTTAGTTACAATAGACCAATTACTCGAAAGAATTGGAATTCCAAACCATATGAGACCTCAAATTGTTAGTTGGTGGAATCAAAACAGAAGTGAAATTAGAATACATCTTTTCCCTTTCAATTCACCTCAACCAATTGCTGGTGTCTTTTTAGGAGAGAATGTGATAGCACTTAATGAAAGACTTCCAATGCCTCCACATGTTAAGTTATTTTTAGCTCTTCACGAGTCAAGACATTGTGACCAGCATAGAGAAGGTGGATTTATGGAAGGATACTATGATACAGTTGTAAATGGTGATAGAGAAGCTTTCTTACAAGCTTATAGAGATTTAGAAAGAGATGCTAATGACTTTGCTATCTCTTCAATGAGATCTTGTGGATTTGAAAGAGAGATGAATTTTGAGGAAATGAGACTTAGAGGAAATGAAAGAGCTGGTGATATGGTTTATCAAATGATGTCTGGTGACATTCAGAGAATGAATCCAATTGATTTCTTTGACTTACTTAAAAAACAAATCGGAGTGTGAAACATTTACAAACATATAAATTATTTGAATCATCTGATATAGAACAGGTAATAAAAGATATTTTACTTCCTATAAGTGATGGTAATTTTCAGTATGAAATAAGTGTTACTGAAGATGATGATAATTCTCACTTAATTATAAGAGTTGTTTCATGGACTGATGAACCTCTACTGATAACGGATGAGATTAAAGAAGAATTTATAAGTATGAAAGATTATTTAGAATCCGAAGGTTATAGTTCCATTCTGGTAAAATACTGGCGACCTAACTCTGTCTCTAGTTCAGAACGATTTGATTATTTTATAAATAATGTTGAAGGTCATCTATCAAATCTACTATTTGTTGCTAAAAAAATATGAAACATATGAAGCACTTACAAACATATACTCTCTTCGAGAGAGTCTCTAAAGAGACTAAATTATTTGAATCAGTAAGCGATGATGCTTATGATAAGTGGCTTAAAGCTAAAACAGAGTATGATGCCAAAATTTCTGAATTAAAGTCAGAGTATTTAGAAGGAGTTAAACAATGTATGTTTGATTTAACTGATAATTTTGATCATACCTCAAAAGTCATACTAGCAGATAATTTCAGACCAAACTCTGGGGGTGACTTAGTTGCAAAATTCAAATTCAAAGTTACTAAAGATAGAATTGATGAATTCTTTGATACATTAGAAGAATTAGAAGAAACGGTTAAATCATATATTTCTCAATATAGAAGGATTCAAGTGAGCGAGATTTCTTTTAGAGGAGGTAGAGAAGGACTTGAAGGTATAGAAGGAAATGAAGTTGGAAGATTACATCATCAAAATCCATATTCTCTAAAAGATATCAGAAAAAAAGTGAAAAAAGAGATAGAGGGCTATGAAAGTTATAAATTAAACTTAGCTGGAATTGTTATATCAGTTGAAATATGAAACACTTACAAACATATAAACTATTTGAGTCAATTGAAACTGAAATCAATTTTGATAAAATCGTTGAAGTCCTTTCAACTGAGTGCTCGGAATTTTTAGATATACTAAAACAATTTAATATTGAAGGTGTTTTCAGAGGTCATAAAATTTGGGATGAAGGAAATATAGTTAAAGGATTTTGGAAGGTAACACCTTTTGAGAAAAGACTTCCAAGAGATACCAAAGCATCTATAAGTAAATTACTAGACCAAGAATTTGAGAAGAAATTTGGAATTCCACTAAGAAGTAAAGGTATATTTGCAAGCAAAGATAAGTCAATTGCCTCAGATTATGGAAAACATAAAAACGAAGCTTTTTTGTTTTTTCCTAAAAACGGATTTAGATACTTTTGGAATCCAGAAATAGATGACCTTTTCACTCTTTTAAGAGATGATACAAGTTGGTATGATAAAGAACCTGTTTTTTGGAAACCAAGAGAATTGGCTGACTTTCAAGATATTGTAAATGGTTATAGAGAAGGTGGAATTCAATATGTAAAGTATCAAGAAATCACTTTTATCTGTGATGAATATTACTTACTTGACTTAGACTACTATGACGAATTCTTAAATTATTTTATTAAATAAAACAAAATTCTTATATTTGTATAATAATTATATGAGACAAACTAATTGGACACAAGCTACTGAAGTCTTAGATGTGAATGGTGAAACAATTACAACTAACTTAGGAGACTTACAAAATCTTACTGAAGACACCTTAAAAAAAGGATATACTTATATCTTTAGAATTGAAGGTGATAAAATTGTTGAAACTGGAATGTCAACAGTTGATGTTGTTATCGCGGTTCCGAATGAAGGATCAATGAACAACGGTTGTAAAATACTTCTTATTAAAAGAGGAAGACCTCCATTTGTTGGAATGTGGGCAACACCAGGTGGAAACATTGATGAAGGAGAAAGACCAATAGAAGCAGCAATCCGTGAATTAGAAGAAGAAACTGGTATCGTCTTAAAAGGTATGAATTTTACATCAACTAATAATCGTGAATATTTAACTCCGATTGGAGTTTTTGATAAACCTTACCGTGATCCACGAAATAAAAATTGTATTAGTTATGCTTTTGCTGTTGCTCTTAATGAAATACCCCACGCTATACCAGGTGATGATGCAACTGAATGTGAATGGATTGAATTTAATAAGTGGGGAGAAACTAATGTTGAATTAGCTTTTGATCATGAAGAAATAATCAAAAGTGCTTTAAACTTTTTACAATAACTTTTTATAAAAAAATAAATCTATTTCTATATTATCATTGATTTTTAGTTCAATTTTAGAGTCTGGAAAAACATTTGAGATTATGTTATGACAAATTAAAAAAGAATTTGGTTTCATTTTTTGATATAATTTTGTAGATATCGATTTAGGAAGTTTTATATCATCTAATAATATGAAACTATTTTCTGAAAAATCTAATTCTAAATATGATACCAAATGTTTAAAATCAGAATATTCGACTTCCATAGATTCGTTTAACATATTTACTCTTTTCTTATCGGTGTCATATGATTGATAGACTTTAAAATTTATTTCATTTTTTATAGCATCGATCAAACAACCATTACCGGATCTTAAATTTATAAATGACATTTCTTCATTTGAATTAACTCTAATAAAATCTACTAATTTATCGATAGAATTCGAATCTAATTTATAATTAATTATGGATAAATCTATATTTGAACAAATATAATTTTGTATCATATCAGCAAAATTTATTTGTCTATTTTCATTACCAATAAACTGATAATAGATACCATCCAAAAATAAATCTTTTTGCGAAATCCAATTTTTTTCCTTAGGTGGACAAACAATAGAAATACCCCAAAGATGTGCTTCTAGTGATATTAACAAATCAGTCATTTTAAAGTTTTCTGTACGCCATAATGATGGTGAAAAAATATTTGTATTGAAAGCCATCACACCAGTTCCAACTACATCTAATTTTCTTTCAGTATTTAAAAATTCATTAAAAATATAAACTTTGTGTCCATTATAATAACTTTTTGATAACCCAGTCAATCTTCTACCATGATATGAAACAATTCTATTTCCTATTAGCGGTAATGTCTTTTCAACATAATCAGGTGGGTAAATTATATCATCATCACAAGTAAAATAATATTCGTTTTTATTCCCAGACCAGAAAAATTTACCATTATCGGTAATATCTTTACCTATGTAAGTTGTATATTTTGTTAGTTCTTCAGGCACATCTCTGTAACCATTAAGATAAATTCTTATTTCATCAAACTGACCATCTATACTCTCTAAAGTAGATAATAAACTTTGAAATCGGGACGGTTGTGTTGCTATATTTGCAGTAGTTTTATATTTGTAAACAAAGTCTGGTAAATCAAATTTAGAACAATTATTCTCTGTTTCTAAAGACTTAAGAAAACTTAAAATAGTATCCTCTTCAAAATTTGTTTTTAATTCATCAAAATAATCTATTTCATCATCACTTATTGTTGTAATATCGACCATAATTATTTTATTCAGAATGAACAATTATGTTTTAATAAATAAAATTATTATATTTGTAATATGAGCACCTTCGGAAAAAAATACTTAAATTATTGGCCTTATCGGTTTGATGAAAAGATAACTGGTGACGGATGTTTAAGATGGAATAAAACCGATAAAGATTTTCAATTAGAATTACTTAAAAAATGGTATCCTATTGGGATGCGTGGAAAAGGTATTTTAGCTGGGAAAACTACAGGAGGTAACTTATATGAGATTACTGGATATATTGAGCATATGTGGGGATGGAAATTAGATGTTGATTATGTTGATAGTAATTTTAGAAAAGATATCCATCCCATCAAATTTATTCCCGAAGAAGAAGATAGACTTAGAATTCTAAGAGAGCTTAGACTGGATAAGTTGTTAGACTAATCCATCTAAGTTATTTCTACGTCTATAAATCTTTTTTGATTTTTCCTTTTCTTCTTCGACAAATTTTTCATCATAATACATATAGTTACCATAATAAAGTAAAGTCCCATCTTCTTTATTTTGATTTATACAATCGTCACAAATTGCAATAATAAACTGATCACCATC
>Ga0315903_10004291_pt1 | contig 19145 bp, 16 predicted proteins | sample LakEriMetagenome_7_FD_203524 | JGI IMG/M metagenome (GOLD analysis project Ga0315903, IMG submission 203524) | Freshwater fungal communities from buoy surface, Lake Erie, Ohio, United States - Buoy 2 MA119 | ecosystem: Environmental > Aquatic > Freshwater > Lake | place: USA: Lake Erie, Ohio...
CAGTCGTTTCTTTTTTAGCTCAACAACTGATCAAGAGGCTCCCATTGAATTTGCGGCCGGTACTTGGAATCGGGAAAGGACTAAACCCGGTTACTCTTGGACTTTGTATTCAGGGATATACTTCCTTGGGTAAAGCGGGAATCCTGTCAAAGAACGAAGTCGTTTCCATTAATTCAGGATTGATTGATTTACTGGTCAGCTTGATTCCGGTGGGGTATCGCGGATCCTGCTGGGGCTATGATTTCCCCTGGCAATCGAGATACTTCAGGGTCGAAGCCTATCAGCCTTCTATTGTCGCTACCGGAATCATTACCAACGCCCTTTTTCAATATCTGAAATTTTCAGACGATGAAAAAGCTAAAAATCTGATCGTTTCAAGCGCAGCATTTGTCATGCATGATTTAAAACGCCTCGATAATACTGAAACCGGCTTCTGCTTTTCCTATACTCCATTTGACACCTACCCTGTTTACAATGCAAGTATGAAGGCTGTTCGTTTGCTGGTCCAGGCCTGGTCATTGTCCGGAAACGAAGAATACCTGAAAACTGCCCGGCAGGCCTGCTCCTATGTGATGAACAAGCAAAACAGCGATGGTTCCTGGTTTTATTCAGCAAGTGAAAGCGGAAAGTGGATCGACAGTTACCATACCGGTTATGTTTTGGATTGCGCTGATGAATTTAGCAAGATAACTAATATCCATGACTTTGACAGTTTTATCAGCCATGGCTACCGTTATTTTGAAACCCATTTTAGTTTGGAGAACGGATTTCCTGCATTTTTCCACAACAGAAAATATCCAATTGATTGTACCGCTGCTTCGCAGGTAATTCTGACGCTGATACATTTCGGCAACACTGAAAAAGCAATACAATCCGCTTTGTTCACCATCGAAAACATGCAATCCGATCAAGGCAACTTTTACTTCCGGAAATTTGAGAAAAGTGTGCGGAAAGAGCCTTTTATGAGGTGGTCGGATGCGTGGATGTTTGCTGCGTTGTCTGAATTATTGGCTATGACAGGCAGTAAAAACGCCTGAGGAAATTCACAAAACCTGCTTAGTCCTAAGCTGAACATCCATTTATTAGGACCTGTTTTTCAATACTTTAGATTAATAATAAATTAACATGAGGCTGCTAATAACTTGAAAAGCAATTCAGCAGCAATCTCCCATTATCATCTTGATCCTCACTAATTTTACGGTGATACTTCCCCTTTTTGCTCCTGTTTAAATCATCGGTAAATCCTATATGAGGAAAACTATTACGATAGCCGCATCCGCTGTTCCGGAAGTACGTTTAAGGGATCTCCACAAATTCAATAATGCCAGCCAGTCTATTCTGGTTGACCCCGGTGCGGAGGTTTACGATTTCCTGTCAGACCATATCACTCTTGAGCACGAGAGAACCATGGTGCTGATGACAAAAACATCGTTTAATATTCATTCCTTATCCGACAATTACTTTGAAAACATTGTCAATCTCGGAAGAGTAAACGACATCTCGCACATCAATAGTTTTCTCGAAGTCGTAAACAGGAAACTTCCATTAGGAGGACACTTCGTTTGCTGTGCTGAAACCAAAAATGAGCGCAAGAATCGTATATTGAAAAAATATCCTGCCGGAATTGCTCATTTGTACTATGGTTTTGATTTCGTTTTGAAAAGACTATTCCCGAAATTACCTCTTACACGTAAGTTATATATGAAGATCACCGGCGGAAGAAACCGTGTGATTTCCAAAACAGAAGTGTTGGGTAGACTGTACTCCTGCGGCTTCACGCTTGTGGATGAAAAATCAATCAAGGGCAAGTCTTATTTCATCGTCAAAAAAACCAGCCTTCCCTGCTATGACAAAAACGCATCGTACGGAATGATCCTGAAAATGCGCAGGTTTGGCAAAGACAATAAGATTATCGGGGTATACAAATTCCGCACCATGCACCCCTATTCGGAGTATCTGCAGCAATTTATTTATGACAGAAACAAGCTTCAGGAAGGTGGTAAATTCAAGGATGATTTCCGGATATCTACCATGGGTAAATTCATGAGAAAATACTGGCTTGATGAGATCCCCATGCTCTATAACCTTTTGAAAGGTGATATCAAACTCGTGGGTGTTCGTCCTTTAAGTGCCCAATACCTGAGTTTGTATGATTCCGAGTTTCGCGAAACAAGGCAGCAATTCAAGCCTGGTTTAATTCCTCCGTTTTATGCTGATTTACCCAAAACACTTAAGGAAATCATAGATTCTGAAAGACGTTACCTTGAGCAGTACCAAAAGGCCCCTATCCGTACTGACATCAAGTACCTGGTAAAATCCTGCAGCCACATTTTATTTAAAAAGGCCCGGTCGTACTGATTGGTTAGTTGCCATTACTTCACCACTTTCATGGTTTGAATTTCAGATGCATTGCTGATTTGCATGACATAATCACCCTTTGCCAGTTTTTCATCCAGATCAAGTATCACCTGATTGTAGCCTTCCTGGACTTCCATTTTTGTATTAAAGACCATCCGGCCTGAGGTATTTGAAAGCTGAATGAAGGAAACTGAAGCCGACTCACTGAAAAATCTGAAAATCATTTTCGAACTAAAAGGCTGCGGACCATACAACAGGTTACTAAAGCTGTGTACACGTGACGCTCCTCCAACTGATGCCGTCACAGAGTGTTCCCTTGTTGAGATGTTCCAATTAAAGGTACTTCTTAATAGTTCGTCCTTGCCCGATCCTGTGTATTTCAACCAAGCTTCATCCGGTCCGTTTGACATTCTGGCATTGAAGAATCCGTCACCGCTGATGCCGACAACTACCTGACGGGCTTCGAACGGTGATTTTTTCGAATCATCAGGTACACCCACTCCGTAGGTGAATTCGATCATCCCCTTTTGCCATGCTTTCACATCAGAACGAAAGTTGAAAACATAATCGGCCGATTGATCTGAAAGCGGAATTTGAATTCTGTCGAGGTTGGACTGACCATACCAGTAGTTTACTTTCCCGTTGAGTGCACCACCGGTATGGTCCAGATTAACAGTCTGGCTGACTGAACTACCCAGTGTCAGCTGATTCAGTCCGGTGAAAAATATACCCCTTCGAAGTCCCAGATAATGTGTTACCGTCACAGACTGATCCAGTTCAACACCGGATTTATTGTCAATGACAAGGTTCCTGATAGAAGAAGGCAATGCATTCCCGGTGTGCTGTCTGACTGTACCGTTAAAAACATAAAAGGCATCTTTGTGAAATTCTCTTTTGCCCTTCAGTTGAATATTTCCTTTTTTCTCTTTTTTATGAATGCCATCTGAGGAGCCGATTTTGAGGGTAGCTTCCGGTCCGACAATAAAGTCGCCTTCCCCGTCAATGATGGATGATCCCATAATCAGCTCACCTTCACAAATCACCCCACCATTACCTCCCTTTTTGGTCATTTTTACCAGGTTTGACTCAATGATCAGTTCTGCATCTTTTTCAATTGTCAGACCACTCAGTGTAACCTCGTCAGACAACGTCATTTTTTGACCACTTGACACCACCACCGAGCTCACTTCACCGTCAGGTGATGATTCGGCGGGAATCCATTCGGTTCCATTAAAAACCTCCCAGACGCCTGCATCTTCCCAGTTCCCTGACGAAACGGATCTGTAATCACCTGAGACACCCGCTCTGCTATCGAGAACATCGCCAATATTGAAGACGAAAAACAGCAATAAACTGGCTGCTGCAAACGCTGAAGCACGAATGACCAGTTTGAGCCTGAGATGGGTTCTCATTAATTGTCTGCCTCTGAGTCGGTTTTTACGCATTTTGCCTTGAATTTTAGACACTATTGGGGGCTGTTGTACGAAAAAAGCAAAAAATGGTTTTAATTGATTGTCAATGTACAAAGCCTGTTAAAAAGCACATTCATCCGATTAATTCGGCATAAATAATTGAGTTTTTCAAAGATTGATTGCTATCTTTGCGCCCTCAAAAATCAGTTAGTATTGATTTTGAATCCTTTGGCGAGATAGCTCCTCCCGATAGCTATCGGGAGGTTGGAGCGTAGGATTCCGGAAGTTTGATAGTATTAATGGATAGTAACGGGATTATATTTGGCGAGGTAGCTCAGATGGTTAGAGCGTAGGATTCATAACCCTAAGGTCGGGGGTTCGATTCCCCCCTTCGCTACAAATACAGAAACATAGGGAGAAACAGAAACAGAGCGGTAAGTTTATTTTCTTCGCTCTGTTTCTGTTTCTGTTTCCGTTCCCCTTTCTATGTCTGAAATCCGACCCGGATCATTTGGACATGAAAAATAACAACAAGAGGCATCAAGAAAAAACGAGATAAAGAACTTGAGGCTAATCTTGTTCTTTATCTAGTTTTTTCTGGTCAAATCTTGTTGTGTTTTGTGTTCAGCAAACTCCAAAATCCCCCCTTTTTTAGGCAATCTGATCTTTTCAGCATCATTTTGTGTAAGAAATGACATGAATTCATCCAATAACGAGTATTTTTTGGCTTATTTTTGAATCAAATCAGTTATGCCGATGAACAAACTCTTACTTCTCATATTATTATCCCATCTAATAGTCTGCCAGGGATTCTCCCAATCAGGTGATCTTAGAATCACCTATGACGCCAACCAAGGTGTATCAGGCCTTGCGGGAGCCAATAAGGTTTACATGTATTCCGGTGCAGTTACCTCAGGTCCCTCAGGTCAGTGGGAATGGATTGTTGGTAGTCCCAATCTGGATGATGGCATTGGTCTGATGGATCCACTGGGCAGCGGGTTATGGACCATTTGCATCGACCCCATGAGCTATTACAGCTCCGGAGTGGCCGGTCCGATTCCGGGAGGTGCCACTATTTATGCAATTGATCTGTTTTTCAGAAATGAAACAGGAACCGCGTTCGGATATAATTTTTCAGGCTCATATATGATCATTGATATGACCACCAATCCTCCTTCATCCAACTTCCCGGGTCTGACACTGAGCAATTGCGCGGTGGGCAGTCCTGAAGTACAATTAAAGGATTTTGTGATGAACAACTTTCCCAATCCGCTGAAAACTTCAACACAAATTACATTCAATCTGAAAGAAGACGCCAGGAAGGCAAGCATAACGCTTTTCGACATGCTCGGCCAGCCAGTGAAAAAATTTGTCTGGAACGACTTAAAACCCGGAATTACCAAAGTAAACTGGAACGGTGACAACGATAAAGGAACCGCCCTCAAAAACGGAATCTACTTCTATACGCTGGAAGTGGATGGAGTGAAAATGATGAGTAAGAGGATGGTGATAAGTAGGTAGTTGAAAGTGGTTGAGTGGTTGAAAGTAGTTGAGTGGTTGAGTAGTTGAAAGTAGTTGAGTGGTTGAGTAGTTGAAAGTAGTTGAGTGGTTGAGTGGTTGAGTGGTTAAGAGTAAATCCTACTAACTCACTATCCTACTATCCTACTACCCTACTATCCCACTATCCCACTATCCTACTATCCCACTATCACATCTTCACCACCCTGACCACCTGCGATACGTCTCCGGCGGTCATCCTGACAAAATAAATCCCTTTGGCAACTGATTTCATGGGGAGTTCCATAGTGTATTTTCCGGGCGATACACGCTGATTCAGCAGAGTATTCTGCAGCTTTCCTAATACATCCATTACTTCAATCGTAACATTTTCTGTTTCCGCAACAGCGAAATCAATTGACATAAAATCGGAAAAAGGATTCGGATAAGTAGCGCTGATACCGGTAACAAGTAAAACGGGAATTTCAGGAACATTCAGAGAATTGTACTTCACCTGGGCAGCGTCGGCTGAATTCTGGAGGCCTGAAAGACTTTCATCTGCCAGCAGCGCAAAAGCCACTTTAATGGAATCACCGGCAGGAATGGTATGAGGTCCTGATGAGACCGTCAGTGACACATCGTTTCCTGAACCCGATTGTCCGGATGCAGGACGAGCCACCGAAAGCGTTTGGTATTTCTCCACTTTGGTAAAGCCGTTGTACACTCCGATGGTACTGCCCGCACCGTCATTATCCAGTGCGTATACATTATTTGCGCCAGGAGTCAGTTGCTTGACACCGGTATAAAATGTGGGAGTACCTGTATTGTATGCATAACCCATTTTTCTTCCTGAATCATACTCTCCCCTGTTATCCACCACTGCTCCAATATCCCAGTCAGCGTAAATGCCTGCATGGAGATTATTCAGATCGCTGCCACCCTGATTAGAGATGATATATTCAATGATGATATACTTCTCGTCAGGTGAATTGCTCCAGGCATAGGTTTTCTGGTTGACATCAATATCCAGCTGATTGACACCTGCTCCGTCATCGTTATATCTGCTGTCAAGGTCAAAATCAGATATGACAGTCGGAATCACCTTTCTTACATTGAGCATGGAAACATAATCAGCAGAAGTAACACTGGTAGGCGAACCGAAAATCTGGTCAGAAACTTTCACTGTGTCAACTCCAATCATTAATCCGCCTTCATATAACAAAGAAGATCCGTCATTGTATGTAAACCCAATCCCCTGCCCTTGTGTGATGTTATAACCGATTCGGCTCTTGCTGGTGATGGAAGTCCCGACATCATTGATACGAACATTGATGTAATCTACATTCACGACAAGCTCAAAAATCTGCCAGTCGGTATAAGCACCATCCGTAAAGTTAACAGTAAAAATTACTTTGGTATTGAGCGGAATGGAGGGATCGATCAACGCACGAAACGGATTTCCGGTGTTATCGTAGTCGGCAAGTGTATTTATGGATCCGGCATTGACTGAGCCATTGATAATGTTTACACCAGGATTGTTGCAGGTTAAACTCACTACGAGGTTTGACAATGGCTGCAAATAATTTTTCAGGAAAACAGTGATGTCAAGTGTATCAGTACCCACAAAAGCATTATCGTTGTTATCGGTGATCTGATAATCTTCCATACGTACCGATTTGGGGTTTTCAGTCAGCGCACGAAACATATTCAGTCGGCCTTTACCCAGCTTTTTATCATAGGCCACATTCCCGGGAACGGCATAAATGTCATCCGCAGTGGCACGAAGCTGCTCGGCGATCTGATGCGGGGTGTAAAATGCAAACGTTGATTTGATCAGTGCGGCAGCTGCGGCTACTATTGGAGCTGCGAATGAAGTGCCTGATGAAAACGAATAGTTATTATCGAAAATGGTTGAATAAACAGCTTCACCGGGAGCACTGATATCAACGAATGGTCCGTAGCTCGAATTGACCCATTTGGTATCGGTGGAATTGGTTCCCGTAACCGAAAGAACATTCTTATAGGAGGCAGGATAAAATGGCGAATCGGCATTGGCATTTCCCGGGGCACCTGAATTACCTGCCGCACCCACCACAAGTGAATTTTTGTTAAAGGTGGCGTAATCCACAATATCCTGTCCAAGCTGGCTGCTGGCAAAACTCCCCCAGGAGCAATTAATGACAGCACAACCCATATCGGCAGCATAGACAATACCGTCGTAGGCAGCATTCAGTACGCCGTTACTGGAGATCTTCACCGGAAGGTAACGCACGTTGAAACCGGGACCGGCAATGCCTGTACCGTTATCGGTGACTGCACCGGCAAGTCCGCTGACGAAAGAACCATGAACTACATCCACACTTGGGTCGTTATCGTTTTGACCAACATCCCAACCGTAAAAATTGTCTACATATCCATCATTGTCATCATCTGCTCCGTTGATGGGATCGTCCCAGTTATAGGCAATGCCGGCTGCCAGATCCGGATGATCGAGATCGGTACCGGTATCAGTGACACCCACTACAAAAATCGAATCGCCTTTGCTGATATCCCAGGCATCGTATGCTTTGATCAGTGAAAGGTAATATTGCGAAGCGGTGTCGGGATCATTCGGGAAATACGTGAGATAATTGTTGTAAAGCGGTTCGGCATACTCAACGGCGCCGGTGGCCAGAATTAAATTGATCGCTTTTTCCAATGGCATAGAGCCATTGTATTCCATTTCATAAATGACCGAAAGATCTACCAAAGCGTAGCCTTGAGCGCTTCTTTCCGCAGCAGGCGGTTCATGCCGAGGAAACTTTTTGGCAACTGTGAGGGGATTTAATTTGGAGAGGGCATCATTCAAAACAACATGATCAACTCCGTAGGTGCGACATGAGTTCCTGTGCTCCTTCTTCACTTTAAATATGATCTTGTGAGGATGGTAATCACTTTCCGTGAGATGGGAAGGGATTCGGAAGCTTTGCGCTGATGCTGAAAAGCTCAACAGGACTGACAATACCAACAGATAAACGAAGGCGGTAGACTTTCTCATGTAACAATCGATTTTATGGTAAAGATAATGAATCGGCCGTGTTCTTACACTAACAAAACTGATGGTTAAAAAGATTTGGAAAAGCTCACTTGTAGATGGCTACCTGCGCTTGGCCGTCCTCTTGAATGGAGCCCCTATACATTCCTTCGCTATTGAAAATCAACTGGATATCGTTACTTCTGTCCACCGCAATGATACCACCTTCACCACCGGCTTTCACCAGTTTATCCAACACCACCTGCTCACAGGCAGCTTTCAGTGATAGTCCTTTATACTCCACCAGGCAGGCTATATCATAAGCCGCCACCCATCTGATAAAAAACTCACCGTGACCGGTACAGGAAACCGCACAAGTGTTGTTGTCGGCCCAGGTACCCGATCCGATTAACGGTGTATCTCCTACCCTGTTGAACATTTTGTTGGTCATACCGCCTGTGGAAGTGGCTGCCGCAAGATTACCATGCACATCACAAGCCACTGCCCCAACCGTTCCAAACTTTTTCTCATCCTCATGATCGAGCATGGTGGTGCCGGTATCTCTGACCGTTTGCCACTGCCTGAAACGGTATTCATCATAAAAGTAAGCAGGGTCCTCAAACTTCAATCCATGCTTTCGGGCCAGCTCTTCTGCACCGGCTCCGGTCAACAGTACATGTTCGGTTTTATCCATTACCAATCTTGCCAGTTCAACAGGATTTCTCACACCGGTGACTCCGGCCACGGCTCCGGCCATGCGGTCAACACCATTCATAACAGAAGCATCCATTTCGTGTGTTCCCTGATGATTGAAAACAGCTCCACGACCGGCATTGAATAGCGGACAATCTTCCAGCGCCTTCACACTCGCGAAAACAGCATCCAGGGCCGAACCTCCCGATTTTAAAATTTTCTCTCCTGAAAGCAATGCTTCGGTTAAACCGGATATATAAGCCTGCTCTTTTTCAGGTGTCATATCGGATTTAAGAATGGTTCCGGCACCACCGTGTATGGCGAGTGAATACATCTGTGAATAATGAATAATGAATAAAATTAACAGAAATCAATCATAACTGATCAATCATAATTGATCATCACCAATCATAACAATCCCATTATCTCTCCCCAAAGATCATACTCCCGATCCTGACCATATTACTTCCTTCTTCAAGAGCAATTTTGTAGTCGCTGCTCATACCCATGCTGAGCGTATCGAAGTGCGGAGATTGTGATTTAAATTGATCGAATTGCTTTCGCAGATTTCTGAACTCAGATCTGATCCTGCTTTCATCCTCCGTAAAGGTAGCCATTCCCATCAGACCCCGAATCCTGACATGGGGAATCGATAAACCCGCTGCCTGATCCATGAATGCTGCAAGGCTGACAGGAGAAACTCCGTATTTGGATTCCTCCTGCGCAATATGAACCTGAATCAGGACATTTATAATCCTGTTAAAGGCCAAACCCTGTTTATTCACTTCTGCCAGCGCCTTTAAACTGTCGATACCGTGAATCAAATGTACAAATCCGGCAATCTGTTTCACTTTATTGGTCTGAAGATGTCCAATAAAGTGCCAGTGCACCGAATCGGGTAACTGAGGATGCTTATCCACCAGTTCCTGAACATAATTTTCTCCAAAATCAATCTGCCCGTGAGCCAGCACATCCCGGATGGCCTCAACGGGCTTGGTTTTGGAAACCGCTATCAACTGAGCATTATAGTATTTCAATTCCGCCTGTATGGCATCAAGTTTAGCTAAATCAGGCATTTTACCGGTTTGGTGCTTAATTTTGATACGCGAAAGTACAAACCAAAGATCAATCTGATGAAAACACTTGTCTGCTCCGATATCCACGACCATCTTGGTCATTTTGAATCAGTCATGGAAGCCGCGCTGGCTGCCGACTGCAGTTCCATGATCTGCTGCGGTGATTTGTGCTCTCCATTTGTCATTGATCTGATTCATAGCAAATGGAATGGTCCGGTTCATATCATATTCGGGAACAATGACGGTGACAAACTTACCATTTACCAAAAGGCAGAAAAAGCGAATCTGGAAAGATCGCCGAACGCCGCCATTCACATTCACGGTGAGTTTATCACCTCACGAAACGGAAATGTGCTGGACGGAATACCACACCATATTTCAATAGCTGTGTACCATTTTCCGCAACCGGCACTCGCAATGGCGGAAAGCGGATTGTTTAAATGTGTTTTCTATGGACACACTCACAAACCCGAGTTGAATAAAACAGGCGATTGTCTATTCGCTAACCCCGGCTCAGTGATGGGCTGGATACCCGGAGAAGAAAATACCAGACCCTCCTTTCTGGTTGTCAATTGGGAAAATGGCGAAGCGGATCTGATCCATTTATGATGAAACATTACGTTCTTGAAACCGAACGCTGCAGATTGCGGCTCTTTTCAGAGGATGATGCCGAAGCGGTATACCGATTGAATCTGCATCCCGACATTTTCATATTCACTACCGATCCGCCATTTGATGATGTGGATGCCGCCCGTCAGTTTATCATAAACTACGAAGCAAATCGACTGAAAGGATTCGGCAGGTGGGCAGTGGAACTGAAATCAAACGGCAAATTCATCGGCTGGTGCGGACTCAAATACATTCCCGAAGAAAACGAAACCGATGTAGGTTACCGTTTGCTTCCTGAATACTGGGGAAACGGTTATGCAGTTGAAACTGCACGGGCTTGCATTGAATACGGATTTTCAAAAGGACTTACCAGAATTGTAGCCAGAGTACACAAGGAAAATGTAAGATCCATCAGGGTATCTGAAAAGCTCAAAATGAAATATGAGAAAGACCTGATGTATGATGGTGTGCCCTGGCTGAACTATGTAACTGAACCGTCTGAATGATTCAGTGATTCTTGCCGGAGTCAGCTATTTTTCATGAATGACCTGATTTCAAAAACCAATCGGTCCTGATTCACCTGTTCGTAAGGATGAGGGGTTTCTGGCATCACCAGGAAAGAGCCTTTCGGAATCAATTTACTCACTGCCAAAGATGATTCGACACTAACCATCTTATCACGATCACCTACCGAAATCCGGAAAGGACAGGTGATCGCCGAGAAGTCAGAATCATGGAGGTGATCTTAACCAAATACCTTCATCATACCTGCCTTTTGCTGTAGCAGGGATTTCCATTTCTCACTTCCATGGAGGTGTTTCAGCGTCTCTGCAAAGGAAGGCACTTTCAATTCAATCTTTCCCGGATCAAGCATGGCCGCCTCTTTTTGAGCCCTTTCCGGTGACAAGTCAAATACGGTGGCAAGAGTCATGATGCTGCTTATGCGATCAGGATGTTTCAGCGCAGTACAGATCGCGGCATATCCACCCATGCTGTAACCGAAAATATGCATCTGTTGCAAATTGTTTTTATCAAGATAGTGGATGATGTCATTAGTAAAAACATCCATTGACAACTCATCACCATCTTTTGAATGACTGCCGTGTCCGGAAAAAGTCAACAGACGAACATTAAACTCACTGCTCAGTTTTTCTGGCAGCTGTCTGAATATTTAAGATGTTCCCAATGCGCCGTGTAACAACAAAATGTCCTTCATGAAATACAATTAAATTAAAGTTCTAAAAATAAAACAACTATTGAAGCAAATCTTTGATCTTATCGCTGAGTCCGTTGTCAATATCCCTGAAAACCACATTTTCAATTTGATGCAAATCGTTGCCGGTAAACGACTGACGAATAATGCCTTCATTCAGATAATGAACTTCAGTACAAGTATCTTTCAGGGTTTCAATAATATGAGAAGTAACGATAATAACCTTGCCGGGATTATTCCAGTTTTGAAGCAATGCACTCAATACTCTGACAGATTCAAGATCAAGTCCATTGAATGGCTCATCCAGCAACACCACCTCACGATTCATCATGAGCATAGCCAGTATACCGAGTTTCTTCTTCATTCCTGTACTGTATCCTTCGACCAGGGTATCTAAATGAAGCGCGAACAAATCAGCCCACTCATCAGCACTAAAACTGTTACCGGATTTTGAAGAAAATAATGTCAGATACTCTCGACCAGTAATGCCGTGATAAAAATAAGGTTCCGTTTCCAGATAGGAAACCTGATTGCGCAAAAGAGGTTGATCGCCAAAATTCAGCTGCCCTGAAATCGGTTTCAGCACACCGGAAATACAACGCAGCAGTGTAGTCTTTCCCGAACCGTTCAAGCCAACCAGTCCATGTATTACTCCCGGTCTCAATTGAAGGTTCAGGTGATGGATCACCTCTTTTCCGGGATAACCGGCAACCAGATCATTGATGGAAAACATGAAGCAAAGGTTTTAATCGAATGACTGATTTTGACATATTTCTGAAAAACACGAACACAGGTAAAGGTAAAAGAAAAGGCACAAAGAAACTCACCATACACAGAGAGTTGATCAGCGATGAAGATCGGTGGGTTTCGCCCGGTTCCCAGATGGCATACTTGGATGTCACAAATACTCCGATATTGATAAAACTGAAAACCAAAAACAACAGCCAGATCCACCATCTTTCAGGAAAAAAGAAAAGAGACGCAGCCATCACCGGCAGAATTAACAGGGCAAACGGAATCAACTGCTGTTTGATTTTATACAGCAGAAATGATGCAGGAGTCCGTCCGAATGACTCCACCATTTCCCTGTTCTCATGCTGTTCGTAAAAAGAAGAAACGATCAGCAACACAAACCAAACCACCAGCATGGATGCATATGGAACCGGAGTCAGCAGCATGCCAATGATCCAAAGCACGGCAATGGTCAAACCTGATTTGCGGATGCCCGAAAGCCATTCATAATTTGAATTTTCAATCATCACCACTTTTCTGGCGACCTGTGAATTGTCAAAATGCCCGGGCTTGATCATTGAAATCAACGGAGCAGCCAAGAGATAGACAAAAGGATATAATTCCAGTGTGGCAACTGATGACAAAATCACAAACACCAGGATGATTGTTGCATATTCTGCCATAAAAACCAATCCGGTTCGTTCCACCGTCAGAAAAATAAATCTGTGGTCACCTCTGTTCATATGAACAGTGAAAATCAGCAATACGATTCCGGCAAACCAGGAATGAATATAAATCTGTTGCGTTTGACTTCGGTAAAACAACCACAGGAAAGCAGCACCACCTCCGATCAGCACCAATGCATAAAGAGGACCGGCAGCCTTTAGTTCGCGAAAAACCTGAAGCAATCTGATGCGAAGGAAAGCAATAGCCGGTTGCATCCGAAGAAATTAAATGAGACTGTGCAGCACCAAACCACTTCGCAGCTTGGGCTCAAACCAGGTGGTCTTGGGTGGCATGATGTTACCGGAGTCAGCAATGTCGATCAATTGCTTCATGGTAACAGGATACAAGGCAAAGGCCACTTTCATTTCACCTGAATTCACTCTGCGCTCCAGCTCCCCTAGCCCTCTGAGTCCGCCCACGAATTCAATTCGTTTGTCGGTTCTGAGGTCTTTGATATTCAACAACGGCTCAAGAATTTTCTCTGAGAGGATGGTTACATCCAGCACACCGATCGGATCCTGATCATTGTAAGTTCCCTTGTGCGCAGTCAATTTATACCATTTTCCATCCAGATACATTCCGAAATTGTGAAGCGCTTCAGGACGATAAACTTCAGATCCCCTTTCTTCAACATCAAAGTTATTTGAAAGAGCCTTGATGAACTCATCAGAATTCATTCCGTTAAGGTCCTTGACCACCCGGTTATAATCCATGATTGCCAGCTGATCATCGGGAAAATGTACCGCCAAAAAGTAGTTGTATTCCTCTTTGCCTGTGTGGTTCGGATTGGCATCTCTCATTTCCTTCCCTACCAGAGCAGCAGCAGCCGTACGGTGATGACCGTCGGCAACGTAGGTGTACTTGATTTTTGAAAACTCTTCTACAATTCTGCTGATGACCGTTTGATCTTTTACCACCCAGAAAGTGTGTCCGATTCCGTCATCAGCAACGAAATCATATTCCGGAGTGGCAGTTATGATACTGTTCACGATTTCATCGAGAGCAGCCACTTTGGGATAAGCAAAGAAAACGGGCTCATAATTGAGTTTGCTTGCGCGGATATGGTTCTTACGGTCTTCTTCCTTGTCGGGACGAGTAAGTTCATGCTTTTTGATGATATCATTGAAGTAATCGTCAATGTGTGCTGAGCCAACAATTCCGTTTTGTTTACGACCGTTCATGGTTTGCTGATAAATATACAAACAGTCCTGATCGTCGCTGAAAAACACCCCGTCATTCACCAGTTTGTCGAAGTTCTGCTTTCCCTTCTGATAAACCTCCGGGGCATAATGATCATGGTCATCAGAAAAATCAATCTCGGGCTTAATGACATGGTAAAAAGACAAAGGATTGCCTGCGCATTCAGCTCTTGCTTCCTTTTCGTTCAGTACATCATAGGGTTTGGAAGCCACTGCAGCTACTTTACCTGCTTGCGGTCTGATTCCTTTAAAAGGCTTTAAAATGGCCATAGTAATTTGAGTTTATTATATCAGATATTCTTAAATAACGCAACCACCTTGGTGGCCAGTTCAATTCCAATTCTTTCCTGAGCTTCTTTTGTTGATCCGCCAATATGAGGGGAAAGAGATACGTTGGGGTGTTTTCTCAGTTCTTCCCTCATCAGTGGTTCACCTTCAAAAACATCCAGTGCCGCGTGCGATACCTTACCAGAATTGAGGGCTTCAAGCAAATCATTTTCCGCCACAGCGCCGCCGCGTGCGGTATTGATGATAGAAACTCCCTGCTTCATGAGGCCAAACTCTTTGGAGGAAATGACCGGCTGCGCTCCTTTCGGGAAAGGCACATGAAGTGTAATAAAATCACTTTCGCGAAGCAAATCCTCAAAAGGCACACATTTCATGGTAACAGCCAAAGTGGCATTGCTGTGAGTCTGGAAAAAATCGATTTCTATTTTGACATCAGCAGCATGCAATTTGAAAGGCATTACTTTCATGCCCAGTCCCAGCGCCATTCGGGCTACAGCCTGACCGATTTTACCAAATCCAATCACACCAAGTGTTTTGCCCTTCAGCTCAATACCGGATGAATATTGTTTCTTCAGTTCGTTGAACAATTCCTTAGTTGAACAATCAGGCATACGACGGTTGGCATCATGCAGTCTGCGGGCCATGGTAAACATATGAGCAAAAACCAATTCGGCAACCGATTCGGAACTGGCATCAGGAGTATTCACTACGTGTACGCCTTTTTCTCTGGCATAAGCGACATCAATGTTGTCCATTCCAACTCCGGCCCTGCCTATAAGCTTCAGATTCGGACAGGCATCGATATGCTCCTTCCTCACCTGAGTGGCACTTCGTACCAACACAGCATCAAAATGCTTCAGTCCTTCAGCAAGATTTTCCTGAGCCACTTTGTCAGTAACTACTTCAAATCCTGCTTCGGTAAAAATCTTTTTCCCGGCAGTGTCAATGCCGTCGTTGGCGAGTATGCGAAACATAAAGTACTTATTAGTTCAGAGTTCTTAGTTCAAAGATTTTTTTTAACATCTGTCTGTAGAAACGCCACGCCTGGCGTCTGACAGAAATTCAATCATTCCCTTTTCAGGTTTGTAGAGACGCCACGCCTGGCGTCTTTCAGGAATTCATTACGGATTGAAATTCTTCATCAGGTTCACGAGGAACTCGACGCTTTCTATCGGAAGGGCATTGTACATGGATGCCCTGAAGCCGCCAACTGAACGGTGGCCTTTGAGTCCGATGATGCCGTTATCTTTTAGTATTTTATTGAATGCTTCTTCATTTTCAGGATTGCTGAGCAGGAAACAGGCATTCATCAGCGACCTGTCATCCGCGGAAGCGGTCCCCATAAAGAGAGGGTTTCTGTCAATCTCGTCGTAGAGAAGTTTTCCCTTCTGCTCGTTGATCTTCTGAATAGCCGGCACACCGCCAATTGATTTCAGCCACTCAAGCGTTACCATACATACATAAATCGGGAATACAGGAGGTGTATTGTAGAGAGAGTCGGCCTCAATATGCGTTTGGTAATCCAGCATGGTGGGTATTTTCCTTCCGGCTTTCCCGCAAATATCATTTTTCATAATGACCAGAGTAACACCGGCCGGGCCCATATTTTTCTGGGCACCCGCATATATGAGATCGAATTTCGAAACATCTACCGGACGGCTGAAAATATCGCTCGACATATCACAAACCACCGGAATTCCGTAATCAGCAAACTGATGCATCTGAGTGCCGTAAATGGTGTTGTTGGAGGTGATGTGGATAAAGGCCGCATCGGATGGCACCTGGAACCCTTTCGGTACATAAGAGAAATTCTTGTCCTTCGATGTTGCCACTACAATCGTTTCACCAAAGAGTTTTGCCTCTTTAATGGCCTTGTTGGCCCATACCCCCGATTCAACATACGCAGCCTTTCCTCCTTCAGGCAATAGATTCATGGGTACCATGGCGAATTGTGTTGAGGCACCACCCTGAAGAAAAAGTATAGAGTAATTATCGGGAACATTCAGGAGTTCTTTTACCAGAGATTTAGCCTTTGCCATGATCTCGTCAAAATCCTTGCTGCGATGAGAAATTTCTAGCAGCGAGAGTCCTGAACCATTCAGATTAAGCACTGCTTCAGCAGATTTTTCTATTGCATAAGCCGGCAGTATACCGGGACCGGCTCCGAAATTGTGTTTTTTCATGAGTAACAAAGAATTTTACGGGTGCAAATTAAAGACTAATCCGGGGAAATTGGCCGGGTATTCTGATGCTATCTTATTATTTAAACCCGGCATTTTGAGTTTCCGGCCTCAGATTCTTACCTGGGATTTTTCAAAATGAGGTGTTGTTTGTAGTTCCAGAAACCTTTTCGGAAAACCAGTCCGTCATAGGTAAAATCGGGACCGTAATACTGATACTGCCCCTTTGCTGTGGGTGAAACCGGAGAAAGATGATCGAAAACTATCATTTTCTTCTTCCGGTCGTACTTGAGCATCATGACCGCCTGAGCCGAATATTCAAATACAAAACGGTACTTTTTCTTTTGATTTTCATCGATGAACACCGGTGCGCCAAAGGTGACGTTATTCCAGGCATCAATACCCAGAACATCAATTACTTTTCGTGTGGTATAAGGCGTGTTGCCTTGCCAGCCGAGCAGAAAATACCAGGTTTTCTTCTTCACCTTTCTTTCTATGATTTCATAGTATAAAGCCGGGTACCATTCTTCCGGAAACAGTTCCTTTTGTTCGGCTTCCTCATTGGTCCACCTGACTTCATTCAACCCAAAACGCTTCATTTCGCCCGTTTTGGGATTCATGAGCTGAACCACCCCAAAATATTTGTAATTGTTTTCCGTCCTGGATTGCACTGTCCATGATATCACCCTTATTCTTTGATCAGTTGACCTGACTTTTGATACACCTTTCAGAGAGTCGAATGGGTAGCTAAAAGTAGCCGGATCCTGAAGGAGATCAAAAAACAGCGGATTGAATTCAGCCAGGGCAGCCTGGCGAGACAAATCGGTAACTCCTCTTACAATGCTGTCGGACAAAGCCTTGAGCTTCATCTCAATTTGCAGCAGGGAGTCAGCACCGGAAGGACTGACTACCGTCTGAGCCACCGACACTTTATTGAAAATCAGTAAGATAAATAAAAAAAATAGTACACTCCTCATATGGCAAAAAACGTAAAAGCTGAAAAATAATTATAAAAAAATCCGTTCCGCAATCGCGAAACGGATTTAAGTATTTCTGTTGCCATCAAATCAGGCGTGCATACGTTCTTTCTTGGCTATCAGCTCGTCTTTAGACTCGCGGACATCCTCGTCATCAACACAGCAGTCTACCGGACACACAGCAGCACATTGCGGCTCATCGTGGAAACCAACACATTCTGTGCATTTATCGGAGACGATGTAATATACATCCATAGCTTTTGGAGCCTGTGGGGAGCTGGCATCTACTTCAGAGCCATCCATTTTCTTGAACATTCCTGAAACGCTGGTGCCGTCAGAGAAGCGCCATTCAGCACCACCTTCATAAATGGCATTATTTGGACATTCAGGTTCGCAGGCACCGCAGTTGATGCATTCTTCAGTAATCTTGATTGCCATATTTCGAGTTGTTAGTTGTTAATTTTGCGGCAAATATAACAAACAATTCTTCTATAAGGTTTCAATTTTTTACCAAAATATTACATGACAAGGGCAGAACAAATTAAAGTGTGGGGAACGTTGGGAACAGAATTGAAATGCCTGAACGGGGAAACAGAAAAATCGAAATACGCCGAAGCCTGGCAAATTGTCGCCTCGCAGGCTGAACAAGCTAACTCCTGGTTCACCGGAGCATCTTTGACAACAGCCCTGCTGGGAATATCCAGAATGCTGGAAACTGAGCAACTGGAAAAATGGCTGAGCAATTATCCGGAAGCCGGAACTGACACCGGAAAGAAGATTGGAATCATCATGGCAGGCAACATACCTCTGGCCGGTTTCCATGACTTTATGTGTGTATTGCTTTCAGGACACACTGCGGTAGTCAAACAATCCTCATCTGACCGTTTTTTACTCCCTTTTATTGCTTCCATACTTTTTGACATTGAACCTAAACTGAAGAGTCAGCTGGTGATAGCCGACCAGTTAAAAGAGATCGATGCCATTATCGCTACCGGCAGCAATAATACTGCGCGTTATTTTGAATATTATTTCGGGAAGCTCCCACACATTTTCAGAAAAAACAGGAATTCCGCTGCTGTCATCACCGGCAAGGAAAATGAATATGACTTCCTGCTACTGGGTCGCGACATTTTCACCTATTTCGGGTTGGGATGCCGCAATGTCTCCAAACT
>Ga0315903_10004296_pt1 | contig 19138 bp, 21 predicted proteins | sample LakEriMetagenome_7_FD_203524 | JGI IMG/M metagenome (GOLD analysis project Ga0315903, IMG submission 203524) | Freshwater fungal communities from buoy surface, Lake Erie, Ohio, United States - Buoy 2 MA119 | ecosystem: Environmental > Aquatic > Freshwater > Lake | place: USA: Lake Erie, Ohio...
TCCCACCCATCAGGGATTGCAAGTCCTTTACGTTCATCTAGTTTCACCTTTATATGATTAGGGTCAATAACATGACCAACACCAACAGTCCACAGTAAAGCAGGACAGCGATAGGGACGAAATCGTATTCCTTCATCCTTCTTGATGCCCTCTATACACTCTTTTGATACATTCACTTCTTGCCCCACTGACGAGAACCAAACCAGAAAGCAATGATTCCTGACAGCAAAGCCATTTCATCTTCAGAGAAGATAACATCCGTAGCTGCGATAAACTGCTCTACAGACATACTGCCGAGGCCTCCCTGCAATAGGAAGTAGGTAAGCCCCATATTGATTAAGACCAGTTCGAGCACAAAGATAAAGGTCACTGCTGGCCTTACGATGCCATTGAGATTAACAACCCACGATGACGCACGAGCCATAATAGCCTTGTCGTGCTCTAAAGCGGCTCCCTGGCGCTCTGCATCGGTCTGGAGGGCAATCTGGTCAGTCCTGATCTCTTCGACCTTCTGCTGGGCTATAAAGCCCCTCTCAGCCAGTGCTAGTTCACGCTCAGTCTGCATCTGGGCTAGTTTAAGTTCTTGTGCTTTATCTGCCCTGTCTTGGAAGAAGTTCAGGACTTGTGGCAGTCCAGAGGCAAAAAAGCCAATAGCGGAGGATATTAGTGATAGCATAGGGTTCCTTAGGGTTTATAACCGACTACATAGGCAAAACTAACAATCAACAAAGCAGCACTAAAACAGTACCACTTGAGCATTGCCAGTTTGTGTAAGTCTCTGCCGTACTCGTCAGTCAGGTTCTTATTATCTTTTAGTATGCGCTCTTTAATGACTTCTATCTCAGCCCAAGCAGCAGGGCCGTGCTTCTCGATGATGTCTCTTTTGAGTTCTTCTTCTATCTTCTTAATTTCATAGACTCCACGCCATTCTTCAACGGCAGAAAAGACGGAGGTATCTTTGGGCCTGTTTAACTGCTTCTTGCGGAAGGCGGCTCTGGCCTGCACCTCAGACTTGCCAAGTTCTTGGATGTCCTTAGTGACTGACTCCAGTTCCTTACCAACAGCCAAAGCCTCTTTGATGCCAGCGACAGCAGCCTTGGCAACTTGAGTGACTGGTTCGCTCATACTATTCCAACGGTGGGTTTAAGGCAGACGAGAGTACTCCACGATAAGCAAGACTTTGTGGGTCTGGGGCTGTTTGTCCAGATGCTATCCGATTTATAGCCTGTTGTGCTGCCCTGCGCCGTAAGACAGATTGTGTATAGTCTGCTAATAAACCAGTTCCAGCCGCTGTGGTTGCAATGACAGGACTTTGTGAGAAAGTATAAGCACCGCCAGCCGCTGCTAATTTAGACCTTAATGGACTAAACTGTGCTGCAAATGTAAGAAGCGGATCTAATGCGCCCCCCTTAGCCACAGATTTGATAATGTTTTGCTCTTCTTTATTGAACAATTTCATTTTCTCTTTGCTTGCAGCAATGTTAATAAAACCACGTCGAATCAGTTCACTATCTGATGCCTTTGGATCTAACGATTTTGCTTCAGCAACATTAAGAGCATCGTCTAATACTTGGGCACGACTAGCATTACGCCAGTCTTTTCTAGCGCCTACAATGGTTTTTACAGCTTCATCAATGCCGCCTTTTCCTGCAACAATATCTTTTGTGGTAAGCCCTGTTATAAAGTCGTCTACTCTGGTTGCAGCTACACCGCCAAGCCTTCTAATATCAGGATCTCTACTTGTCTTTAAATCTCCTATGATTCCTCTTACTTTGTCTAATGTAGAAAAAGACATTTGAGGATTCTGTTCAATAATAGAATCAATCTGCGCTAAACGAGAATTGATTTGGTTTGCTTGATCTGTGCCAGGAACCATTCTAGCGTCATCTAGGTCAGACCTAATATCACCAACCATCTTTTTAACACTAGCATCTTTTAAAGTTATTCCTGCTTGGTCAACTTCATTATATGCATTAGATGCACGTTGCTTTACTTGTTGAGCCGTATATAGAGGTATCTTTCTTTGCTCAATAGCAGATATTGTTTTTCCAACACCAGAAGCAGAAAGAGCACCGACACCAACTCCAGCGATGGTAGCCGCTAAGTCACTGCCGGTTACTTCTTTAACAGCCTCAGCAGCAGGCTGTGCTGTTAATCCAGCAACACCGGCAGCAGGAACTTGTCTCTGTAGGTCCGCAGCCATAGCTGGGATATTTGGAAGCATTTTTGCAGTAGCCGCTGTTCCAGCCATTGCTTGAGTACCTGCCTGTACTGCTCTTTCAACACCAGTCTCTGGCTCTGGCAGACCTACTGCTGTCAATCCCTTTGCTTGCTCTTGATAAAACGAAGGCAAACGACTTTGAGATCCGACAGCCTCAGACGCTAAATTGTAAGCACCTCTACCAGCCTCCAAAACAGCCGTAGCCGGGGCTGTAAAGGCCTCATAACCTGCCCTAGCAGTCAGCCCTAGTTGCCTAAATATTTCCTGACCTATTGACCGTTTTGGCTCTTCTTTAGCTGGTTGTGCCGTCTGTGCTGGCTGTTCAGGAGCAGAAACTCCTAAACTACCTTGAATTTTTGCTATGGCCTGCTCATTAGATAAACCATCAGGCAAACTATAGTACTTACCTTCGTATTGATATACAGGCATTTTTATTCCTATTTTAAGATAATTGGATTTTCCATAGAACCAAGAGGGCTACCAGAAGTTCCAAAGTAACTTTCAACACCTTGTGATTTACGCCGAGAATCTATTCTTGTTTGAACACGGCCTTTTGCTTTTTCAACAGCTTCGTTATACCGCTTAAGAGCCTCTAGAGTTGCCTGTGTATCATTTCGTCCAAAGGCGGCAATTAAGGCGTTAGCAAAACGGAGAACGTCTTTATCTGTTTGGACACCCTTTTCAGCACTAACCTGTAAGTTTACTGCGGTATCGACAGCAGATTTAAGAGCCTCGTATGCACGGCTTTCTTCAGTTGAATTACCAGATAAATTCTGAGCAGCATATTTTGAGTTCTTTAGTGGCCCTAACTCTAGTTTTCGAGCGCCTTTGGAATCTGGAGTAAGGTTTAATATTGATGGTTTTAATGCTTCTGATTGTGCAGTAAAACTGTCAATTGTTTCTAAATCTTTTAATTCATCTTTCTGCAAACCAGCAGGCAACATCGATGCTTTTTGCGCCCTTAGTGCAGCTGTTTGTGCCTTCTGAAGACGAACATTCTCAGCGTTTTGTAGAACTTGTAAAATCTTGTCTGGAGACCCATACTTTGTTACAACATTAATAATATCTCTTTCTGTTGCAGCAGGGCCCAAAGCAGCTAATTCTGTTCTTAACTTCTCTTCTTGTGCCGCACTAAGCTCTGCTTTTTTAATCCTTGCTCCAATCTCTTGAGTTTGTGCCTTTCTACCGGCTGTTAGTGATGCTTCAGACTCCAACTTAGCAGCCTGTTGAGCCGCCTGTTGAGCCAAGGTAGTTACACCTAACTTAGCCGCCGAAGAAGACAACCTCTTAAAGAACTCTGGTGAAGAGGCATCACCGTCTGAGGCTTGTAAGGCTTCTTGATAGGCTTGCTGGCCCAACTGAGCCTGCTGTAGCCTTGGGTCTTGCACAGAAGGCAGGCCGAATAGAGTATTAACAACGCCACCTAAGGCACCACCTAACTGCTGGCCTGATCTAGCAGCGCCAAGCATTGAAACCTGTTGCGGAGTTAGTTTAGCCTGTGCTAATAGATTACTTTCTCTCTCAGCCTCTATAGCCTGCTTAATTAGTTCAGGGTTGTAAGAACCAAATAATGTTTGCTCTGCCATTATATTTCCTTTAGTAAGGGCTGTAACCGCCACTCATGTCTTCAAAGCCTTGGTAGCCACCTGGGCCATAAGGGTCTACATTGTAATCTGAAGGCAAGCCACCACTACCGGCACCCATCATTGGGTTAAACCCAGGAGTAGCAGTAGACTGTGGCGCAGGTGCTTGTTTACCGCCAAAGTTTAGGCTCTTAAAGAACTGATCCATTAAGTTCTGCCCTGCTAACTGATTAGAAGCAATCCGCTGTTGCTGTCCACCGAGTCTTGTCTGTGCTGCCGCTAAACCACCTTGTAACAACGACTGACCAGCCTGTGCTCCTGCTGTGGCTGTTCTACCACCCAACTGAGCACCGATGTCCAGGGGTTGTAATGCAGCCTGTTCAAGCAACTGAGACACACCAAATTGAGTCTGGAACGGTGCCAACGCTGATGTCTGTAGTCTACCGGCTTCGCCAAACAATCCAGTGCCGTAAGCAATACGGTCCCTAGCAGCCTGTTCTGCCTGTGCAGCCAATTGCAGGTCTTGTGTACGGCGTGCATTAGCCAATGCAGCCAACTCAGGTTGACCAACATCGCCAATATTGAGGCCTGCACGACCACGACCAAACACAGAAGATGCTAATCTCTGCTCTTCACGTTGACGGATAGGATCTAGCATTCCGTACTGTTCTTGCAAGTATTGCTGCCGAGCCTGCTCTGGTGTCTGTGCAAGATACTGCTGACCTAGACCAAACAGTGTCTCAGCAGGCGCTACAGAGCGTTCTGCAAGTCCTAGACTGTCTCCGTAAAGAGCAGATAGTCTCTCTTGCAATGCCTGTACTTCAGGGGATGCACCATAACTAGCGCCACTAAGCCGCCCCTCTGGGCCAAACTCAAACTGTGACTTTCCAAATCTAGTAGTAATCCCAACAGGCCTAAATCGAGCCTCTTCTGCTGCTAACCGTGCAGCTTCTAATTGAGAGTCAGCCGCATATTGTGATGCTGCTGCTTGACTTTCAGCGGCTTTTTTTGAAGCCCTAGAACTTATTAAACTACCACCGATTGCCGCCGCTGCCGCTATAAAAGGCATAGTATTACTCCTTAATTAATACGTCATCAATTTTATCAATGTCTGTTTCATCCGTAGCATGAATACAGTACCAAACACAATCCTCTAATGCTAGGACACCATGATGTTTATTGGCTTTGATATTAAAACAATGTGGTGCTTCAATATCAAAAACTTCATCATCTACTACAACTTTTACTTTTCCTTTAGCAAGTATTGACAGATGGTCATACTTATGCTTATGTTGAATGATCTGTGTTCCTTTTGGAAACTGTGTTTCCTTAGCATACAAGTTATCTGAAAAGTGGTGTGTAATCATGTCTTCATAATGTAGCAAAGGGCATAGTACGGTGGCAGGTTAGCGTTGTTGCCTGAAGAACCTGCTGAAGAAACAGATACCGATACAGTGTGTGAGTGTGCTCCACCAGAAGTAGTATTAACGTTACCACCTCCGTTGTCTCCGTTAACAAATCGACCACCGCCGTTGTTACCAGGACCAGTAACAGAGTTTGTTGGCACACTGTGAGTGTGTGCTGCAACGGTATCGCTGACTGCTGTGGCTGAGTGTGTGTGGCTGACAAGCGTAGCATCTTTAGAGCCACCAGAAGCGCCTACAGTAACTGTTCCAGCAGAGGCTGATATGGTAGTACTTGTAAACGCATCTCCAGAACTGAGAGTATACGTCCCTGCCCCGCCTGTGCCTGTTCCAAGTGCAGTGATGCTGATGCCAAAGTCAATGCCGGTACCAGTTAAGAACTGACCGACAGCAAGCGTTCCAGAAGCAACAGACGAAACTCTCAGGATTGTAGAGTTAATAGTTAATGTTGTGCTTGCTAAGGTGAACGTACCAGTTAGGCTTGTAGAAGCCAGAGTCTGACTGGTGTTTACCACATAAGTACCAGTACTACCAGCAGCACCAGTAAGCTGACTAACAATTGTAGTGTTTGCTGTTACAGAACCACCTGTTAGTACCTGCCCTGTAACAATAGTGCCAGAGGCAACAGCAGTGACAGTCAGTGTAGTGCCGGAGATAGAACCAGTAAACGAAGAAGTAGATCCTGTGTAGGTTAGTGTGTAGGTTCCTGTGCTTCCAGTACCAGTACCAAGGCCAGTGATGGTGGTAGTATTAAGCAACGAAGCGTGACTTACAACATCGTTTACAGCAACAGTTCCGTGAGTTACACCAGATACAGTTAATGTTGTACCAGCAATGGAACCAGTTACGGATGCGCCAGCAGTGCCTGTAGCAGTTGCTGCAATAGAACCGGCACCGATAACAAACCGACCACGAAGGTCAGGTGTTGAGTTACTTCCGTCGCAAAGCGCCCAGCCAGTAGGGATAGTTGCTTGAGAGCCAGACCAAAGCATAATAAGGCCAGTTGGCAGAGAAGCAGTAATGACGTTCTGCACAAAGGCCGTAGTAGCCAATTGCGTTGTATTTGTAGAAGCTGCTGCCGTCGGTCCAGCAGGTGTTCCTGAGAATGTAGGACTAGCCGTATCTGCCTTAGAAGCCACAGCAGAGGCAATAGCCGTTAACTCAACATCAATCTCAGTACCTTTAATAATCTTACCTGAGTTACCACTAGGAAGACCATCCTTAGCAGTAAAGTTTGTAGCCTTGATATAGTTACTCATACTATTTTTCCTTGTTTAATGTAGATGTCAATCCGCTGAATCGACAAAGGGTTGCCATTAATCTCAGCCTCTAATCCTACCTGCATAATTGGCCCCTTACCGCCTACATGGGACTTAAACTTGTCCAGTACAATACCGTCTGAGTACTCAGCAATATTGTACTCCCCTATATTATACTCGTAAGCAACCGCCGTGTCAAGCTTTTTCGTAACTGCAGAGTAATTTTCATTGTAATCAAAGCCCCATTTGATGGCGATGTTCTGGTTAGAACCGCCAATGAGAACCATTCCTATTTGCTTTAGGATCTTTTCCTGTGTAGGGCTTTCAAAGTCAAAGTAGTTAGTGTAGTACTGGAACCGATAGGTAGCTGTATTGTCTAGGTGTCCAAAGTACTTACCAACATACCCAGCCTTACCTATTAATAACTCCTTGGCTGCGGTTACACAGAAAGCATGAGGATCTATATTTGTCCAGATAGTAGACCTAGCCGACCCGTCCTGCAGAGGTGTCCTCATGTCAAAACAGTACACCCATTTGGTGGTAGGCAGGGCTAGGAGGTAGAAAGCGTCTCTGTCATAGTAGATTGACTTAATCTGGATTGCTGTCTCAGAGTCCACATTACTGATTAGGTCATCCCGTACATTCTTGGATATGTCCCGCATAGGCAGAGACTTCTCTTGGATAACCCGCTGAAGGCTACGAACCCCAGAGTCAGACAAGAATATGATGTCTGTACCAGTATTCTGGATAGAATCCCTAGCAATACAGCCCACATTAGGGATATAGTCTGCCAAGGCTAAAGAAGTAACGTCTATAGGGTTGCTATAGATAGCAATGTTGTTACGACCAAAGATGATTAAGAAGCCATTGTGCGCTGCTAGGCCAACAATCTGGTCGTTATTAGGAAACACAGAGTTGATTGACAGAGAGCCTGAGTCACCGCCAGAGAAGTCAGATCCGTCTAATAGCCTGCTAAAATATACAGTCTGTCTGTCACCAACAATGTCTGCCATCCATATGCGACCATAGGCAGCTAAGGCACAGTTAGGTTTAAAGTCAGAGGTTGAGTAGCCTGGAGGCATTGTCCCAATATCGCCTAACTGTTGGAACCCAAAGGAACCAGAGTGCGAATGTGGATTAGCAATGGTAGTTACTGTGCTAGTAAGGGAGTTGCCTGCCGTGTAGCCGGTACCAGCAGTTGAGATAGTCACGGTAGCCACGCCTGTACCGCTTAGGGTAGCCACAGTCAACTTAGCACCAGAGCCAGAACCGCCAGCCATAGTCAGCACATCACCAATATTGTAACCAGAACCAGCAGCGGTAACAGAGACAGCGGTAATAGCGCCGCTGCTTACTGTAGTTACAGAGAATGTAGCGCCTGTTCCGGGGGTTGGTAAAGGATGATAAATAAGGACAGGATGACCAGACTGGACTAAGTAGGCGTGGGGGATAGCGTCAACGCCGTCACCGTAAGGCAAAGCAGCAGCTTGCCAATGGTTAGCAGTGATAGTATAAGCAACATCACCAGTATTGGCCTGCGTCCTAACAGTCTTATTAGTTAAGGTAGTAGTACCAGTAAACAGTTTATTGTTGCCTGCACTAAGCAAAGTAGTAGAGGAAGCGTCTACAACCTCAAACATGAACTCTACATTGTTAGAGCCTAAGTCACCATTAGAAGCATTGACAGGAACCCAGCCCCTACGGGAACCGATCCTACCGTATCTATCAATGATGCAGTTATAAGCCTCTAGTGCAAATCCACTAGATAGGGATATGCTGGACTCTTGGAGATTTAGTCCAAAGAATCCTGGTGCTGCAATAGAAGCTGCTTGTTGTCGTTGTGCCATCAGGCATTAGTCCAGTTAAATTCGTCAGGATAACGGGTACTTTCAGTGGCTATGTGGTCTGACAAAGAGGCCCTGTATAACGCAAAAGCCTCTGAAGTAGACATACCACCGTCTTCTCCACGCTCTGCAAGTGCCTTAGAATAAGCCAGAAAGATTACAGGCTCAGAAGGAACTAAGATTTCATCTATGTCATACTGTAGAGGATCTTGAGGCTGTATGATATTAAAGCGGACAGTATAAACACCGTCTGGAATAGGATATAAATCTACCTGGGTATCGCCAGCAGGATCAACGCCGTTAAAGTTGTAGTACTGAGGAGAGCCTAATATAGGAGACTGATTAAGAAACAAGTTATCCATGTCTTTGCCTCCTTTGTATTCCAAGAACCAGTCACTTGTGTCATTAATGACTGTCAAGACCCTGAATCGAGTACCGGCACCCACCAACACACCATTGAACAGGTTAGCAACAGTGTTCATGGTTAGGGTATTAGTTAGAGCATTCCAGTTGTAAGCATCCTCTACTTGTCTCTGTGCATCTTGGACATACCTGCCAATTAACTTTGAGTAAGCAGTGTCATTAACTGATGTGACCTCTGGCTCACGCAAGCGGACCAGCACATCGTTAACAATTTGTAAGTAAGATTTTCTAGCCATTTAACAGTCCCACTTTCTTAGTGCTAAAGCCTTCCTTGTTGGTCTGCCTTTAGAGTCCTGCATAGGGCCAGGAACACCGCCCATACGGGCACAGAAAGACTTCCTACGGGCAGCCTTCTTAGGAGACTTAGCAGCCTCTTTAGACGACACTGGAGGCTTCAGGTTAGCGCCTTCCTTGTTCTTAAAGTATGCCCTGCCTTTGGCGTTTAAGCCACCTTCTGGGTTCTGATATACTTTTTTTACCATTATTTCTTCGCAGTCTTCTTAGCTTGTTTGAACGCCTTAGCTGTAGGAGCACCTTTGGAGCCGACCTTACGCATCTTCTCACCACTGCCTGCAGCTATCCGTTTACGTTTTGCATTGATGTTGGCATAAAGTCCAGGTTTCATTTCTTAGCCTTTGCTTTACGGGCAGTAGACAGAGCAATGGCGATGGCCTGCTTCTGCGGCTTGCCAGACTTCATCTCTTTACGAATGTTCTCAGAGACGGTCTTTTGTGAGTAACCCTTTTTAAGAGGCATTATTTCATCCTCTTTGCTTTTTTCTCTTTTGCTTCCATAGCCTTAGACTCTGAACTTTCGTGCATCTTCATGCCCTTAGCAGACTTGTAGCCTTCTTTCTTGGCATAGGACTCGGCGGCTTTTTTACCTTTAGAGGTATATGGGAACTTCTTCTTTCCGACCATTGGCATACTATTCTCCTTAGAATTGGAATTGGACTGCTGTTTCAGGAATAAACTCTACTGTTGCTGCATAGGTTACTGTCTGAGTTCCTGTGTTTTGCACACGAATCTCATCACCTGCCTGCATTACTATTTCTGTATTACCGTCTAATAAAATAAAATCACCAGAGCCTAAGTTCTTACCACCAACAATAAAGTACTCAGTGTTGGTAGAAGAATCATACCAATATACTTTTGGAGTTTCAATACCAGTAAGACTTATAATATACATCATCTGCCAAAGACCAGTATTCTTAGTAGGTACTGTAAGAATAGTTGTCTTAGTAGTATCTGATTTGGTAATAACAGCGGATACTTTTCTACTCATATTAACCTACTTTAAGAACTAAACTGAGTAACAGAATTACGATGAAACCAGTAGTACCCAGCAGGATCTGTTCTAACCTCTTTAGCCTAGCATTGATGCCTGCATAGCGTTCAGCGCACACTGCTTCATGGGTGTCAAGTTGTCCTTTAACTTGGTCTACTGATGACATTATTCACCCCATGACTGGTTGCTAACCACCGCAATCAAAGCCTCTACATCTGCACAGGCAGTGATAGCAGCTTCTAAGCGATCACACTCAGCAACGATAGCGGCTCTCTTCGTAGCCACTGCAGCAGGCACATCAATGTTTCTCTCAGCCTTTCTAATAATCATCCAGTCAGTCTGTGCCAGCATCTTACCTGCCGTGTCCTTGACCTGAGAAATCCACTGGCTCTTAAGACCTTTGGAGGTAACAGCCTCAGTAGATCCTACTGGGGTTTCAGTAACATCTTCTACCTGTTTTGCTGTTGATGTAAAGGTAGCCTCAACAGTCTGGTCTACTTCGTTGACACGGTAGGACGGACCAGTTACCCAGTAGAACCGCTGGTCTTGTTGAGCACCGTAGATGACCTCGTAGACACCAACGGCCTTGCGCTCTGCTTCGGTGGCATTGCGGATAAATCTGGCTGAGTATTGTTTCTCGCCAATGACAAAGGCTACATCCGGCTGGATGAGTTGAACGATGTTACCGTTTTGAACTATTGCGAACATAATGTTCTCCTTAAAAAATTATCGTGCGTTAGCAAATTGAAATGGGAACTCGGCAAAGGCTGCGTAGATGTAGGTTCCACCAGAAGCATTACCGTCTACGGCATTCAGTTTTAGTTTTACACCGTTTGCTAAGAAATCTACGCCAAAACCTGTATCTTCTTGGTTGGAACTAGCAGCAGCAAGGAAAGAACTGTTTTGATTGTATCCGGGAATAATAGCTGTCTTAATTGCCCAAGAGTTTGCTAGAGTGCCTGTTGCTGTATCTGTTCGCTTGAACATGAAAAACTTTGGAGCAAACCCTGTGTACACAAACGGGCCCTCTGTTGCAGAACCATTGCCAGTATACGAACCAAAAGCCGAATAGCCAGCCACGGGTGCAAAACAGTAGGCTACAATTTTTTGGGAAGCCCCGTTATTATGACCGTAAGTAGTAAGGTTCAATAGCGTTGATGTTGGTGCGGAATCTGCTGAATCGGCTTTTGCAGCGGTAGTATTTAAGAATAAATAATCATTTGAGCCATCAATTACAGTTGTAGTTACCATCCAGTTTTGAAGAGCATCTCTATTTTTATAAATCACCATACTAGGCGCAGTTGCCACGCCACCAACTTGACAACCGTGCCCTACCGTGTCGTTAGCGCCTGTGCCCGTATAAGTAACAATACTAAACCCAGCAGTTGTGTTTGCTGAGACTGTCGAGGCTATGCTTCCAGCCGTGTTGGATACTGTTGATCCCGCTGCTTTCCATGCCCATGCGACATAGGTACGGGTATTAGTATTAACTAAGTCCATGTTTACTGTGCCTTGCTCAAGCACAAAACCGTCAGTAGTTACGGTTCCAATACCGCCACCAGAAGCTCCCGTTATTGGGTTTGTTTCTACGTCATTTAAATTTGAATATAAGTTTTTATCTGAACCTCTAACAGAATCAGCCAAAACGTTAGCGCCAGCGTTTGATCTTCCTTTTACCCAAACCAAGTCAGGATTAAACCCAACGCCAGTAACTGTTCTGCCATCAGTTCCATTACCTGTATAAGTTAAGACATTAAAGTAATCATCACCCTGATTCGTCAGCCCAAAGCCAATAGTCGGTGGTGGTAGGTTAGTGGTACATAGTGAACGAAATCCAGCGGGGGGCGTAGACGCAAATGGGCGTTGACCGAAGTTTATGTCATAAACCACAGTTCCCGTTGATCCAGCAGCATGAACTACTGGGTAATAGTTTCTTAAAGTTAAACTACTGTATGCTGTTCCTTGAGAGACACCATCTTTATAAAATGTTAATGTACTGTTATCAACATCAACCGCAACGCCAATAGTGTTTGTTGTAGTATATGAAGCACCGTAAGCAGAAGAAGTCACTCCATCTTGCTTTTGTCCATTTGATAAGTAAAGGTAAACATCTCCAGCAGAAAATGCAGGAGTTATTCCATTTCCACCGTTAGTTGCTGAACTAAATTTAGCAATTCCAATCTGCCCAGCAACCCCTAATGTTGTTGGGTTTACTTCAAAATAATACTTTCCAGACGCAGGAAAAAGGAATGTTCCTCTAGCCTGTCTACCTGTTGTACCAGTAACAGTTAACGATGCGTTTAAATTTCCGTTGGTAAGTGTTCCATAGTTTGTTTCAACAGAGTTAAACGTAGCGTAATTCCCCCGTATCACCCCGCCTACATCGCCTGTGGTGTTATACGCAAACCACGGGGTAGGTACATCAGTCAGGCTGTCGTTGCCAGTACCAGCAGTCACGCTAAAGCCAGTTGTAGTCCAGTTATTAGCGTTGCCAGAGTAGTCGTAGCCCAGCGTGGTGGTCGAGGTCGCATCCTTGAAGTTCAGGTAGAACCCGTTGGCTCCATAAGTGCCTGTGTACTTCTTAGGTATCCATTGACCCGTCTGTGGATTGGTTAGGCCAAAGTCTGACGGGGTAAGAGCCTGACCGTCAATGTAGTTTGTTTCTGTCAGGTAATAATCACCATAGTTACCGGGAGTGGTGCCTTCGTTTCCAATGTAATTTGGAATACCACTTGCGGCCCAACGAATCATATCTTGGTTTTGGCTAGGGTTAGTAGTCGTGCTAAACGCAGTTATCGCAATCTCAACCCCATTTACATATACCTTAACTCTGTCATTAGCAGTTGCTGACGGACTGTTGTAAACAATAACAAAATGATACCAAGCTGATGGATCACGGAATACTTGAGTTGTTATTCGTCTAGCAAGAGCAGTACCTGCGCTAAACATTAAGAATTCAAGTGCGTCACCAGAAGTAAATCTTATTCCTGTTACTGTGACGTTAGCGCCATCTCTTGACCCAAAAATATATTCTTCTACTCCGAGTTTTGTACGCTTTACCCAGAAAGACCAAGTTCCAATATCGGTATTTGTTGGTGCGGTTGCGGGTGTACGAGTAAGATACGCTGTATCTGGGCTATTAAATCTCAGGCTTTTAGAGATTGGGTTTGGAACAAGGGCCACGGGCCAGTTGTTGTTCTTGACTGCTGCAACTGCATCGTCAACAGTCCAGTTACCAGATGCGCTGATCTGGGTAGGAGTTACCTGATTCTTGGTTATGACTTTACCGGGGTAATCCATGTTTTACCTAGCAAGAGAATACTTAAAGGGATGTTCGGCAAAGGCGGCGTAGATGTACACAATTGCGCTTTCATTTGTAGCCCCGTTTCCAGTTCTTAACTTAAATCCGTTGCTTAGAATGTCTATAGCATTTGTTGTTGTGGTCTCACCCGCCACACCGTTTTCAGCAACAGCGGAACTTGGATACAACTTAAACCTTGCTTGGTTGTAATCATCTCGTGCAGTATCGTGAACATACCACTCAGCATTACCGGCTCCTGTTGCAGTTTTCTTTATTAACACATACCTTGGCCTAAAACCCGTGTATACAAACGGCCCATTAGGGTCTCCATTTCCCGTGTAACTACCAAAGGCAGAATAGCCAGCGACAGCAGAAAAGCAGTAAGCAACCGAAGTGTAAACTCCATAGTTTGTTGAACCAGCACTTCCAACACCAGCACCCATTGTAATTACGGTTGATGATGGAGCAGTATTATTCCAAGGGTCTATTAGTGGGGCATAACCCGCTGTTGTGTTTAAGTTAAGATACCCATTCTGAGGAGTTGCGTTCATAGATTTGTGATACACAACCCAGTTGGCCGCAAGTCCTCGGTATTTCATAATTATCATATCTGGAACTGCGCCAAGACCATGACCAACTGTTGCACCTGCGGTATTGTTTGTAGTAAAGGTAACAATCGAAAACCCGCTAGTAGTGTTTGCTCTTACTGTGCTTGCTATTGACGGTACATTTGCTGGTGAAGTGGCATATTGCCCAACAGAAATTGTTTGATTAGAGCCGCCAGCGTTCCAGTTCCATCCAACATAATTAACACTAAGTCCATTTACAATGTTTGTTCCATCGGAAGCAACCGTAAATCCATTAGCATTAAAAGACAAAACATCGTCAGATGTACTATATTCCACAACATTTGCATCTGAACTTAAAGAAACGCCAATACCTCTAACAGCATCAGTTAATATGTGATTATTTGCAGTTCCCCTAGATTTCAACCATAACCAATCTGGTTGGAATCCTACGCCGCTAATTGCTTGCCCACCCGATGCTTGGTTTACTCCGTTACCCGTATATGTCACAGCATTAAAATACTTCCCAGCCTGTGTCGTGCTAGTTGCACCGATAGTCACAGGAGGCAAATTCTGTGTGCAGAGTGCTTTGAAGCCAGAGGGGGCGGTGTTTGCTACAAAGGCTGAACCGTTCCACTTTTGGAATGGGCGTTGACCAAAATTGGTGCTACCAGACCATGTTCCAGTCGCAGAACCATCGCCAAAAGCAGGGAAATATGTATTAACAGCCAGCCCCGTATACGCAACACCTTGGCTAACTCCGTTTTTGTAAAAAGTTAATTCTCTAGTATCAGCGTCAAACGCAACACCAATTACATCATTAGTTGTATATGTTGCACCATAAGCAACACCAGTTCCGCTGTTATATTTTGTTCCATCGCTTAAATAAGACCATCCGTTTGCGGCAAAACCGGGATAATTAGACACATCACTTGGAGACGGTGTGTTTGTAATTCCGATAGATGGCGTACCTAACGAAACAATAGTTGTTTCCCAATACCATTTTCCAGAGGACATACCAAAAGTCCCCATTGTTGCGTTTCTGGTTGCAGAACTACCATAAGAAATATCTAAGTTACCATTAGAAAGCGTTGCATTAGCGCCAATAGATGTTCCATTTAGCGTACAGTAATTCCCACGCACCTCACCACCAATACCAGTATCGGTTCCGTAGGATGTGGGCGTGTCTACTAAGATGTCTGCACCAGCACCAGTAGTACGCAGGTCTAGGTTGTTAGGAATCCAATGATTGCCTTGTCCTGATCTGTCATCAATAGAGTCTGCAAATGGTGAGAACTGCTGAGGACGTGCATCGCCAGCTGCCGTGATTGTAAATGCGTTAGTGCTGTTATCAACAAAGGTGCTTGACTGACAGGTAAGTAACTGAGTTCCTGATACGGCAGTTAGTTGAGCAGTAGGTGGTGTGAAATTAGCGGTGTATAAAGCGGTGCCTGTAATCAGTCTTAGGTTACTTATATACCCATTCAAGTTATAAATAGAAGGCGTAATAGAACCTATTGTACCTGTACCGCCAGTACTATTGAAGTTTCCTGTATAGGTTACTGAACCCCCAGATACTCCGTTAATAAATATACGCACCGTTCCAGAGTTTCTAGTAACCGCAACATGAACCCATTGATTAGCTGGTATTGTTGTTGATGTTATTAGAACTGACGTTATACCATCATGCGCTAACTCTATGGTATTGGAGCTTGTCCTTCTGAAATTGATACTTCCAACTGCTCCACCATAATAGTAACCTTGGTATGTAGAAGATGTTAAATGGAGTGTCCAAAATTCCAAAGTAAAATCTCCAGTTCCAGCATTCAATGCTGATGTTGGAGAAAAACTTGCATAATCGCCCGTACCATCAAAGTAACCAGACCACTGGCCTTCAGTTGTCATTGGCAGGTAAAAGCCGTTAGTGCCGTATGTGCCTGTGTACCGCTTTGGAGACCATACACCTGTCTCTGGATCGTTTAGACCAAAGGAGGATGGATCAAGGGCTTGACCGTCAATGTTATAAATTTCTGTAAGATAGCCATTAAAAAACATTCGTGGGCCACTATCAACCCGTGCCCCAATGTAATGGACTACACCACTATTGTTCCACGCAAGGTCAGCATTTTGCGTTATTGTTGTAGTTGATTGCGCTTGTTGTACCCCATTAACATAAATCTTGCATCTGTTTGATGCGGTTGCCTGTGTTGTATCAATAGCAACAACAATGTGATACCAAGCAGAAGGGTCACGAAAAACCGCAGTTGTTACGCCGCCAACTGTTGTCCATGTTCCAACAGTAATTGGGTCAAACGAAGAACCGTTTGTGTCAAATGAAATATTAAACCAAGTTGATTCTGTTGTACCAGAACCGGCAGCAAATAAATACTGTGCGCTGCCTAGGTTAATTGAACTACGTTTTATCCAATAACTAATTGTAAATGTTTTTCTATTACCAGCACTCGCAGGAGTCCTGTTCAGATACGCCGAGTCTGCGCTATTGAACCTAAGTGAGTTATAGACAGGATACTCATATCCGGGCCAGTTACCGGCTGCAATAGCAAGCAGTTGTTGCTCAGTCGTCCAAACGCCAGAAGCCGAACTAACTGTCGGCGCTGTTGGATTGGCGGTAATTACGTTACCGGGGTAGCCGTGTATAGGCATTAGGCGTTCAACTCTTCCCAAGAAGCTGTAACTACTAGGTCACTTGCAGAGCCAGCCGTAGCACCGATTGACTGGTTCTCAAGCAGGTAGAATGCTGTGGTCTTGTCTGTCACGATCAACGTAGCATCAGCAGGTACAGAGATGGTAGACGCTATCGGGAACGCTGTTCCACCCAGAGCCGCTGCACTATACAAGTTAATCGTGATGTCAGCAGCAGAGGTGCCATCTACGTTAGCAACTACGATTGAGTTGATCTTGTAGATCTTACCGCTGGAGGCAGCATTGCTAACCAGAGAGGTTGCTGAGGTGGTAGTAAGCGATGTACTGGATGTGTTTCCGTAGATCGCCGCTACGTTGACTATATTTGGGTTTGCCATTTAATACTCCTTAGAATCCAAAAATCATCGCCATTGCGATTGCTTTGCCAGTGGTTACTCCACCAGATGGGGTTGCGAAAGCCAGAGTTCCAGAACCGTTGGTCTGTAGTACTTGACCGTTAGTGCCATCTGTTGTAGGCAACGTAAAAGTGTTAACAAAAGATGTTAAGTTACTATCATAGGCTTGTACATCTGTACCGATTGCAAGACCTAAGAAAGATCTAGCAGAAGAACCACCAGCACCTAATGTAGTTAGATCAGCATCATAAGCCTGTACAGTAGCGCCAATGTCAGCAGAGTCTAAGTAGTCAGATGCAGTGGTCAGGACTGTGTGTCCACCATTCTGTAGTGTGCCTGTGAAGTTAGCAGTTGTATCAGCGTACTTAGCAAAACTAGCAGAAGAGAACGTACTGTCTTTAAGTAATTTACCTGTTGTACCATCAAAGGCAGCAAAACGACTATCTACTGCTGAAGAAGGGCCAACAACATCGCCAGCACCAGAGCCTGAAGCGCCCTGAGCAGCTAGTACATCCCAGTAGGTAGTATTAGTTGGTAGGTTTCCAGTAGATGCTAGTTTACAAATGTAACTAGATCCGTTGTAACTTACTGCGTCATCAACTATGTAGGCTGTGCCGCCAGCATAAGCGCCTAACCAGCGTAATCCTTCTGGTCCAGTAGCGCCAGTAGGGCCTGTTGATCCTGTAGCACCTGCTGCGCCAGTAGCACCAGTGGGGATACCAAGGGTTAATGTGTAAGTACCAGAGTTGTAAGAAGCTGTTGCACTAGAACCAGCAGAAAGCGTAGTCGCTGTGACTGCAAAGTTATTGGCTAGGTTGATTGATGCATCACGAGCAGCCTCTGCAGCGGTCTGTGCTGCTTCAGCATTAGTCTCTGCAGTCTCTGCGTTGGTCTCAGCAGTTAAAGCATTGGTTGATGCAGTGCTTGCAGTCAGTGCTGAAGCTGCCGAAGCAGTTGCACTGTTTGCTGAGTTGATTGCGCTGTTAGCCGCAGCAGCGGCAGAAGAAGCAGCGGTAGATGCAGAAGAAGCGGCAGCGGTTGCGTAGCCGTTAGCTACTGAGGCGGCATTGGTGGCATCTGCTGTAGCATCACCTGCACCTCCGGGTCCACGATATATTGCCATTTAGATCTCCGTTTAGTTTGCTTAAACAGACCTAATCTGCTTAAGAAAACTCCCCAGCCCTTGTGAGGCTGAGGAGATGCCTATCAGCTTATATAGCCTTAAGCAGGAACTGCAAGAGCAACAGCGGAGGTATCACGCAACTCGCCAACACCGTAGAGCGTGTCAGCAGTCAACAGCGTACCAAGGTACTCTTGTTTGTACTGGGTCTGAACACGAACACCAAGCTGGTCAACCAGGACAAATGCCTCTGGGTGTGCCAACAGAGCGATACGGGTGGTCGTTGTCGTTGCCGTATCAGCGTTAGTCGTTACAAAGACTTTAACGCCGTATACGTCACCAATCTGACCGTTACGGATTGTGTTGTTACCGCCCTGCTCACCAACAAAAGCCTGCTCAGTAAAGCGAGCCAGACCCATCATGGTGTTACGGGTTGAAGGAGGAACGATCAAGAAACGTCCGTCCATCGGAACATCTGCATCATCCAAACGCTGAATTGCACGGCGAATACCAGCATCAGTAATAGCGTTACCTACGTTGGTTCCGTCAACATACAGCGTTGAACCGTCACCAGCAAGATATGCTTTGGTGTAGTTAGCCGAACCTGCAGTACCGCCTTGAGCACCACGACCAAGTTCGATCAGCGATGTGTCAATACGGGTAGCAAGCGCATAGCCAGCGTCATCCGTGTAGAAACGACGCAGTGAAGACAGAGCCTGAACTTCAGCAAAGTCCTCGATCAAACGGCTGTACTCATAGTGCTGGTTAATCGTGACAGTCTTCTCAGTGCCGCTTTCGGCAATCAGAGTAACCTGCGTATTAGCAGCTTTCGTTGCAGCAGAGCCACGGGCAGGTGCAGGGAAGTGCATAACATCGCCCTTCTTACCCTTCATGGACATCTTCTTGAACAGATTAGCTGCTACGAGGTTCTTCTTGTAAGCAGCGATGATTTCGTCAGACCATACCTCAGGAATAAAACCTGCGGTATTGACGGTGGATTGTACTACGTTATTGGTACCTAAAGGCATGATAAATTTCCTTTGTTAAAAGT
>Ga0315903_10004299_pt1 | contig 19124 bp, 31 predicted proteins | sample LakEriMetagenome_7_FD_203524 | JGI IMG/M metagenome (GOLD analysis project Ga0315903, IMG submission 203524) | Freshwater fungal communities from buoy surface, Lake Erie, Ohio, United States - Buoy 2 MA119 | ecosystem: Environmental > Aquatic > Freshwater > Lake | place: USA: Lake Erie, Ohio...
GGGGACTTAGGTCCACCGTTGTCTTGTTCCGTTTGCCAAGCACGGGTTGCTCCGATAACCCACGGCGGTACGATCTTGCAGGCCGCATCGTCAACTAGAAGATCAAGACCGGTTAGGAAGTCGGAGTTATGATTTCCCGGATCCGCCAGGAGAGGCCGCTTCTCCGCTAAGCTGAGCAGTCGCCGTTCCTTTGTGGACTCAGCGGATCTCGCCGCTATCAAACCGGTTGCTGCACCGGACTGGTCATAGACCGCGTCCCAGTTCAGATGGGCACGCCGTAATACCTGACGGTTCTCAAAGGTGTCCTCACAGACTCCCTTTTCGTGTTCTATAATACCTAATTCCGATAGGTCAGGCCGCCTGTCATAAGGGGCTTCAACAATCGGTTCGCTGTCCGTTGGGTCTGCAACAGGCCGTTCGGGTGGAAAAAAATTTTCAAGGTCTGACATGGGGGCGGGCTGCCGGCTTTCTTATCGGGAAGTGAAAAATATAATTTCTGGGGGCTGGCCGCTGAGCTGAGTCAGGCCGACTCAAGTTTGAGTTGCGGATTGCGCAACCCCCAGAAATTTTTTTCTACTTCTTTGGGGCGGGTTTCTTAGCTGGGGCTTTCTTAGCCGGTGCCTTTTTAGCCGCTGGCTTCTTGGCCGCTGGGGCTGGGGCCTCGGTTGGCTTGCCATCATTTACCAGGCCGTCTTTGTCTCCGTCACGGGGTGTGATGTAGATATCTGGGGCTGTGGTTTCGCCGGCGAGGGACGGGCCTGTTCGGCCTGTGGAGGCGGAGGCAAAAGATGTTAGGACGGAGATCAACGCCGCTCCTGCAGCTACGGTTGCTGCGTCAAGGGTGGAGGCGGTGAAAACACCGGCGGCATCTGCTCCGATGGTGGCTAGGAGGGTCTGGGCAAAGGTTTTGATTGCCCGTTCTGCCACGGCCACTAGGAAGTTGGTGCTATACATAAATAGTTCCTTTTGTCAAGTCGGACACGGGGTGTTCCGATAACCAAAGGATAGTAAGTATTTTATCGGGCGAAAAAAATGGCGCGTGGAGAGAGACGCGAGGTGTTTTGGCCTTTCATAAACAAAAGTGCAGATTCTTTATGGGAAAAGGATTTTCTATGATGGACTTTCATTATAGAGATTATCTCTAAAAACTGTTTCTAATTTATATTTTTAGATCCCGGATTTTGCGGTGTGTCACGCAAACGGTTGAGTCAACCCAGATTGTAAATCCGTTTTCAATGGCGGAGTAGCACCAAGAAAAATCCTCACCGACCATGAGTTCAGGTCGCTCGGCTCCGCGATTTAGTCGTGCAAGTTTGAACCAAGGGCGAGGCATTGACTCAAAAACACCTGACTTGATGCAGACGAATCCGAACCCAACTGCACCTGCTTGGAACACATCGGTTCGGAATTTTACGTTGGCTTTTTCTAGCCGAAGGAAGCCATTGACAACTTGGACTGGCACACTCTTTTCATCGTCCAAAAGGTAGAGACCGGAGACAACGTCAAGATTTGCAAAATACAACTTTAAGAAATCTTCAGGTGTCCAGACAATGTCGGAGTCAATCCAAAAGATTTTGTCGTAGGTAAACTTTCCACCAGCAATTTGCTTTTTATCATACCTAAGCTCTCTGCCACCCATGGCGGTTGCTTCTCTGGCGTGAGGTACGAAAGAGGAGTACTCCGACAGAAACGTAAAGGTGATCCCCTCGTCCATCAATCTCTCGCAAGTTGCCATCAAGGATTTAACGTAATGAGCATCCATTGAGAATCCAGGAGTGGCAATCACCACGTTGTAATGTTTCATCGCGATAAATACAAAACTCTGTCGGTACAGGCAGCAAACTCTGCTTCCTCTAGGTGAGGGAATTCCATACTCACAAAACCCTCACCGTCAGGGTATTGGGTCAACCCAAACTGTAATCCAGTTTCTCGCTCAAAGATTTCGACAGCATCTTTCTCATCTGCCTCTATGATGTATGCGCCATAGAAATCTGAATCTCTGTGCCAGTCTTTGAAACTGTTTCGGTTGAACACAACTGTCCACGTCATTAGTTTCTGTCTTTCTTTCCGCGAGCGATATTCTCACAATGTTCGTATGAACGAATAATCCTGTCTAAGATTTCGTCAGTACGACCTTTCATTTTTTCGACTCCGACTTGCTTCTCTCTCATCCGAGTAATTGACTCACGAATCTCATCGCCAATCTTTTTTCTCCAGTAGAGTTCCTCGCTCAATGGCTCATAATTTTCTGAGCTCATAATTAACGCTTCTTACCCTTGTGAGGATATCCAGTCTTTTTCTTGTTCATAGATCCTGGAACCTTGAACCCACCCTTGTTCGGAGTATTCTTTTTCCGAATCTCAAGTGCTTCTAAAACCTTGTCGTGATGCTTTCCCATAACTATTCAACTGCTCCATCTTGGATTGATTCTCTACAACTCTGACATAGAAACTTATCAAACCCTGTCGGGTATGTGGTTGGAGTTCCGTACTCAGTAACTGGTACTGGAGTCACAACCGAGTCCGTGCTTTTGCACCGGTCACAAAACAGATCAACTGTCCAAGTGATTTTCTTAGGTGGATCCATAAGAGCAAGTGCTGTGATTCCACGCGACAAAGCGTGTAACTTTCCACCACCTGTTGTCTTGCAGATAAACGGACGAACATCCTCAGCCTCTAAAACTGTTTTTAGATGACGACACTTGCACTCTAGTCGGGCTGGCTTGCAGAACCATCGACCTGCTTCAAAATAGTGTTTGGTTTCTCCGTGTCCGCAGATACAAACATTTCGGTTATTGCCTCGTGTCTGTCTGAAAACTTTATCAACTTCAGTTGCTTCCTCTAAGGAAATACCCAAAGCCTCTAAAGCACTCTCGGCACTGCTACTAATTTCAGTCATTTCCTAATCCTTCATCTCGTAATTGTTGGGCTAACTTGGCAAAATTAATTTCGGTATCAATCCTCATATTCAGCTCCTTGTGTAACTCAAGTAGCACTTTTAGTTGCTTCATTTTCTGATACCAACGAAAAACAGCAATAGCAGCGAATGCTCCTAGAAACGCTCCAAGAAAAGAGAACGCAAAGCTCCCAATCATTTCCGACATTTCAAAACCTCATCGACTCCAAAGAAAGATCCATCCTTATCGTCAAGCACTCTTTCCGCAAGTGCGTATATGTAATCTCTCCACCGATCGTCGTATCCGCCATTTGGAAAAAGATATTCCAAGATATCTTCCGCGACTTCCTCTAACTTTCTTTTAACCAGACTCACAGAACCTCCTAAAAGTTTTCCACAGGCTTCCCTGTGATTCACTCACTCTAGCACATAAACTGTACACTATACTTCAATAAAGCATTTCCAACTGTGTTTTAGCCTACCCTACATGCGTGCGCGTACGCGCGTAACTGAAATACAGTTCAATATAGTTTATACATATATAGTTTTTATGGTCTTACTATCCGACTTTTTTATCACTCTACACAAATCCCTTGATAGTATCTTGAAACCCAACCCAAATACCACACTTCTCAATCATTGTCAAATCCACCCTTTCTCAGTCCATCTCACAGAAAAGTTATCCACAGGTTTCCCTAGAAGATTTTCCAAAACCTTAACAAAAACCCCTTATTATTTTTTCCCAGTCTTTTCCCGCAGCTTCCAATAATCCAAAACAGGCCTCCAAATTCCCCTTTTTTATTATAGAATATCCCCCATCAAAGCCCATTAAAGCCGATTAATTATTAAAGACTATCTAACTTCCTAAAGACTGAAATTTAGAATTCATAGCAAAATCTCTTAAAGATTTTGATGAGCTTTAATTTTTAATCGTCTTTAATCTACCCCTATTTAGCATCAAATTTAGCATCAAATTTAGTACTAAATCCCCACTAATTCACTATCCCACACTCAAAAAATCCTCAAAAATACCCCCCTTCTTTCCCACCCCCACCCCACCCAAAAATCCGCAAACCCTTGACATAGTCCCCGAAACGACCTACTATTTCGGTATGGATCCAAATAACCACCTATATATGAACGCCCAGCAATACAGCAAGTTCATCCATTTAGCGCATGACTCCTACATACAGGGCAGAATGTACGGGCAAAAGAAAAGCCATATTGCTGACCTTGCTATAGAAACTGCTTCGTTTTTTGAAGCTTTCTATCACATTATGGACGCATACGCGGACGTTACTAGAGCCCCTAATTTCAATATCAAGGTTAAAGAGGATAGCGAGATTAAGGCTTATTGGGACGAGGTTATGGAGAAAGTAAAAGCTCAAGCAGCCGAGGAAAAGAAAAAGGACAAAAAGACAAAAAATGAGAAAACTACTAAACAAAATTAAATCCATACGTCTTGTAAAAAAGCACGTTGGCAAATCGATGTATTGGGATTAGGGAGAACAAATGTTTACATCATTACTTATATTTGGCGCAGGAATGCTAACCGGCGTTGTACTAGTTGGAATTGTACTTAACTTAACGGTTCTAAAACAGGATCGGTGGAAGTAGTGCTACTACGAGAAGTTATAGGCGAAAACTTAAAGGCTGAAAGAATCTCCCAGAACAGAACTCTTAGAGATGTTTCTGCAACAGCATTTATGTCACTAGGGTATCTTTCCGAACTTGAACGCGGAATAAAAGAAGTCTCATCAGAAATGCTTGAGCCAATCTGCAAAGCTTTGGATATTACCGTTCCAGAACTACTAACCAGAGTTGCATCAGATATGGAACTGTTTGACAGGGTTGAAGCAAGTCTTAGTTATGTCTAAGCCCGAAAAAGAACAAATACGTTTTTGGGCAGAGCCAAATGACGATTCAGTAAAACGTATTGTTGATCCACCAACACCTGCTAAAAAAGAGGTACCAGGGTGGTACTTGGATTTAAGTAGATATCACAAAGGTACAGAACTCCAAGTAGATGATGACGGAAACGTAAATCTAGGAGTGAAAGCTTGTATCCCGTTTTACGATGCTTTAACTGCTGGATACATAGTGAAACTTCACTGCGACCTTTTTGTTGAATCTGTAGATGAACAAGTCTCTGTTAAGTGGTCTAGTGAAACTAGTCCAATAACTTCCAGAGCTTCAGGATTGTTTAGCGGTATCCCACACATTCCAGGGTACGGAGGCTTCAGGCTTGCTTGGGAATTGTTTTATCCGTTTCTACTTCCAAAAGGTTACAGCGCAATAGTGACACAACCTATGAATAGGTTTGACTTACCAACCTTCTGTTCATCGGGGGTACTTGATGCTGACTCCACCAACGGACGTGGCGGAATCCCTTTTGCAGTTAAAGAGGGGTTTACTGGAATAATTCCAGCAGGAACCCCAATAATGCAGATCATTCCATTCAAAAGAAATGAGTGGGAGATGGAAGTCTTAGAATCCAGACCAGAAACAAAACCTAACTGGAATCCAAAAAATAAACTAAGCAGTTGGTACAAAGTAAATGTTTGGCAAAGAAAAGAGTGGAGCTAATGGCAGCCTCTGACGTATCTGAAATTCCAGACGACAAACCTATTGGTAAGTATTGTCCTTGTAGGAACTGTCAGATCTCCCGCGAAGAGGGTAGACAAGAAATCCGTGAACGCATCAGAGCAATCCATATGGAAAGTGACGGTAAGTGTTTACAATGCACCGAAGCAGAAACCGGCGGAGATGAGTTTTGGATTGAGTGGCACGCGGTTGACTACCCCTGCCCAACTATTAAAGCACTAGATGGGGAACTGTAGTGAACTACTTTAGCGGTAAACCCAGAAACAAACGAGAACAAAAAGTTTCATACTGGGCTAGACGTGCAGAGCGTGAACGTATCTTAGAAATACTAAAAGACCGGCACGAAGATTTACTTTCTTGCACAAAAAATGATGACTGTCAGGAACTAGCAAAAATTGTTGCTGTCTGTATAGAAGATATAAATGATTCGCTCAACTGACTGCACATTCTGCGGTGAAACTTTAACAGGACAAACCCCCAAAGATATGGAAAGGGGGTATATAAAACACATTAAAACTTCAGAAATACACGCTGCGGCGGTTCAACTATTGAAGTTGAGAAAAGCCAGTAGACTTAAATCTCTTAGAGGAGATAGATAGTTATGGCTGTTTACCACAGAAAACCAATAACAGTTGAAGCTGTGCAATGGCTTGGGACTAATGAAGAAGAAATGATTGAACTTCTTTCAAGTACTACTTATATGTCTTATCGAAACCATATAACAAACATGTTGGTATTTGATATATGGTCCGAGGGATCTGTTAAAAGAATACATTACAAAGATATTGTTATTAAAAATAGTGATAACGAATTAATTATTTCTTTTGAAAAAAGTTTTAAACAAAACTATGAGTTGCTAGAGGATTAGTTTTATGAAAAAAGACAAAGTAATTCTTGTAGATCTTGATGGAACTATTGCGTTACCTGATCCAGAGATTAGAGACCCTTACAACACAGAATTTGAAAAACTAATCCAAGACAGCCCAAATAAACCAGTAATAGAAGTAATCCGTTGCTTATGGGAGAAAGGGTATAAAATCATCTACATCACAGCTAGAGACTCTTTAGGTGAAGAGGGAACTCGCGAATGGCTTCGACTATTTGCTCCCCCGTACACCCATCTCTATATGCGTAAACACAATGACTTCCGTAAAGACTCTATAGTAAAGAAAGAAATCTATGAAGAAAAAATTGCTGATTATTGTGATGTGCTGTGTGTTTTTGATGATCGTCCGCAAGTCGTAAATATGTGGCGTGAACTAGGGCTTACCTGTATGCAAGTTGCTCCAGGAGAGTTTTAATGTGTAACGATAACTCCCAATTTTCTTATTCAATGCGTGATGCCCAGATTTCTACTACCGAAAAACTGTTTGAAATTTTATCCATATTGAGCAGTATTAGGGTCGCTGCTGAAGTACGTGGAGAGTCTGAACAGTTTATTCTTGGAGTTTTAGCAAGTGCTGAAGTTGTGCAAGGCGCAATTACTGGGTTTCCAAACAAAAACACTTGGGGTATTCACAACCCCGACCAAATACCTCTGCTTTAATACTGCTAGTATTCTCAAGACACATCAAATACAACACACCCCAAAGAGGTACACCTATGTCCGCCATCACTTTTTCATTCCGTCTTAACGAAGAGTTTCTTGCTTCTTACCGAGACAAGAAAGCACCGTTCGGCTTTCGGGATGCTGGTGGCAACTCTGTAGGTGAAATTACTTTCCTACGCACCTACTCCCGCAAAAAAGAAGATGGTACTAAGGAAACTTGGGTAGATGTATGCCAGCGTGTAATTGAAGGTATGTACTCACTTCAAAAAGAACACTGCAAAACTAACCGTCTACCTTGGTCAGATGCTAAGGCTCAGGCTTCTGCAAAGGAAGCTTTTGATCGCTTGTTCAATCTAAAGTGGACTCCACCGGGACGCGGTCTTTGGGTTATGGGAACTCCAATTGTTAACGTGCAAAAGAACTCAGCAGCACTTCAGAACTGCGCGTTTGTTTCAACACTTGAAATGACAAAGAACAATCCTGCTAAGCCATTTGGTTTCTTAATGGAAGCATCAATGCTTGGTGTTGGCGTTGGTTTTGACGACAAGGGTGCTGAAAAAGAATTTACAATCTACGAACCAAAGAATGAGTGCACAACAATAGTTATCCCAGATACTCGCGAGGGTTGGGTTGAATCAACTGTTGAACTTATTAACTCCTACCTAAAGGCAGATCAGAACTGCTTAGAGTTTGATTACTCAGAGATTCGTCCTGCAGGAGCTCCTATTGCAACATTTGGTGGAACCGCTGCTGGTCACGAACCACTAGAGCGTTTACACAACTACATTCACAAACTATTTAAAGGACGTGCTGGTGAACTTGTTACTAAAAAAGATATTGCTGATATCGGTAACCTTATTGGCGTTTGCGTTGTTTCTGGCAATGTTCGTCGTTCTGCTGAACTTCTTATTGGCTCCATTAATGATCCTGATTTTCTTAATCTTAAAAACGCTGATGTATTCCCAGAACGAAATTCATACGACCCAGACGCTCCTGGCTGGGGTTGGATGTCTAATAACTCGGTAGCTGTTGAAGTTGGTACAGACTTTGAACCAATCGTTGATGGCATCGCTCGTAATGGCGAACCAGGCGTTATCTGGATGGACGTATCAAAGAAGTACGGTCGTCTTGCTGATCCAATCAACAACAAAGATCATCGCATCGCTGGATACAACCCTTGTGCAGAACAATCTCTTGAGTCATTTGAAATGTGCACACTAGTTGAGACATACCTAAATCGTCACGACTCAATCGAAGATTACAACCGGACATTAAAGTTTGCGTACCTTTACGCTAAGACTGTAACGCTACTCCCAACTCACTGGGAAGAAACAAACGCAATCATGCAACGTAACCGTCGCATTGGTTTGTCTATGTCTGGCGTTGCTAACTTTACTGATATCAATGGTCTACCAATCTTGCGTGACTGGATGAACTCAGGATATGACAATGTTAAGAAATACGACATTATCTATTCAGAATGGTTAGGTATTCGTGAATCAATCAAGACAACAACCGTTAAGCCTTCAGGAACAGTATCCATCCTTGCTGGCGAATCTCCAGGCGTTCACTGGACACCAGGTGGAAAATACTTCAACCGAGCAATACGCTTTGCAAATTCTGACCCTATGCTCCCACTTTTCAAAATGGCAAACTACAGAATCGAACCAGCTTCAGAATCCCCAGACACCACCTCGGTAGTGTTTTTCCCAATTAAGTCTGATGCAGAACGCGCAGAACGCGATGTGACAATCTTTGAAAAAATGTCTCTCGCAGCAACCGCGCAGCGTTACTGGTCAGACAACTCAGTCTCGGTGACAATCTCATTTGATCCAGAGACAGAAGCAAAGCACGTAGGAACTGTTCTACATATGTACGACGGTCAACTAAAGACTGTTTCTTTCCTACCGTCTGGCAACTTCACTTACCCGCAAATGCCTTACACGCAGATCACAGAAGATGAGTACAAAGAGGAAGGCGAGATGAAACTATTTCCAATCGACTTCTCCGGTGTATACGCAGGTATGGCAGCCGATGCAATTGGTGAGGCTTACTGCACCACCGATGCTTGCGAAATCAAGTTGATTACAGAAAACAATAAGGACAAATAAAATGCTTAAGAAGCCTAAAAAAGAGCAAGAAATGCTGGTAAAGGAATATCAATACCGAGCAGTAATAACACGCTTAACAGATGACCGAGGCTACAAAGCATCTGTACAGCGCAGAACAGGTCTAAACGAATGGACTAAAGTTCGTTGCGGACTAAAAGGCGTAGCGTTCCCAACGAAAACTGCTGCCGAAGCTATGGCAAAACATAAGATGCAGATTCAAAAAAGCCTAGACGCTAAGTATCTAGAAGAGACTGTTTCTTATGTAATTTACGACGACTAAGTGGTAGGGTTTTTCTATGCCTAGTTATGATTACCAGTGTCAAGAAAACGAACACATCTACACTGAAACTCGTAGTATTACAGAGGAACAAAAAGTTACTGAGTGCCCTGAATGTGGTGCTGAGTTAAAACGTATCTTTGAAGCTACTCCTACCGTTTTCCGTGTTCCAGGATTCTACGCAAACGAACGTAAAAGAGAGTTTGGTCTGTAGTGACTCGCTTTTGCGTTATCGCAAGAGATTACGAACATCACGTTCCTAGAGAACACGATCCTAAAGATGTATCGTCAACAAGTATTCATAGAGGGTTAGAGTCTCTATCTAATCAAACTTTTCAAGACTTTAACTTAGTCATCTGTCACGATGGACCTAAGAAAAAGACTTATGAACAAGACAAAGTTGATTTTAAGAAACTAGGTCTAAACCCCCACCTCATAAATACTCCAGAGCGTTTTGGCGTTTGGGGACATAACTCTGCTGATCTTGCTATGCGCTACGCATACGAAAACGATCTTGGTGATTATTACATCCATCACAACATTGATAACGAGTTTTTCCCAGAAGCTTTTCAATTAATTAGTAATGCCATAGACATCTATAAAAGAGATGTAATTATCTTTGAAATTTATCATTGGAAGATACACGGCGAAGAAGCTATGGAAATTCCTTGGACTGGACTTCCACCAGTAAGACAATCTATTGACTCTATGCAACTGGTTGCTCATAAGAGTATCTGGAAAGATATCGGTTTCTGGAATTCTAAGGATAAAGAATCAGATGGTATCCTTTACGAAGAGATATGTAAAAGGTATTCTTATCACCATATCCCTTTAGTGTTAGGACATAACTTTTGAAACCTTTAACTGGGTCAGCTATCCAATTGGATACAGAGACCGACACCAGAGTTGATACCTCTAACGGAGATCACGATAAATTTGCTCACTACGCGGATAAAGACGAAGTAACTTACGCACTTATTTATGGCGTTCCAATCATTGCTCTCTGCGGTAAAAAGTGGATTCCGTCCAGAGATCCCAACGGTTTTAGCATTTGTCCTACTTGCCAAGAAGTTTTCTCATCGCTTCCAAACGAAGGTAGTGACGACTACTCCTCTTGATAAAATAACTATGTAATGTTCTTGGCATGATTTAGTTATTGTGCCTGTTTGTAACTGGAAGTACAGGCAGGATTATGAAGAAGTTTTTAATTGTTTTTATTGTTTTTGTTTTATCCTTTTCTATGGGTTCTCCGGCACAAGCTAACCCAGCGGACGGAATAAAGAAAAGCACCAACACCGTCACGCTTAAAATTGGTAAATGGCGAGATGTACCCTTTAATGGAAACAACGCTTTTACCCTAAACGGGGAACGCACAGTTTGGCTTGCTCAACTGCACGTATCTTGTAAAAAAGCTCCTAAATATATAAAAATGCGTTTTGCAAGGCAACTACCAAACGGCAAGATAGATAGCACTGGTACTAATACTTGGATGCTTAACGGCAAAAAGCCTAATAAGTCTTGGCAAGGATCTCTTGTCTGGGAGACAGAAAGCACTTATCCAATGACTGTCCAGTACAAGATCATGGGCGGTAAAGGCTGTAAGTCTGATTCTAGGCAGTTTAAGTATTGGCAGCCAGGACAAAGCATAGAAGCGTTGCTAATCCCACCGACTGGTTGATACACTGCTTCGGTGAAGCTTAAACCAAACCCCAAAGCAAGACTTGTCCTAGAATCTAACTCCCAAGCAGGTCAAGAGTCTTTTGTCTTAAACATGCACAACTTTAAGCAACAAGGTACATATCTAGAAATTGGTTCAGGGTTCCCCATTCAAGACTCAAACACCTACATACTTGAAACAAAGTACGGTTGGAAAGGTGTTGGCATAGATCTTTTAGAAGAGCGAGTAATCCAACATCAAAAACAAAGAAAAAACCCTTGTATCCAAACTAATGCAGTTTTTACTAACTACAACAAACTTCTTGCAAAGTACGAAATGCCAAAACAGATTGACTACTTACAGATTGATGTTGACTTCAATCCCGTCACCTTTGAACACAATTCTTTATCTACGTTGGAAACAATAGTGGAGTCAGATTATAGGTTTTCGGTTATTACTTTTGAGCACGATGTTTACTTTACGGACAGTAGAATCAACACCCAGGGTGCTAAAGATAAGTCCAAAGAAATCTTTTTAGATAACGGATATCAAATGTTTGGAGATAATATTCAAGACTTTAGAGGACTTCCATTTGAGGACTGGTATATAGATCCAGATATTTTTGAGCATAATGCTATATTTTCAAACCTAAAAGGTATTGACCTTTTTAGCAGATAATGATGTACACTTAAAGTCCACCTAGATAAAGGATTTAAAGTGACTATTGAATATGTATCGTGGAAAGCTGGCGACCCAAAGATTAAGCCATCCCCACAAACAATCCGTCCAAAGACATGGACACAACTAGATTTCGGTGCTCAGGACTCAATCGTTCCTAAGAATACCGGTCATGCTAACTGGGCTTTTTACATTAACGTAAAAGAACTTGGTGGAGCAAAAGATATGAAGATTCGCTTTACTCGCGATATCGGAACTCCAGAAGCAGACTTTACTGGTCAGAGAATGCTTGATCTAGAACTAGACAACATTCACTCTGGTACTTGGTTCTTTAAGGCTAACAAAGGTCAACCAGTAGGACTTGAGGTCTACCATTCAGGCGCAACAGATATGGTAATTGTTACTCGCGAATTTAAGATGTGGATTCCTTAACCAAATCCCAATTAATTCTTGCAACACCAACAATTGATTTATTGTTCTTTAGAACTCTAACTCGCTTGTGAATACCATGTACGGAATCAAACTCTCCGCACATATCTGCTTCTACAGTTTCTAAAGCAAATGTGTGCGAGAGTATTCCATACTTGTATACATCTGAAACAATACCAACGTGATCAATTTTGGCACCAGTGGTAGAAAAGAAAACCAAATCTCCAGGTTTTGCTCTCTCAGGATCAACAATCATTTCCCTAGCGTGAAACCAATCAAACCCAATCTGCGGAGAAGCAAATCCTTTGTCGCTAGTTATCTGAATTAGATCACTGCGCTTAATCTTTTTAAAGCACCAAGAAACAAAAATGGCTGAGTAGGGATTATTATTTAATCCATACCAATGCCCATAGCCAGTATCCCTGTAATCCTTAGGCACAAACCCAACCTGAGATAGAGCAACTTCAACAAGAGCTTTACTCGTCATTTTTACTCTTTTCCTCTTTACGTTCTTTTATAATATTCTTAGCCGTTTTGTTTTTCCAATGTACGGTTCTAATTTTACTTTGATCAAAAGACCGCCACATAGTCCAACCTTTTCGACCACCAACAACGTCAATCCATTCCGAGGTAGGTGTTTTAACGTGGCGAATAAATCTGAATCTACCTGCTTCTCCCGTTATAGATAGCTCGGTCTCAGGCACAACTTTTCGGCCATTAACTTGTAACTCGTAAGATACTGTCCAACTAGTTGGAACAGCCTTAGCTCCCTTGAATGATTTTTTGTACGACACGTTGTAACCTTATCATAGAGTAATGACATAGTCAAATTGAGCTTTGTGCTACTCTATCTTTATGTCAATCCCTCAGAGTGTACCAAACGTATCCGATTTATTTGGCGCAAAGGTAAAACAAATTGCGCGTTTCTGCAATGAGCCAGAGTGGTCTGCATACAATCCTTCTATTTGTTACACCGAAGAACATGGGTACCTTGTACTCTTACGTTCTTCAAACGGTTGGTTACGCGACCACCGCCCAGAGTGGCAACCAGAGTTAGGCGAAGAGTTAACTACTGGAGATTCATACGAGACTCCCGGTGAGTGGTATCAAGCTTCTTATATTAATTCTGTTCTAGGAACTGAAGGTAAGTTTAGAAACAGAATGTTTATTGGAACTCTTAACCCATCTACACTAACTTTAAGCAAAATTAAAGAAGTAGATTTAACAGAGTCTTACGAAACCTTTCCAGTAGAGCTTTTCCGAGGAATTGAAGATGGTCGTTTGTATCATGACGGAAATACACTCAGAATCTCAGCCACAATCTGGGAGAGCGGAAAGATTCCAGTAGCTAGAATCTGCAACTTACCTTTGGATATGTCCTCAGGGAAACCAAAAGGAGGAGAAATTCAACTTTTTAATTCTCCTATAGATCTTGACACGGTTGAAAAAAACTGGATGCCAGTCCATAGAACAAGTTTGTTCAACGAAAAAGACGTAGCGTTTGATTATCTCTACGACTCAGGTAAAACTTACACGATTGAGGGACAACAGTTAACTGAGGTTGGTGGTCCAACTCCAAAGGTTAGAGGTGGCGGACAACTTATCGGTCTAGAGAATGGAACTATGCTTGGCATAATCCACCAAACTGTTTCGGCTGAATACATTAGATTTGCCAATCTAACCCAAGAACCACTATTTCGTCGTCGCTATGTTCACAGATTCATGCAATACGACGAGCAGGGTCAAATCTTAAAAACCACAGACATGTTTAACTTCATAAACAAAAGTATTGAATTTGCGGCCGGCCTAGCAACCTACAACGACAAAGTCCTTGTTAGTTTCGGAGCCCTTGACTCCTCTTCTCACATAGCCTCAATCCCCCTCAAAAACATTCTTTCGGCTCTTCGTCCTCTTAATATCCAATGAGGCCTGAAAATTTCGTTTTTGCTAAGTAAGGTCTTGCTTCTTTAGCCAGTTGTCATAGTGCGACTCTACGATCCACATTGACTTGTGGTGAGGCATTACTGCTCCAGTATGCGCGTGTATTTTAATTCCTGCTCGCTGTACTCTGTCGCAGAACAACAAATCCTCTGATAACCACTTACCGGCTTCAATAGGTCCGTCTTGGAACCATGCCCAATCCTCGCCAGAAACTTCCGCCCCCAACTCACGAAGTTTTACAAGCACGCTTCGGTGAATCAACATACAACCTGTACCGGCTCCATAAATTTCAACTAAAGAGTCTTTTGGATAGTCATAGTAAGGAAGCACTCCTGCTTCACCTTTGTTCACGTAGATAAGCGGAACAGGTTCTAACTCATCTGGTTTCGGCCAGTAAGCTGCAAAATACAACCCAGAAACAAAAGGTACTTTATCTTTGTCCGCTGCGTTAATAAGTTTCGCAAATGCCTCAGGAGTTATGTATTGATCTGAATCAACCATAAACATCCAGTCATCGTCAGTGTTGTCTAGGAAATACTTGACCCCTACGTTACGACTCTTAGAAAGCAGACCAATGCCTTGAATGGCGTTGTAAGAGCCTACGTGCGTAGGGAACAGGCGGATAATATCCATCAAACTAAAAGCAAATGAAGCGTCGACTTGACCGCCATGACACCACGAAATGTGGACTGTTTCTTTATCACCAAGCATAGAAAAACCATACCACCTCGTGATACACTTTTTGAGCAGTGATCCTCATTCAATTTGATTGATAGTGATCTGCTTGTGGTAGTTGTTCGGTTTTCCTTCTCAGGGTCGGGCAACTACCACTTCGCCTCCTTAGCTCAGTGGTAGAGCGTCGCTCTTGTAAAGCGAATGTCATCCGTTCAAATCGGATAGGGGGCTCCAAATAAAAACCCCCTACAACGCCAAGAGAAGTAGGGGGCTTTCTATTCAGTTATTGTTACACTCTACCGAACGTAACTCTAGCTGTCCAAATCTGGGAGATACGGACATCTTGACCTCGCTTCGGAGAATGAAGGACTTTCCCATCTCCGACATAGATACCAACGTGATAAACATAGCCACTCCGATAGTGAAAGAAGACTAGGTCACCTGGAACTGCTTCCGACCTTGATATCTTTTTCGTCGCCTTATATTGCTGGTGAGACGTACGAGGTAGATCTATACCTTTCTGTGCGTGGACGTATTTGACGAAACCTGAGCAGTCAAAACATCTGGGCGATTGCCCACCCCGACAGTACGGGGTTCCTATATATTTTTCAGCGGCTCCTAAAACTCCGCTGGTCGGTCTTGCTATTTCCTGTATTTCTTTGGCGTTGGCTTGACCCTGGGCTGTTGGTAGCGTTACGGACAAAGCCGTAAGAAGCGCAACAACGGTGGTCAAAACCTTCGTTCTGATAACCACAAGACTTCCATTTTACCAAACCCCCCTCAAAACCCCCAACCCATTTACCCACTTACCCACAGAAACACCCACCTTTTCCACAAACCCCAAAAAGTTTTTCCGCCTCTATTTATCCCACGAGGCCTGGAAAATTAAGTTTTCTATTATAGAATATCCCAAACTGTCAGAAAAGATTGACATTCACCCCCCACCAGACTTACTATTTAGGTCGCAAGGGTTCTTATACTTTTCTCCCCTTGATGGGTGGGTTGCTCCGCCACCTGCGACCACGGAGCATTTAAAAACTACGAAAAGAGACACAATGACAAATAACCCAGAAGATGGAAGTCTTGAAGCATTTGTAACACATTTACGAGATCAGCAAAAAGCTGCTGCAGAACACGCAGAGAGACACGTTAATGAGGTCAACGAACTTTATGGCGCTGTGAACGGTAAAAAACTTAAGAAACGCGAGATTGAAGACTTTCACAGTAGTTTTTTAGGTAAGAAGTTCAAATGGCTTAAAAACCCCGAAGGTTTTATAGAGGCTATAAAAGCAGAAACTTTAAGAACTTGTTCACATATAAATTTAATGAATCCTTCAATCTTTTATGTAAACATTTTCTACCCTACTGCCATTGGATGCGTTAACTGCATTAAAGAAACAGCTGAAACATTTAACAAATTAAATCCAAATATTTGCGATTCTTGTCATGAAAAAAATGAAATTTTTCACGAAGCTGTATTCCAAATTGGTCCTTTTGTAATTCATGGAAGCGTCTGTAGAACTTGTCACGAAAAACAATCTATTAGTTATGTTTGATGAATCAGGGTTTCCATATAAAAAGTTTATGGAGCTCGGTCACGGATACAACGAAAAGGTTGCTTCTGTACTCAATAACCTAGAGTTGGATTGTTATTGCCCAGAACTTGCGTTTGCTAAAGACTGGCAAGAAGTGAAAGAAATGACTGTCAACGAAAAAGATGTTGTATTCACCAAAATCAATGGTCATCTAGAAGTTAAATCCAGAGCCTTGAAGTTCACTTCAGATCCTCAAAGCTTTCCTTACGGAACTCTAATGGTTGACACAGTAAGCGGTTACGAACAAAAACTTGAAAAGCCTTTGGCATACGTCATTGTTTCTCAGCACACAAATGACCTATTAGTGATACCTAACTACACCTATGAATACTGGACTCAAGAAACTAAATATGACCCTGCCCGGAACCTCACCGACACCTTTTACCTCTGTCCTAGAGAACTAGTAAAACCTTTTCCCTACTTGGTAGACTATTTAAGGTTCTTACAAAAATCCTCTGAGGCCGAGAAAATTGGTATTTGAATATGATTGCAGTTGGTTGGTCGGATCACGGTACGGTGCAGGGAGAGTTTTGCTATTCCTTAATGTACGCAGTAAAAGCAGATGCTCACAATAGAAGTTTAATTAGCGATCTTTTTGCATTTCCAGCTGCAGTTGTCTCTAAAGGTAGAAACACAGTCTTTGAGCATTTTTTAACTACAGACTCCGAGTGGCTTTTAATGGTTGATGCTGACACGGTTTGGGGAGTCAGAGATATCTACAATCTTTATGACATTGCAGTATCAAACAACTTAAAGTTACTTAATGCAATCTACTTTTTTAATCATCCTGAAAAGGGAGTAATTCCTGCATTATTTAATCCAGGAGACGAGATTGGCGATGCTTCTTTAGTAGACCTAAAAAAGATGCTTGATAACGACATTATTGAAGTCCAGTGGGCTGGTCTTGGTGCAATGATTATTCACCGCGACCTAGTAGAACAGACTAAAACCGTTGGTGCTGACGGCCGGCCATATTGGTTTGCAGAAGGAATTGTAGACGGATTCTTTGTAGAAGAAGATTATTTCTTTTTTAATAAAGTAAAAGAAGCTGGGCATAAAATCTATGCGACCCCAAGAGTATTTGTAGACCACATTAAAAAAACTCGCATAACAATAAACGATTACTTAGCAAATAGTCAGGTATAAAGTTATGATTACTGTTGTCTGGTCAGATCACGGAACAGTCCAAGGTGATTTTTGTGCCTCGCTAATAAATTCCGTAAAAGAAGATTCTAAAAAAAGAAACTTAATTGATATGGTTTTTTCAACATCTTCAGGTGCTGCTGTGGCTCTTGGTAGAAACATACTTTTTAGAGATTTTTTAGATATTTCAACATCACCTTGGCTTTTAATGGTTGACGCTGATACTTTATGGACAGCAGATAAAATATACGAACTATACGACATTGCCACAAAAAACGAAGTAAAAGTTCTTAGTGGTACATATTTTATAAATCTTAACTGTAGTAAAGGATGCCCCCACGTACAGCCATCAATATATAAGTATGAACAACGAAATGGCAAAAAAGAAAGTGTTTTTGTTGACGTAGTAGAAAATCAAGATAAAGAAATTATTGAAATTGATTGGGCTGGGCTAGGAGCACTTTTAATACATAGAAGTGTTTTAGAGGATACAAAAGAGGTTGGATTAGATGGAGAACCTTTTTGGTGCGCAGAAGCTTTAGTAGACGGATCTTTTTCTGGAGAAGATCATTACTTTTTTAGTATCCTAAAGAAAAAGGGACACAAAGTATATGGGACACTAAAAGTAATTGTTGGTCACGGTAAAAAACAGATTCTTACTTTTGAAAGTTATATAAAAGATCATTATGATTTTTCCTGAAATAAATAACTCCTATATTGGTGGAACAGAGTTAATGTTGTTAAACCTAAAAGATAGGGTATTTCCACAAGCTCCAGAACTAAAGAACTGGAATTGGCTTTTATCTCCCGGCAAATGGAATGTAGATCAAAAAGAGAAAAACATTTCCTACATACATTTAAGTCACTCTCAGGGGGACTTTGAATTCCTTGAGGTCCCTGAATTTATAAACTACTCTATTTTTATTTCTTACTATCAATACCAAAGATTTTTTGAAAGTCATCCTCAAATGGAGACTAGTAGTTGTTATGTAATAAAGAACTCCATAGAGCCTATAGAAATAACTTCTAAAGATTATTCAAACAAGATTAAAATGGTTTTTCAATGCGAGCCATACAGAGGACTAGACCGGTTAGTGATGGCATTAAGTCTTTTAAAACACCACCAAGACATTGAACTCCACGTTTTTGGAAATCTAGACATCAACAAAGCTTGGGGACTAGACCTAGAGTTAGAAAACTCCATAAAAGAACTGTGTAGCAAAGACAGCAGAGTTGTTTTACGAGGCAGAACTTCAAACCAGGAAGTGAGAGACTTTCTAAAAGAAGCGCATATCTTTGCTTATCCATCAACTTTTGAAGAGGTTTCTTGTATTTCTTTAATGGAAGCCATGAGTGCTGGTCTCTATTGCATAACTAACAGTTACGGAGCCTTACCCGAAACTGGCATAGGACTGACAAAGATTTATCCATTCAACGTAAACTCAGAACAAGAAGCACAGGCTCTTGCAAAAGAAATTGAAAAAGCCATAGACACACTCAGGTCTGGAACTTTTGACTACCTAACTCAAGCAGCCATAACCAACAAAACCTACTCCCACGAAGAAAGACT